>Ga0123356_10000696_pt1 | contig 37142 bp, 39 predicted proteins | sample TergutEmb28metaG_2_FD_92546 | JGI IMG/M metagenome (GOLD analysis project Ga0123356, IMG submission 92546) | Embiratermes neotenicus P3 segment gut microbial communities from Petit-Saut dam, French Guiana - Emb289 P3 | ecosystem: Host-associated > Arthropoda: Insects > Digestive system > Gut ...
CTTCGCTATCCCTTATCCCCACGGGTTTAAGCGCGCCGAACCTAAGTGAATCTTCACCGCGCCTTGCAAGTTCTTCCACAGGCATACAACCCTCAAATAATTCGCCTTTTTCAAAACTTTTGCGCACAACGGTAGCTGAGGATACCAAATTGCGGTAAAATAAGGCATATTCTTCCTTATTCATGGGGCAATTAAGATAATCGTTACCACCCTTTTGATACCTTGCGCCAAAAAACGCATGGTTCATATCCACGGAAGCCCCTGTGATTATAGGCGCGACTGCGTCATAAAAATGCAACCTTTCATTGCCTGTTTTTTCTATAATTTTATCACTTAGTGCCTGCGAAGTTAAAGGGCCTGAGGCAATAATTGTGTAGTCCCCGAAGTCTTTTACCTCTTCTCTTATAATTTTAAGGTTCTTAAACGCGCTAAGGCGCGCTTCAATATACTCTGAAAACTTGTTTCTATCCACAGCAAGTGCGCCACCTGCGGGGATTTTTGCATAATCTGCGGATTCAAGGATTAGTGAACCGTAAATCCTCATTTCCTGCTTTAACAGCCCTTGGGCGGTTAGTTCGTCCTCGCTTTTTAAGCTGTTAGAACAAACAAGTTCGGCAAGCCCTGCGGTTTTGTGGGCTTCGGTGAACTTATTCGGGCGCATTTCGTAAAGTTCAACTTCCACACCTTGCTTTAAAAGCGCATAAGTTGCCTCAACCCCTGCAAGCCCACCGCCGATTACTTTAACCGCTTTCATTGTTATGCTTTAGGGAGCTTAACGACTTCTTTGCAGTTTTTATTGGTGCAAAGATACGCTTTTTCACCACCCTCTTCCACTATTTTCATTACGGAAACGCAATGAGGGCACATGATTGGCGCAGGAATATCCCAACTCATAAACTTGCAATCAGGATAGCCGTTGCAACCGTAAAACATTTTGCCAGCTTTAGAATAACACTTATGAATATCCTTACCGCATTTGGGGCAAGTGCCAAGGTGTTCGTCTATATTCTTCACATTTTTGCAAGCAGGATATCCGGGGCAGGCAAGGAATTTGCCGTACTTACCGTCTCTAAACACCATTTTTTTACCGCATTTATCGCAAACAACCTCGGATTCTTCTTCAACCTTGGGTGCGCGCTGTTTATTTTCGGCATACGCTTTTTGCAATTCCGTTTGAAAACTGGGCCAAAAATCCCCAAGAACATCTTGCCACCTTATGCCCTGATGTTCAATTTTATCCAGCCTTTCTTCCATTTCCGCCGTGAAATGTGAATCCACGATATTGGCAAAATATAATTCCATGAAATCATTAACAGATTCGCCGAGTGCGGTGGGCTTCATTAGCTTTTGTTCTTTTTCGGTATATTCGCGCTTAGCAAAAACCGCAAGAACTGAAGCGTAAGTGGAAGGTCTGCCGATTCCGTTTTCTTCCATTGCCTTAATTAAGGTTGCTTCGGAATAACGGCTGGGGGGCTTTGTAAATTTTTGCTCTGGCTTTAATTCTTGAAGCGTTAGCTTTTCGCCCTCGTTTAAATCGGGTAAATTTGATTGAAGTTCGTCCTCTTCCCGAACTTCCGCGCTTTCGTAAACCACGGTGTAACCCTTAAACACCACGCTTCTGCCACTAAGTTTGAACCCAAATTTTTCGCCACTGCCTGCGCGCGCCTCAATGCGCACATTTAGGGTATCGTAAACTGCGTCTGTCATTTGGCTTGCGATAAACCTGTCATATATAAGTTTATAAAGCCTATATTGATTTTTGCTTAGCTTATCTTTTACGCTTTCGGGCGTTCTTTCAAGAGAAATCGGGCGCACGGCTTCATGTGCATCTTGGGTGTTTTGAGATTTGGAAGCATAAAAATTGGGCTTTTCGGGCGCGTAATCTTGCCCGTATTTCGCCTTTATATACTCAAGGCTTTCCTTTTGCATTTCGGCGGAAACCCTAATGCTATCCGTTCTGATATAGGTAACGAATGCGATATGCCCTTCGCCCGCAATGTCCACGCCCTCATAAAGCTGTTGGGCGATTTTCATGATTTCGGTGGCAGGAATGCCAAGTTTTTGCGAACCGTCTTGTTGCATTGTGCTTGTCATAAAAGGCGGGGCGGGGCTTGTTTTAGATCTGCCTCTTTTAACATTTTCCACAATCCAATCCGCGGTTTTTAATGCGGAAAGAATAGCGTCTGCTTGTTCTTTATTTTCAACCTTGGTTTTCTTTCCGTTAATATCGTGAAAGAGTGCTTTTAGCGTAAGTTTTTTATTGGAAAGTTTATTTAAAAGCGCGTAAAGAGACCAGTATTCTTCGGGGACGAACGCACGGATTTCCCTTTCCCTATCCACCACCATTTTAAGCGCGGCGGATTGCACGCGTCCGCCCGATAGCCCCGGCTTAATGGATTTGCTGATTATGGGGCTAACCTTATAGCCCACAAGCCTATCCAAAACGCGCCTTGCTTGCTGTGCGTCCACAAGGTTCATATTGATTTCGCGCGGGCTTTTAATTGCCCTTTGCACTGCCTTTGAACTGATTTCATTAAACTCTATCCTGCTTGCGCCTTTAAGCCCCAAAAGCGTGGCTAAGTGCCAACTAATCGCTTCGCCCTCTCTATCAGGGTCAGTGGCAAGGAATGCGGATTCGCTATCCTTAACCGCGCTTTTTAAATCGGCTAAAAGTTTCTTTTTTGCTGTGGCAACCACATATTCGGGCTTGAATTCATTGCCGACATCTATCCCAAGAGTTCTTTCGGGAAGATCGCAAATATGCCCGCCTGACGCCATGACTTTGAAGCCACTGCCAAGATACTTTTGAATGGTTTTGCCTTTTGAAGGCGATTCAACTATTACTAATTTCACTTTTTACACTCCGTAAGTATTATTTTCATATTTTTTAATTATTTCAAACAGTTCAAGCCTTGTAAGCAATGCGTTAAGCTGTGCCGTGGAAAGCCCTGTTAGTGCCATAAGTTCGTCAAAATGCAAGGGTTTATAGGTTAGTGCCTCAAGGATTACGCCTTCTGTGTAATCAAGTTGCATATTTGAGGGCTTTGTTCTTACCGCGGTAAGCCCAAGTTCGGCGATAATCTCTTCTGGCGAAAGAGTTAAAGCGTGGGGATACCTCTTAAGCAGTTTGTTTGAACCCTCACCCCGTGGCGAATTGATTGAACTTGGCACGGCATAAATATTTCTGCCCTGTTCAACCGCGATTTCGGCGGTGATTATTGAACCGCTTTTCACGCGTGCTTCTGTAACCAAAATGCCCTCGCACAGTCCGCTAACAATCCTGTTTCTTTCGGGGAATTGATAGCCGTTAGGCTTAACCCCCTCGCCGTATTCGGAAACAACTAAGCCCTCTTTATATATCCTATTATATAGATAGGCATTTTCTTGAGGATAGATTTTATCAATTCCGCACCCAAGAACCGCAATTGTTTTACCGCCCATATCAAGTGCGGTTTTGTGGGCTACACTGTCTATTCCCTTTGCAAGCCCCGAAACAATGGTTATCCCCTGTGAGGCGATTTCGTAAACAAACCTATGGGTTGTGTCCTCGCCGTAACGGCTTGGTTCGCGTGAACCCACAACCCCCAAGCACTTTGTTTTGAGTAAACTTATATCCCCAATGCAATAAAGCACTTTGGGCGGATTAGAAATTTCTAACAGCAGTGGCGGATATTCTTTATCGCCAATCTTGATTTCCACAATTTTTAATGCGTTATTCATTATCTGCCTTATATCTTCTGTTTGCCGTAGTTATATTATAAACTATCGGAAGTTAATTTCAAAACAAGTTTTAAAATTTTAGAAAACAAGCCTTGGCTTGCTTTCTTCGGCAATGCTTGCCGACTTCCTCGTTTGAATTATGCTCAGTTTCAGTCATGTGCAAGCAAGCTTGCCCGCGACACTCAACTTCGCATAATATAGCAAATTGTTTAAGGTTAAACAAACTATATGTTTCTGAATATTTTTCAGCGCACAGCGCACAACGCACAGCGCACAATGGTGGAATTATTTATTAATGAGATTTAGAATCCTTCGTTTTTAGTTTTTAGTTTTTACTTTCCTTCATTGTGCGCTGTGCGCTGTGCGCTGTGCGCTGACTCATTCCTCGCTTTTCACCCTATACTGTATCGCCTCTGCAATATCTTCCACTGATATTTCCTCTCTCGCGCTTAAATCTGCTATTGTGCGTGCAAGTTTTAGAATCCGCCCTGCGCCCCTTGCGCTTAGGCTGAATTTTTTATAAGCAAATTCAAGAATAGTTTCGCATTCCTTATTTAGTTTGCAAAACTGCGTTGTGCTTTTGGCGTTCATTTGCGCGTTGCAGAAAATGTTAGTCCCCTTAAACCTGTTAAGCTGAATCTCTCTTGCAAGAGTAACCCTTGATTTAACTTCTAAACTTGTTTCGGCTTTAACGCTTGAACGCAAATCCGAATATTCCACACCGTCTACTTCTGCATGAATATCAATCCTGTCAAGCAGTGGGCCTGAAATTCTTGTGCGGTAATTGCGCTTTTCATTTTCTGTGCAAACGCAGGGTTTTTGAGTGCTACCAAGATAACCGCAGGGGCAAGGGTTCATGCTTGCAATCATCATGAATCTTGCAGGGTATTCCACGCTTCTTAGCACACGGCTTACCGAAATAACCCCGTCTTCAAGCGGTTGGCGCAGGGATTCAAGCACCTTTTTGTTATATTCAGGCATTTCGTCAAGAAACAAAACGCCGTTATTTGCAAGGCTAACTTCCCCCGGAAGGCTTTTATTGCCACCGCCTGTGAAGCTAATCAGCGTTGCCGTGTGGTGAGGGCTTCTGAAAGGACGGCGCGATATAATGCCTTCGCTTAAGTCAAGCAAGCCCGAAACAGAGTGGATTTTTGTGGTTTCAATAGCTTCCTCAAATGTCATTTCGGGCATAATTGCAGGAACGCATTTTGCAAGCATAGTTTTGCCCGCCCCAGGGACGCCCGAAAGAAGCATATTATGCCCGCCTGCCACGGCGATTTCAAGCGCACGCTTTGCCACCGTTTGCCCCTTAACATCGGCTAAATCAATATCGTATTTGTAGCCTTGGCTACTTGCTGAGTATGTTCTGTGTGCCACAGGCTTAATATCGTAAATCCCTGATAAAAAGGCTGTTGCTTCGGATAAATTCTTTGCGGGGTAGCATTTCACACCCTCAATAAAAGACGCCTCACTTGCATTTTCGTAAGGAATGATAAATTTTTTAAAGCCGTTTTGATACGCGCTTATCAATATCGGCATAATGCCGTTAGCCCGCCTTAGCCCGCCGTCAAGCGAAAGTTCACCAATAAGCACATATTCGCTAAAATCAACGGGCGGAAGTTGCCCCGTGCTTGCAAGAAATCCCACCGCAATAGGAAAATCATAAATTGAACCTTCCTTTTTGGTATCCGCAGGGGCAAGGTTCACGGTTATCCTTTTGGGGCAAAAATCATAACCTGAATTCTTAATTGCGGAAAAAACTCTGTTTCTTGCCTCTTTAATGCCTGAACCGGGTAAGCCTACCACAGTAAAATTTGCGATTCCCGCTTGGGAATCCACCTCAATATCTACTGAGTAGCCCTCTATTCCGTGCAATGCGTAGCTTTTAATTACAGATAACATTCTTCGCTTAGTTCCTTGTTTTGCGCGTGTACTTTACGCGCGTTTCCTTATTATCTTTATAAACAAAAAAAGCCCTTTTTTAAGGGGCTTTGTTTTGCTATTCGGTTTTATCGTTTTCTTTATTTTTCTTTGACGCTTTCTTTTCTTTTATGTCTGCCCTAAAGGAATTAACTATCCCCTTAACCCTGTAACCAAAATTTCTGAATCCGATAACCACATTCTTGCCCACGCTGATTGCATATTCATGGAAAGGCACATTAAGCACAAGATACGCTTTATTTTTCTTTGCGATAACGGTATCATAACCAACCATGACATAGGCAATCAATATGATTAGGTTAATAATTCCGAATGTGATTGTGTAAGCACTGCCGATTTGTTCGTATCCGTTTGAAGTGTACCCCGTTATCATATATAGGTAAGCGAAGTTAATGAACATGGAAGTGGCAAGCACGGCAAACAATGCGTAAAGCCGTTTGTCCTGCACAAGAACTGTGTAAATATATAGTAGCGGAAGCACAATGAATAAAGACATTGGCGTCATGTTATTGCAGAAGTACCAGTACACGAGGATAAATGCGCACGAAAGCCCGAGAAGCGAAAGGCGGTTATTGCTTTTGAAGTAAGCGTAAGCAAGCACACCCACCACGAATATTATGAATAAAATTGTAACAACAAACGATTCCGTGGTAACAGGTTGGAAGTTGTTGCCTATCATTGCTTGGAAGTTAAACGCGTTCATGGAATATAAATCAGGCATACGGACTGCGTTCACGAAATAGCTGTAAGGCGCACCGCCCAAGCCTGCGTTTATAAACATCGGCACGGATATCATCCAATAGAAAAGTAACCCTGCGCCAATGGCTACAATAGGCATAATCCATTTATAATCTTTTGCCTTAATTGAACGGATAATGATCATAGCCGTGTACGCAAGCATAAACGGAACAACAAGAAGTGCGTTTGTGGATACCATTACCGCCGAAAAGTAGCTTATTGCCATGCCGATATAGTTCTTGTTAAGAATGAAATAGAACGCAAGAACCACGAAGAATGCGGAAATGGATTCTATCGCACCGAACGCGGAAGAGGTTATGAAAACCACTGGCAGTAAGGAATATAAAAGCGCGGAAGCTATCGCAGAAATCTTTCCTTGCTTTGTGGCATTCACAAGTTTGTAAATAATTAACACCGTTCCTACATCTGCCATAATTGCAAAAAGTTTTATCACTGTAACCGTGGTTAAAACTTCGGTTGCCACAGTCGCACCGCCTGCTAAGCCGATAAGCCTGCCGAAAAGCCCTGCAATAGTAATCAGATAGGTGGCAAAGGGCATTAAATGCTGTACGGAATTGGCTTCGTAAGTTTTGGTTATGCCGTACATTGCGGAATAAAGTCCGTTTCCTGCCAGCCCCTCAAGATCATAGCCAAAGTGGGCGGTTTGAATGCTTTTGCCCCCTGCAATCATTGCTTCAATAAGCGTAATCAATAGCCTCACAAGTAGCGTAACGCCGATAACGATAAGCGCACCGCCCCATTTATTTTCCTTAAGGAATGTATACCATTTGGGCTTAACGGCAATTTGCATAATGTCAAGAGCTTTGCTTCTTGCCCTGAACATATAAAATGCGTAAGCAATTATTATTGTGCCGATTGCGCCAAGAACCACGAACACGGTGTTAAGCTGTGTGGGCGCGCCGAAAACTGAGGCTTCAAGGGTGTAAAAGCGAATTCCGTCTGCACGGCCGTTTGCCTCTTTCCTTGTTACCCTTGTTAGTTCAATGTTCCGAATAATAACATTCGTGGCACTCACTTGATTCAACTCTGTTCCCACATTTATGGCAAGGCTAACCTCGCGCATACTTGTGGTTTTAAAATAGTAGGTAGCTGTCTTGGGGTTTGATACTTGGAAAGTTTCCTCTGTGGGGTTTTCGTTTCTTATATTGAAATCGGGATTTTCCTTAAAGCCCACAAAAAGCCCGTCAAAGGTTGAACCTGTGGGCGCGTTGTGGTGGGTTTGCATATAAGGGGTTGTGTAGCTGTAGGTAACCTTATAATAAGAATAAGTCCTTAAGCGCACTTTTTGACTCATTTGCGCCCAGCCTGCACCTGCTGTGTCTATGGTTACGAAGTTCGCACCGTCACCGTTGCTTATCACGCCGAATATGCCCGAACCGCCGTTACCGCCGTCAAGCGTCCACACTTCCCTGAGTTCGGCAAGGTTTGCAAAATCAAAAGGGCCTTTTTCGCCACCCTCAAGAATTTGGTTGCCGTACCGTGAACCGCCCGAACAGCCCGAAAGCGCGAAAACGCTAATCAGCATCGTGGCTAAAATAACAAATATTAAAAGTTTTCTCACACCAAAACTCCTTATCAACGCTTAGCGCAAAGCGCACGGCGCGAAACTAAAAGGTAATAAGTAAAGTTGCTTAAAGTAATCCCAAGCAAACTATTTCGCAAATCTGTTAGCCTGCGGAACTTTCGCCGCTTTGCCTGTGCGTCCGCGAAGGTAGTAAAGTTTTGCCCTTCTCACTCTGCCCTTTCTCACTATCTCAATCCTGTCTATCTTAGGGGAATGGATAGGGAAAGTTCTTTCCACGCCAACGCCGAACGATAAACGGCGAACGGTAAATGTTTCCCTGATTCCGCCGTTCTTGCGTGCGATAACAGTGCCTTCAAACGCCTGCACCCTTTCATTTGCGCCTTCAATAATCTTCACGAAAACTTTTAAAGTATCGCCGATTTTAATTTCGGGCAAATCCGTGCGCAGAGCTTCTTTTTCAATAATGTCTATAATGTTCATATTTGTGCCTCTTTTTGAGTATTTTTTTACATGCTTTTATATATTAACAAATAATTTTTTATTTATCAATTATTTAAATACAGATTATATACATATTTCAATGTAAATTTTCGTGATTTTGTGTTAAAATTAAAGAACTATGAGTACGCTTAACTTTAAAATTGAATACTTTGTTTCAAAAGACGCCGAAAAAACTTATATCAAAATCCCTTTTACCGTTCCTTACGGCGCGGAAAGCGTGGAAATTTCGTATAGCTACGAGGGGCAAAATGTTCGCCCCGAACCTTTCGGCGAAAAAAATGTGATTGATTTGGGGCTTGTGGATAACCTTGGAAACGATATTAGTGCCACGGGTAGCGCGCACCGTTCGCTTTTTGTGAGTGAAACCCATTCTTCTTGTGGCGCAAAAAAAACCGCGCTTGCAGAAGGTGTTTGGCACATTTTGCTTGGCGCGTACATGGTTAAAAAAAGCGGTGTAACCGTTTCGTATAATGTTAAAATCAATTTAAAAGTTCCGCGTTGGCTTAGAGGCGATACGCACCTTCACAGCACGAATTCAGACGGAAACAGCACTTATCTTCAGCTTGCGAAAAAGGCGAAGAGAAGAAATCTTGATTACATAATTTTTACCGATCATAACAATACTTTCAGCGGTTCGCTTCCCGACATAAAGGGGCTAACCATGATTAAGGGCGTGGAATTTACCCACTTTAAGGGGCATTTTAATTTCCTCGGCGCAGAAAAGCCTTACAGCGGAACTTACGCAATTAACAGCTTTGAGGAATTTGAAGAAAAGTGCGAAGAAGCAAAAAAGAACGGTGCTTTAAGGGTAATCAACCACCCCGTAAGCCCCTGCCCTTGGGAATGGACTACGGATTTTGATTATGACGGAATTGAGGTTTGGAACGGTTCTGCCGTTTTCATTAAGGACACCTTTGATAACTTAAAAATTTGGGACAGCGAACTTAAAAAAGGCAAAAACCTCTTTGCCGTGGGCGGTAGCGATTACCACCGTTTTTCCTTTCCCTTCGCCATGCCCACCACTGCGGTGTTTGCTGATTCGCGCGCCGAAAGCGATATTCTATCCGCAATAAAAAGCGGAAAAACCTCAATTCTATTTAAGCCGAACACCCCTCTTGCTTATATTGAAAAAATCAGTGAAACAGAAATAAAGGTAACTTGCGAACGCTTAAAGCGGGGGCGAACCCTTGTAATTCTTTCAGAAAACGGCGAAATGTTTAAGCACAAAGCAAAGCGAACCGCATCGTTTTCAATCACCCTTCCTGCCGAAAATTCGCGCTACTTCCGCGCCGAGGTAAGAAGAAAGCCCCCATTCAAACTTGCCTTGCTTGACTATCTTATTTCAGGCAAAACGCGCCCGAATGAAAAAAATTATTTCTGCAAGGAATCTCACGAAGTTATCACAGGGGCGGTGTTTTTCAAATGAAAGAATCGCTAAAACAAGGTTTAATTTACGAGCATAACGCTTGCGAATATCTAAAAGAAAACGGCTATAAAATTTTAGACCGCAATGTAAATTACCAAGGAAAAGGCGAGCTTGATATCGTTGCCATTCAAGGCACAACCCTTGTTATCGTAGAAGTAAAATATCGTTCAAGTACGGATTTTGGGCATCCGATAGAATCACTTACGCGCCCCAAAGTGCAAAAAATCCTAAAAGCCACAGAACTCTACATAGCAGAAACGGAATATAAATATAAAGATATCCGCTTTGATATTATCTGCTTTGACGACTTAAATATTGAACATATAGAGAACGCTTTCTACGGATACTGGAATTAAAAATTACACAAACTTCTTAATAAATGACGCCCTATGTGCGGGACACGCGCCAAACTTTTTGATCATTTCTATGTGGTGTTTTGTGCCGTAACCTTTGTGAATTTCAAACCCGTATTCGGGATATTCTTTTGAAAGTGCAAGCATATAATCGTCCCGCGAAACCTTTGCGATTATAGACGCGCTTGCAATGGAATAGCTTAGCGCATCGCCGTGAATTATAGGGATTGTTTTAAAAGGAATGTTGAGTTTAACCGCGTCCACCAAAACGGCATTCGGCTTTGGATTTAGATTAAGCACAGCTTCACTCATAGCCATTTTTGTTGCGTTTAAAATGTTTACCTCATCAATTACCGTTTCGCTTACATTCACAATCTTATAATCAATCAGGCTTTCTTTGAGTTCGTCATAAAGCAACCGCCTCACCCTATCGGATAGCTTTTTGCTATCGTTAACACGCGGTGTAATTTTCTTAAAATCACAAATCACCGCCACCGCAGTAACGGGGCCAGCCAAAGGGCCTCTGCCCGCTTCGTCCACCCCTGCCACCAAATTTAAGCCTTCCGATATGCAGGCTTCCTCATATGAGAATAGATTGTTTATCTCACTTTTCATAATTTCTAAAAACAATGTAATTTAGCCTCAGCCTTACAGAACTATTTAGGTGCTTGTTAAAGTGCGTTCAGGCGAGGAAAGCGAACAATTTGCAAAGGACTTTACTTAAATGTAAACGACTGCGCAAATTGTGAAGTTTGACAAAGCATCAACGCGATTTAGCGAGCATCTAATCAAGCAAAAATTTGCCAAGGTAACCTTTGCGAATATCGGAAATTAAGCCCTGCGAAGCCTTATCTAAATCATATTCACCGCCCTTTAGTAAAAACCCCCTTGCCTTTGCCACTTGGGTTAAAACTTCATTTTCGGGTGTGTCTTTATCTATACTATACCTTTTTTTGAATTCGTCCTCATTTGAGATTCTTAAAAGTTTAAAGCCCTCAACCGCAAGTTCCAAAGCATTCACAACCTCATCTTTAATTGAACCGATAAGCGCGAGGTTAACCGCCTTTTTCTTGTTAGAAAAATCAGGATAAAGCACCCCGGGGCTATCAAGAAGTTCCAAATATTCCCCTATCTTCACCCACTGCTTTCCGCGCGTTACCCCGGGCCGATTTCCCGTAACCGTCTTTTTTTCAGGCGCAAGGCTGTTAATCAGGGTAGATTTCCCCGTGTTGGGGCAACCGATAACCATTGCTTTAAGCGTCTTTTTCACGCCCTTTAAAGCGTAACGGTTTATCATTTCCGCATTCAACTCTGTTAAGTTTTTCACAATTTCATTCGCATAAGCCTTACTCAAGCTATTGGTAACAATAGCCCTCATGCCTTGGCTAACAAAATGCGCACGCCACTTTTCCACCCCTTGGGCAGGCACTAAATCCGCCTTATTTAGCACATAAAGCCTTGGCTTATTCCCCAAAGCCCTGTCAAAATGCGGATTTATCGTAGACAACGGCGCACGCGCATCCAGCACATAAATCACGCAATCCACAATCTTAATCTCTTTCTCAATCATCCTCAGAGCCTTCGTCATATGCCCCGGAAACCAGTGAATATTCATTTTACACCTCCTACATATAGTGTTTTTTGCCCTATTATAGGGGGTTTTGCTACTATATCTTGTGTTGTGGAAATAATTTGACACTAACTTTTACACTAACTTTTCCCCCTTTTATTCCCCCAACACAAAATTTTTATGTCAAGGAAAATCCATTTTAGGGAAAGAAGTTAGTCGCATTTGAACGCTAATTATCGTGTCATAATATGCTTTGCGTTCGTTCATAAATGCCTATAATTAACCGCTTGTTTTACTCGATTAATTATAGCATAAATTTAACCAAAATGAAAGGAGAATACACATGACAGCACTAATAATTGTTGCAACAATTTGCCTTGTCGTCGGCACATTCAATCTGATTAATGCAAGAGCCGGAGCGAAGGCTTATCGTGCAAGAAACCGTGGCAGTCGGGTCGCGGAGATAGAAGAGTGGGACAGATGGTCGAGAATTCTTTTAGCAGAATACAACGAGCTAACCGGCTTAGAGCTCTCCTATCCCGAAATCAAGTTCACATCAGGTCGCTTTGACCGCGCTTACTACAACGCTTTCAGCGAGCCGTACACACTTACAAATGCAAATCCATGGAAAGATGAGACCGCGCTTGAAACACTGCGCATAAGGCATAAACTGCCCTCAGACGACGAAATCTACTCGCTGCAAGAATGGATGTACAAAAAGAAAATTATCAACCGCCCTACTCTTTATACTTCTCTCGCTTATCTTATCCAACAATGCGTTTATCGCGCCGTCCATAAGCGCGACTACAAATACGGAGGCAAGGACTGGGAAGGAGAAGAAGCGGCTAAACAAAAATGGGAAGAGATTCAAAGCAAGCACGCTTGGATGAAAAATGATCCGACTGACCGTTGGATCAATTAATCGCCGTCAGCTCAACTGTATAATCAGCTTTTCAATGCTTTTATCGTATCAACTACAAGTTGAACGGAGTTTGTTGCCACTAATCTTTGATCTTTTTTTCTGCTCGGCAGAAATTGTGTTTTTGCAAAAACCCCAATCGCAAATTCCTTTCACGAAGACACATTGTTTGCCAGCTCTAAAAGACACTAGCAGAACACCCGCCGTCACCATCTCTGCACCGTCTTTACGCCAACGAAGTGGATTATATGGGTATGGTGGTCTGCTTTTGATTTTATAACTAATATTGCATCACACACTAGCCGCTGCAAATAATTTCTTTGCAAAAGGCGAATTGTTGTCTTGCATTATGAGACCGAATTCTCCTGTTCCTACTGCTTGAAAACGCTTAAAAGCATAGTAATTGCTAGACAACTGTTTTTGGTACGCATAGTCCAACAAATCCATGTTTGCCATCACAACGCCATAGATTCCATCAATTTGATGTTGAGCAACTACATCGAATTGCACAAGCATTCTGCCCGGACTAGAATAGACAATGTATGAGTTTGTTCCATCACATTTTTTGCCTACAAATTTCTTACCTAGCATTTCAAAAGTTATGTGCGCGTTATCAGAGTCCTTTGCGGTTGTCGCGACAATAGGAGTTGTCTTTTTTTGTTGCAATTTTTCAAAATTTGCAATCCCATCCGAGTTTTTTTGTTCCGCCGAAAGTTTAAAATATTTCAATGCCTCATTATAATCAACGGGAACGCCTAAACCTTGTAAATAACACATTCCAAGTAAATTTTCGGGAATACCGTCTTCCACCAACCAAGATGCCTTTTTTGCCATTGCTATTGCGTCTGCAAAATTTTGCGCCGTACCTATCCCTTGCAAATAACATATTGCTAAGTTAGAAGTGCAGTCACCGCAACCGTTCTCAGCGCCTTGTTTATAACTCTTGAAAGCTTCTTTGTAATTAATCGTCATTAGCTTGCCATTTATATATATTCTTCCTAAATGACAACAAGCATCTCGACCCCCTGCTTCTGCAGCCTTTTTATACCAATGGATGGCTTTATTAACATCGGCATTTATGATGCCGTAATAACCTAATTCGCAGTAAGTGCCTAGTAAGTTCTGACATGTCACATCTCCATTCTCGGCACCCCTTTTTACACTATCTATGTTTTGATAATAAGAATCTTTTTTTATATCGCGTTTCCTATCGACTTCTTCAGCTAATCTAAGATTTTCATGCGAAAGTTCAAATGCCTTCTTTTTTTCTTCTTCAATTTTCTTTAAAGAAACGTTCAATTCTGTCACATCAATTTGAATTCTAAACCTATGCTTCAATGCCAACCTTATTTCGCTTGCTAAATCATTGGATAAACCGCCTGCAAATTCACCACAAACCTCTTTAACGGTCGATTCAATGTCGCTTGTAATATTTAAACCTTTGTTTCTAATGTAACTTAATACATCTTCATAATCCAACTTCGCGTTTGACATGTCCGCTCCTCTATAATTTCGTTTTTTTCAAACTCTATTGAAAGCTATATGAGTCAACTCCGCTATCAACCAATTTATCTAAGTCGCTATTCCCCATTTTTCTTGATAACTCCGCCAAAATTTCATTTGTCCTCGTGGCCGTATCTAGGGTTGTTTTTGTGTCCCTTGCAATCTGTTCCAATTGCTCTTGCAATGGAGAAAAATCAACATTGATTTTATGCGCATATTTCAACGCAGACTTCATGTCATCAAGAAATGCTTGCATGGGGGCATTTATGTTTTCTTTTATCACATCAAGCATTGTGACTCTTATTCTGTCTGTGATTTCACTTCCGCTTTGATTCAAGATGTTTTCAATTTTTTCATAATCTGGAATAAACTTATTCAGTGTGAAAACCATTTCGCAGTAGTAGCAAAAAACCGTCAAGTTTTTTTCGTCAAAAACGAAGCGGTCGGTCGCTCCGCATTTCGGACATTTGATTTTCTTAATCCCAATTTCTTTCATACTCATCCTCCCGTAGTCTTATTCGTAAGTTTCTAATATGTTGAAAACTATGTCGACACCTTCTTTTTTTATTACTACTTTATCATAAAGTGTTTCAAAATCAACAATGGAAACCTTCTGCATAAACGGAATTGCGGTATCTATCAGCCCTACTGAACCATAAAAAGGAATATAGGTTACTTCTTTAGATGTTGCTTGCAACTCTTCCAAGTGTAATATAAATTCATTTCTGTTTGAAATGCGCGCCTTACACAAAACGTCATGTATCTTTCGTGCAATTACAGGAGCGAGATGCGGTCTGCCATCCGAACCTACACTCGTTTCCAACTCCAAAAAATTCTTTCCATATCTTTTTGAATGCTGTTGCAATTGCTCTTTTGTTATCAATAGCTGCGATGTCGCATCCTTTGTCGTTTCTGAAATTTCATCTAATTGCTCGAATATTACCGAAAAATCCACTTTGATGCAATGGTTATACCTAAGTGAGCCATAAACCTCTTCGAAAAAATTGCGCAAAGAACCGTCTATGTTATCTTGTATATCGTCAAATAGCGTCCGCCTAATCTCATCGGTGACATTTCTTCCATTCCGCACTAATGCTTCCTCTATTTTGTCATAATTGGGGATGAATTTGTCGAGAATAAACTCCATTTCACAATGACAACACTTAATAGTCAACCCACTTGAGTCAAATTCAAATTTGTCGGTTGCGCCACAGTTGGGACAACAAATTTTTCTATCTTTTGAATCCATAGAGTATTTCCTCCTTCTGTTCATGTGGGCAATTTGTTTCCTGTTTCGGACTCAAATGCTGCCGAAATAGCCCTTGCAAGTTTTGTATCTGTCCCAATGGTTTGAATAATGATGTTTGTGGGGTCATTTATTATTTGACAACAATAGACCTGTCCATCAAAAGCTATAGCCGTATCACCGAACCCTTTGCGAACAAACAAGACTCCGCCAAAGTTACCATCAAACGACGCCGTAAATATCAGTGCAACATTAAGAATCTTTCGTCCATTAAAATTAAGGTCGTAAGTATTGTCACTGAGTTTATCTACCAAACACTCCATGCCAATGAAATTAATTTTCATAGTCTTTTCCATATTTTGCTCCTATTTGCCGAAAGTCGAATACAGTTTCTTTGACAAGTCAGAATTCTGGTCAATCATTTTAAACTTTTGACTCTGTGGGAAAAATTCAAAAGCCAAATAAGCACCCTTATGAACTGGGTTAGAACTGCTCTCCACACGAAACAAAAATCCCATACGCCCATTCATTTCAATAGAATGGAACAACTGATATTTGTAAAAGAGCCTTTCCTGAAGATACAAATCCCAATTAACCACATCTAGTGACCTGCCAAGCAACTCCGGTTGCCCCCTCACAATTTCAAACTTTGCGAACTGTGCCATAATAATTTTTCTCCTTTTATCTTTTATTTGTTGATTTCTGAAATTAATTTTTTTGCTTCTAACGAATTAATATCAATAATTCCCATTATCGGCGGAGTAACAAATGGTCGCATATCGTTTTTTACAGGCAAAAACTTGTATGCGTTACATACTCCCTTAGGCACTTTCCCAGCCCAAATACCATAGCTTTCGTTGATAACCGCCAAAACATATTGTCCATTGTTTATAGCTGACCCATGAACAATCCCAATATTCAGCATAAGCTCATTACAAAGATATAAACTAAACGTATTGTTGTTTTGCGCCCTAGCCTCAAAAATTTGGCTGTACATTACTACATACATATTCTTATTGACGCTTTCCCCTTGGGGACTTTTAATACTTCGGTTTTGTTGCTCGGTTTCCAGCGGTTTACTTACTACGGTTGCTTTGGACGATGACGAAACACTCTGCGATTTATTATGCGTGGATGTGATTTGATGGGTTTTTGGCGCAATATTATCCCCTTGTTGATACCTTTGCTTGTTTAAGTTTCCTCCCCAACCCTTTTTTCCGATGCAATGCATAATAGCGGCCACTACAAAAAAAGAGCACCACAAAATCACGCCTAACCAAATAACCGGAGCGTTCTTCATTATCATTAGTACTAAGTTCGTTATGGACAAAACTCCTAGTATCAAGAATATAATTCCCGGTGTTTTGTTGCGGTTACGAAGCTCGTTAATCCCTCTTATTGGCGTAATTATTGTTAAAAACAATAGAAAAGCTAATATTTCATATCCCATGTTGTTTATTCCTCATTGTAAAACAATTCATTCTTTTACGATTATGCATTATTATCTTCTCCCGTTGAGAAGCAATATGCTTTTTTCTGTGATATTCTGCCCCTTGCTACTTGATGCGATGTATCCACTTCGAATCAAAAACGGCTTTCTGAATTTTTGATAATTCTCTAATTTCAGATTGACTTTGCTAACAAGGTTCTCTTCGCTAAGCGAGTAATTCGGCGCACTCTCTAAGGCTTCCAGTATCTCAATGTCCTTTGCGTAAAGTCCGTTGACATCTACGCCCAACTCGGAAAACAACTCTGATGTCATGTTTTCGTCAATTTCGGTTTTGCCCGACAGCTTTGCTTTTTGGCGTAGCTTAATAATATACGACTCAATTTCACGCAATGAGGAGCGTCCTCTAGGTACTATCTGACTTTTTGCTTCATCGGAAATCCGCAACCCGAAATGTGCGGCCTTGCCGTCAATTATATATTTAAGTTCTTGGACGGTGTAATCCTCCAATTCGCAAATAAGTCCTTTATTGAACCTATCATAGACGGTTTCTAAAATGCCATGCTCATCGGTTGTTGCCGCAATAAAAGTAAACTCCGGCATCGGCAAGTTGACAGCTTCGCCGTTCACAAGGTTTGAGTAAACTCTGCTCTGCAACAAAGTAAGTAAGCGGCTTTGAATATCCATCGGTAAAGCGTGAATTTCATCTACAGCAATAACGACCGAGGTGCCTTCTTTTGCGATCCGTTCCAAAAACAAATCAAAACTTCTGCGGGATGATACATCGTTTTTCATTGACGATGCATCAAAAAACTCGCATTTTACCCCGAGTTCGTTTGCGGTTAATTGCATGAGTGTCGTTTTTCCAAGGCCTTTGCCACCCAAGAACAACACTCCGCCCTTACCCGCGATGCCTTTTTTGCCGTCCATTTTTGCTTCGGCTATAGCGTCTTTAAGCGCTCTAACCGTTTTTGATTGACCAATAAATTCACTTAGCGTTTTTGGCTCAAATGCATTAGACTGTTCTGCTACGGCAGGTTTTTCGATTGGCTTAGCCTGTGGGAGTGCAACAGCTTTAGGTTTTTCTTGTTCCTCAACCGAACTTTGTACTTCGGACACACTTTCAGTAACCGCTTTTTTTGCGACAGGTTTTGCCATAGGTTGAATAGGCTCAACACTCTCGCGCAAATTTGCAAGCCTTCTGTCAATTTCGCTTTCTTCGGAAACAATTTCGCCACCAACGAGCTTGTCTATTTCGGAATCCAACATATCTGATAACGATGCCGATGATACAAATGTGTCTGATGAATTATTCAAAAAGTCGCCCATCTTATCGCTTGCAAAATCCGCCTTCTGCATTGCTTTGTTGAATAGCTTCTCAGCTTTTTCGAAGTTCATTGACGCCGCCGCTTTTGATAGTTCCTTACTGACAGAACCCATGCCCGCAACAAACCCACTAGACAGCTTGGCAAAGTCAGCGTACTGCGCGATAAGTTCCATGTTAGAAAGCATCTCCTCCGCTTTTGCTAGTTGCATCATCGTGGTTTTGAGGCCACTTCTCGCAATTTGATACAACGCATAAGCGTTTTTAGCTCTTGCTTGCTTTGCTTTTTCGATATAAGAATCTTTTAGCCTTGCCGCGCCATCAATAAACCTCTTGAGTTCTTGCGTGGTACGCCGTACTGCGGTTTTTCTCTTATACTCTTTTGATATCTTTGCCATTTTCTAAATATCCTCCTTGCCTTTACTTCCCGATTACAGCTTGCACATCTTGGGTGGTTATTGTTACAAGCTCATTATCGTCTGCTCGTTCCAACATTGACGAAAGGCGTTTTGCCTGCTTAACGATAATTTTTTCATACAAATTACGCGCGCCTCGAGCGTTGGCAAAGTCCCCTTGACGCTGTTTGTAAACTTCTGCAAAATGATTCGCCACAAGTTCCATAGCGTCGTCTGTAATCGTGTATTTTTCTGCTACTATTTTGCCAAAAATTTCAGAAAGTTCTGCATCTTTATAATCGTCGAATTCTATATAGGTGTTAAATCTGCTTTTAAGGCCGGGGTTGCTGGCAATAAAGCCCTCCATAGGTTTTGTGTAGCCTGCAACAATAAGAACGAATTTGTCGCGCTTGTCCTCCATTTCCTTTAGGAGGGTGTTTATTGCCTCTTTCCCAAAATCGTTTTCTGACTTTTCTGAAAGCGTATACGCTTCGTCAATAAACAACACTCCGCCCATTGCTGCCTCAACCGCTTTTTTCACAAGCGGCGCAGTATGTCCAACATATCCTCCAACAAGCGCGCCTCGGTCGGTTTCTACCAAATGCCCACGCTCAAGCAAACCTATTTCTTTGTATAACTGACCTATTATCCTTGCTACCGTTGTTTTGCCCGTGCCAGGGTTTCCCGTAAACACCAAGTGAAGTGACATTGACGAACTTCCGCTAATCCCTCTTTTTTTTCGCTCCAAGTTATATTCCGCAAGTTTTTTTAGCTCGTCGATGCTCTCTTTAACGGTCGCTAATCCTACCAACCTATTTAGCTCTTCCATGGCGGGAACACTTGAGTTTCCGCTTGGCTCTATTATGTTAAACTTGGGGGTTGTCTCATTTTCGCCATTGGCGTCATTCTTTGCGCTAGAAATAACCTTCTTGCCATCTAATGCCTCAATCGTTTCCAAGATGCTTAAAACTCTTTTCTGGCGAGAAAGCTTTAACTCTCCGGTACTCTCGGCTACAATCTTTTTCAATGTTTCCGCTGCCAACATGAGTTGTCGCTTAGCTTCTTGTATGTTGCCTGCGTTCTTTGCGGCGATACCCTTTTCAAAATAGCTATTGAATGCGTCATTTAGAAATTCTGTATTCATTTTTCACCTCATTTATCCTTATCATTTCACACTATCCCTAACATGCCTAAACTATCTCGTGCCTCAAAGTGGTCAAATATTTCTCGGCTAGACAAATCATTGTCTTGAAATATTTCCTTGCACATATCGTAGTTTTGAAATAGATACCGATCGATAGCAACTACCGCAGGTTGAAGAAATGGGGCTCCGGCATAATCGTCCATTAGAGCAAAGATTGCTGAAAAAGCCGTGGTATTTCTAATGTCACATAAAGCAAAAATATAGCCTAAACCATTAACCTCTCCGCCTATAGCAAGCCCTATAAAAATTTCAAACATATAGTAAGTAACTACACCAACATAACAACTTTGACTTAAACTTATTGAATTTGGTGAGATTTCATCTATAAATTGAATTACATAATCTAGCGAATTCTCCTCAAAATATGTGACCATGAACATTGCCATGTATAACGCAGCATCATTTCCTGCTTTAGCTAATTGTAAAACCTCTGTTTTATGGTTCGCTACAAATATCAATGCTTTGGGGCAATCGGAAACGGCATTCGTTGTGGACATGCCTGCAATTGCAATCCCATACAAAGCCTCCGTCACTCCAATTTTGTACAACTCTATAAGCACATCAATATTGTCAACAAAAAAATCGGACACATCATAGTGTGCCGAATAACCAAAGCTGCCTAATCCATTCATGTAAATCTCGGCTAAAGCAACGATTGCCTCATTTGCTTTAGAGCTTTTGCTTCTAATATACGAACCTATTAAACCAATGTGGAGTCTTGCTTTCTCAATGGCTACCGAATCCCAATCAAAATAATCGTCAAAAGGATATTTGTACAACGGCAAAGTCCATTTCACATAAATCGTAATTGATTCTGTCAATGGAATATTAAAATCAAATGGTTGTAATTTTTTTGCATCACAAAAATATCCGCCAAACACTTTCCCCGCACGAGCAGGATTTATTGGTCGCGTTAAGGATTCGCCCTCTTTGATGGTTATATTAAACTCTGAATTGAAAAAGTAGTCAGAAATCAGAACACTGATGTCTTGCGCCTCCCTCCATTTCGCGAACAGCATTATATCTGCAGAAAAATCTGTTGCGCTCAGATGCGTTATTGCCAAACCAATGCCAGCACTGTTTGAGAACCAACCCTCGAAGAAAAAGCTTGTTTTGGTTGGTTTGATTAGATAAGTCGCTACACCAAAAGTATGGCGCATAGGATATTCTGCACCATGAACACCGCTAAAGCTTAATTCGCCAACATCATGATATGTTATAGTATAGGTCTGTGCCAACCAATGAGCATAGAGCGTTATAGCACTCTCGCCCAAAGGCATCGAATATAGCGAACTTGCCGCATAAATATTGCCTTCCCCATTTGGATTAAAGCACCAGCCTACAAAGTCATAGCCAAGCCTCATGTATTCATTCGATGGTAGCGTTATGCTCGACCCTCCCTGTACATTTTTTATTGAGTCTACGCTTCCAACTGTAGCACCGTTTCCATTAAACATTAAGTCGTTGGACTTTATCTGCCACTTTGCAAATAGGGTAATGGCTCTATTGATAATTGATTCTGTTGTGTAAGGAACACCATCAAAATCAGCATTGTCATACCAACCTACAAATACATAATTCTGCCGAGTTGGAGTTCGCAAATCCTCGATTGAACTATTAATAGGAATTATCATTTGTTGCGAATTGCCATTACCGCCCTGCAAGTCAAAGTTTACAATTACTTGTTGTTCCCACCTTGCAATAAGTTCGAGATTGTTAGTGACTCTTGTTCCAAATGCATATGCGATAAGTTCACCTGCTTCGTTAATGGTGAACCATCCTTTAAAGATGTGACCTTCTCTAAAATCCGGAATAGGGTTGTACCATGTATTACCCGGAAGAAGTTGCGTATTTTTTCTTATATACCTAATCGCATGCGCACCATCAAATGTAGCGTCCTTGAACTCGATAGTTATAAGGGCATCCTTATGCACATATATTTTTTGTTCGCCGTTTTCTTCTATCATAATTTGCGGATGTTCCTCTAAATCCGCAAACAATGAACTTCCAAACACCGGCTCGGTACCCATAAACATTTCAACCTCTTGAATTAACGCAAAACCATGTCCGTTCACTAGATTCTTTATGCGCCCACCTATAGCTTCGTTGCTACTACCCCCGCCACGAGCCCAACGCCAATCCGTGTCACTAATTTGTGTGAACACAAAAAAATCAAAACCATCTACGCGGTGTTCATTCTCAAAAAATCTTTCATATCTGCCCTCTCGAGGTCTTGCTCCATCCGGCACAAAATCCGTCCATGTCGTGTCTACTTTCGAACTGCAAGCCGAAAATATTAACATTGAAGCTAGACTTAATATTAGTGCCAACAACATTGTAAGCGTCTTTTTCATAACGCCTTCTCCTTCGAGTAAAACTTATGCTTAAGCAATGCTTGAATAAAGGCAATCGCTGTCACTGCAACTGTAAGTCCAGCATATAGCCCGCAGAACTGTGCGGTACTCCATGTTGAAACATCTCCAAAAAAGAATGTAAGCCATGCCGGCGGAAACAAAACTACAGCCATTGGCAGCGTCATTATTAATCTAATAGTGAACAATAGCCAAACTTTTTTAGTGCTTGGATTCTTATTTAAGCCCATTTTTATGTTAAGTGACTTTATTAGAATGTTAATTCCTGCTCCAATGTATGGAGCCCATTTTTTCTCTTTATAACAAGGCTCCTTCTTTATTCGGACATATCGAATTACATATAGAACAAATGTCAAGACCAATGAAATTGCTAAAACCAAACCAAATGTAGTCCCTGAAAAATAATTTATCCAACCACCTGTCGGTTCTCTGTTGGGATTGTTAGAAGCAATCTGTGCCAACAGTATCCAACCCCAAATTACAACTATCGTCATGATAGCCCAAGTAAATAAAAAAGCCAAACCACCCGCCAAAAAACCATCTGCATCTTGCTTTTCTTGTTCTATATCACTTTTTAGTCTTTCAGCTTTTCTCTGCGCATTACGCTCTTTCTTTTGCTCAAACTGATAATCACTTTTTACATCATCTGAAATATTGGACGAATCAATATGTAGCTCACAATTCGCACATGACCAAAGTCTGCCGCCGTTTGTTGTAACCGCATCTCCGCCACAGCATGTGCATTTATATGTTGTCGAATACTTTCTGTTCATCTCTCCAATCATTCCCTTTCTATGCTTTGTTTGATTGCAACCGCTTCATTTTCTCTTCGATTTGCTTATCTAAATCGTCGGTTGCGTCGATTCTATAAATCTCTTCCTTCTCAATCATGTCCTGAATTTGTCTTGACAGCGTAGGGTCAAGTTCCATGTCCATAGTTTCAAAACCAAGCGTCATATCGTTCATCATTGAATCAAGACCTTCAAACATTCCGCCGACGCTACTCATGGCTCCATCAAAGCCTTTTAGCACTTTATCAAACTTTAAGCCTTTTGTGCTTTGCGCGAGTTCTGCACAGACGCTTTCCATTCCGCCCAAGAAGCCCTTACTCATGTCTGCCACATCTTTGAGTGTCATAACGATTTCTATTGTGGAAATCATCTTTTCAACCTTGTTTTTTAGTGACAAAGTAGTCGCAAGTCCAAAACACGCAAGCTTAAACGATGCGTTGTCATTATTTGTTTTTGCTTTTTTGGCTTTGGCAAGCAACTCGGCTTTTTTATCCTCTGACTTAGCGACAAATTCTGCCATATCACGCAAAGAAGCCCTTACCTTTGCTTTCATATCTACAGCATCAATTTCTTTTTTCTTTTTACTAAACATCGTTTATTCTCCCTGCTTTTTTTTGCTCGCTTCCGCTTCTGCCGCTTCCCGATCCGCCCATGGATCTAAAACCTTTGCGCTTTCATGTCTCAGAGCGTCCGATTCCATTCTTGCTTCATATTCTCCTTCCGATCTTTTCGGTGCTGCTGTTTGTGCGACTATTTTCTTAACATCGCCAAGAATACCGTCAACCTTATCCCTGCCAGATTGTACCTTTTTCGATATTTCCTCAAATATCTTAGATTCCTTCTTAAGCTCCTCGACAATGTTTGCACCCTCAGCAGATTGGCTTGTGGCGATAATTTTTTTGAGTCCTGATTCATCAATAACGCCTTGAATTTCTTTGTTTTGCTTGATTTCGTAATCTAACTCATTTTCAAACCTTTCAAGTCTTTTTATCTCGTCAGCCAATTGGTTGTACTGCGCCGCATAAGTACTTTTATTTGCAGGATCCGCTTTGCCTTTTTGAAATATCTCTTCCATTAAAAATTGCTTGCATTTTTTCTCGCAGAGCATTTTTTGCATGCGTATGGCGAATGAAGCAATGACGAATTCGATATTCCATTTTTTCGCAAGTGCTTCCCTTGTAGATTCTCTTTCACGATACGCAAATCTTTGATATTCAGGCAATATAGCAAGTTCTTTTTCTGTATAAACCTTTCCTGCGTCAGACATTAAATCTGTACGCTCAAGAAGCTGCTCTCTTATCAAATTAGCGCAAGTATTAAACATCCCGCGATTGCTTTCAAGCATATACTGCTCAATCATCGTAGGATTCCTGTTCGGTTCAACCATATGTTTAATCCCATTATATTTCTCAAAAAGAAGCCTCGTTTTTGTGTCTAGCTCCGTTGCCCGCCTATCCGAAGTCGGCGGTGCGTACTCTAGCTTAGATTTGATTTCAATCATCTGCCTGCGAATAATCTCATCCACACTATCCTTATTTATCAGCTGATCCAAAAATCTGATCAGTTGATTCTTAGACGCGTTCGCCTCCACTTTTCCCATTGCAGACTTGGCTTCCTCTTTTCCTTTCTTGTTGAAAAATCCCATTTTGTCTCTCCTTAATCCTTTTTAAGTTTGATTGTGTTCTGACCGTTGCCTTCCTTCTTTGGGTCCGAAGAAAAAGCTTTGATGGCCTCCGCCGTCGCTTTCAACCCTTCTGCCTCTGCTTTTTTACTTTCAGCGTTGTTTTGCGAGATATCTTTATCTATTCCTGTTTTTGCTTTCTCTCCAAGCTTGGAGATCATTTCATCGAGACCGTGACCGTTTATTCTATATCTAATCGACACTATCGTCAAGCCGTAATTATCCCTTAGTTCAAGATACAGATTGTCCTCAATGTCTTTTTCTATTGCCGCACCAGTAATTAGCGAGATATCTTTACATCTATTTGCGACCGAGTAAAAAACACCTTTGATTTTGTCGCATAATATTGGGCGTAATTTCGTTAACAAAAAGTCTGCGCTGACCGCATTTTGACCGTCAAAAAACTTTCTATATAACTTTCTGCCGTCGCTTATTTTAACCGCGCATGACCCTGATGCTTGAATTGTTCCAGGACATTTTAGAACTTCGTCCATAAATTCTACACCACCAACGCCCCACGGGATTTCCACTTCCACCGATGTGTCAACACCTAAAATGTCACATCGGTCAAAAATCGGCGCACTTGAAAAGATTCCTTTTTTCATTTTAGGGTTTACTATAGTTTTACCCGGATAGAGTATATCTTGAACAGCGCCGTTTCCAACTACGAGAGCCTGTCCTTGTTCGGACACCATAACTTCTGTGTTTGCTGGAACATTTGATACTTCTAGCCAAATAAGCTGCCCACTTTTTCTTGATAATGTAATCATGTCAATTTCCTCCTTTTATTCAAACATTTTTGAGATTGTATTGCTGGTGACCGCGTAACTGATTCCATGCGCACGGCTATTTCCGTCCTCGCTCGGCGGCGTAAATGTAATAAGACCTATAATGTTGCCGTCAAAATCAAATACGGCACCACCAGAATTTCCACCGTTTATGGACATATTTGTGCGTATTGCCTCGCTTTTGCCGTAGACATTGAACTCGATTTCTTTGGCCACAACACCCGTACTTAATCCCAATCCGCGTCCGAGCATGTTTCCTATCGTGAAAAGCTCATCACCGAGTTCAAGCGTATGTGCATCAATAAGCTTGGGAAAATTATCGGCATTAATCTTTGTCCCGTCATCAAACTCACAAACGGCTATGTCCTCTTTCGCATTGTGGGCAACCACTTTTAACGGATGCGGCTTTTCCTCGCCGGTAGATTCATGAAAACGCATAGATATAATTTTGTGTGGTTTTTTTATTCTTTTGTCCTCTATTACATGGTAATTCGTCAATATATATGTGGGGCTAATAATGCAACCACTGCCCGCACCTGCATTCTTTTTATCTGTAAATGCGGTTATTTCTACGCAAAATGGCCGAACCTTTAATACCGCTTCTTTTAATCTAGAATTTTCGCTGTAAACGCTTTCATCTTTTTGAACTGGCATTTCCGACTTAAATGTTTCGGCGAGAACGCTTTGTGCTTGTTTACTGCCCGTCCTCGCCGCTTGAAGGTACCACCAAATAGCGTTTTTTATGTCTACCGAAACACCGTAACCCTTTGAAGTCTGTTCCGCCACATAAAACATTGCTTCCGAGTTGCCTTTTTGCGCTGCTTTATAAAAAAGTTGGTAGCTTGCTTCGTAGTCTTTTTCTTGTCCAACGCCATTCAAAAAAGCCTTGCCTAAATTGACAAGAGCATCGTCATCCATAAAATCCGCACTTGCTAGAATTGTATTTGTGGTCAAATTCAACTCTTTCTTTTCTGTAACAGAAGCCGATGCCAGTTGTTTTTTCTTAGCATTTTCCACACCTACTGTTTCACCGCAAAAAAGGCATTGCCCTTTCTCTTTATCGTTTTCACCGCCACAATAACTGCACTTCATTATAAATCGTCTCCTTCACCTGTATCAAGTTTTATTCTTTGCACCAAATTCAGTATTTCTTCGTAGTTCTCATTTGTTAGTTCCTTACTTGCCATCTTAATTAAGACTGCGGTCTTAGCCTCGCTACCATCGTTTTCAATCTGAAATACAGGGTTTGACCTCAACAAAATCTTTTTGAGTTCAGCAGTCTTTTGTGCGCTCAACTCATATTCTTTTGCCACTTTTTCGCAGAAGTTCTTTGGCACTGTTCGCTTGTCATTTTCAATCCCTGAAAGGTATGTTATCGCATAACCTAATCTATTGGCCATTTCAGTCAAGCTCTCGCTGGTTTCTAGTCTTAGAATGCGCAAGAATTTCCCCAAACCGCTCATTTGAACTCTCCTTTTATCAGTTTTTCTCTCACTCTTTTCAAAAGCTATTTCGTCCATTAACCTAATGGACGCTTAACTTTACCAAAAGTATATCAAATTCGACAAACTTTGACAAGCGATTTCAACTGTTTTTTTTGAAAAAGTTTAACTTACTTTTTTGAACACCGTTTTTATGTCCTTTTGCAACATTTCACCAATGCCATTTTTGCTTTTACAATGTTTTCATCATTTTTGTTTCGTCCATTAGGTTAATGTGCGAAATGTTGCGGCTATAAATAAGCCGCTATTTTTTTGCGGTTGAAGTAAGTATTTAGTCCGTTCATCATCCGTTGCTTCTGCTCTCGCTGTGAATGCATGTACCGATTTACTGTTATCATAGTATTTGTGTGACCGAGCGTGTCGCTCACTGTTTTGGCGTCGGTGTTCTCGCTAGCTCTTGTTGCGAATGTGTGCCTCAATACATGAAAGTTATTATAACTAACCCCCGCCTTTAAAAGCAGTTTTTTATGGAGTGTCTGCATCGTTCGTGGATGGACATACTTTCCGCTTTTCATTGAGAGTACATAATCACTACTACTTTCACTTTTCAGTTTTCTAAGTAGCTTAAGAATAAAGTCTGGAAGCTGTATAATCCGCTTTGACTTTTTGGTTTTTGGTTCGCATTCGGCCATGATTGTCTTCTTTCCGCTGTCATCGTTCCGCGCCGTACGGTTCAGCGATTTTTTTATATATAGGCATTTGTTTGCAAAGTCAACATTGCACCATTTTAAGGCACACAATTCGCCAATTCTGACACCCGTATAAAGTGTCAGTAGCGCCCCATAATATCGATTGTCGCCCGATTTGAATACGGCTTTTTCTATCCGCGTCTGCTCGTTGTCGTCAAAGATTTCGACCTCGTCCTCCTCAACTTTGGGCAGTCTTATCTTGCGACAAGGATTTTTCATTATCAACTCATATTCCTCGGCATAGCCAAGTGCGTTTTTGAGCATTCCAATTATGATTCCTATGGTTCTTGCACCTATGCGTCCTTCCTCTACCAACTTAGCTACAAGCCCTTGGACATTCGCTGTCTTTGTTTCAGCAAGGATATCGCCACCCATAAATCGTTTTATATGGTTGTTGATATAGCCGTTATATGATGTGTAAGTGCTGTACCTTACGCTACCTTTTATGACCGTGTCAAGCCATGTGTCCAAGTATCCGCCAACGGTCATTCCTTGATTAAACATATTGATTACCTCTCCTTATTTTATTTGCCCCATAAAGCAAAAGTGGCCGACACAGAAACGCCGACCATTGATTAGTTGCCCAACCAGTTAACCAAACTTGCCCAGCAACAGAGCCAATTTCTTAAAAATACTTAGCTTTTCGACTGTAACTTTTGCCTTTTCATCCTTATCGGTTTAAAAAATAAAACTTAAGACAGGCTATTTTGGGCAAAAAACACTCATAAACGACACTATTCTGCCCCATTTCTGCAATAAACTAGCCTAGGTACCAGTGTAAATTCATTTTAACTCTTTGAAGCGCGCAGATTAAACGCAAATTCGCCCTATAACACGGTTTTTGATACTTTTTTGAGATTAAAGCCGTTTTGCCAAAACGGCTTTGTGCTAACCTTTTCCATTGTTTTTTATCATAGTTTCTAAAATAACAATTACCAATATAATCAAAAAAAGAGGAGGTTTCAAAGGATGAAATAAAACTTGTAACATTTTTCTCATACCCCGAAACGCCATTCAAATCACATAAGTTTTTTAGTAGCGCATAATCCATTTTGACCTATTATTTGATAATTATCTTGAGCTCCTTTAGTTATCTGTTTTAACTACCCATGTTCCAGCCTTTTTGGAACCGTCGCGCGCAATTAAGCCGTTATCGCGCAACTTGTTAATCCCTCTTTGGATAGTACGCAAGTCCTTACCGATTATTTCGGCCAACTCAGTTGTCGTTAATTCAGCATTATCCGTTAATAATTCAAGAATACGCTTCTCTGCTACGGTAAGTTTTATTGTGACATTTATTGTGACATTTGTTGTGACATTTTCGCTGTCGTTGCCGCTTTTGCCAGACTCGGCATCAAACGAATAATTATCATCAAGTGGCACAATTATTTTGAAAATATCGCCTTCAATAAGCTGAGGGTCTTTGCCGGAATAGCGCCGTGCGTACCTAAATAGATTGCGTACGCCGGAGCCCAATTCATCTGCGTAGCCAATGTTCCTGAAAAATGCCGCTATTATGGGGTTTTTGGAATTCGGCTCAAATTTTTCGGGGGTAAGCTCGCCAGTGTGACTTGCGCGGTTGGCGTTTTCCACAAACATTTTATCGCGCTCTATTACGAATTTTGCAAAATATGTGCTTATAAATTCACGGTGCATAAGTGTATTTACAAGCATTTCACGGCTAATTTTGCCACGTAATGATATGCTTATGTTGTCCTCTAAATAGAATTTATCCCATAAATGTTTTTCCGCAAAGCCCATGAGTAGGTCGTAGCTTTCTATTAGGTTTGTTTCAACAATGAGGCGGTCATCGTAGCGGTCGGTGTTAATTTTGCGCAAAATTGCATCCGTGCGATAGGTTGGACAAACGCATTTTATTGTGGCATCCTTGCCTAAAAGCAAAACCGCCGCAAGGTTATAACCAGTTTTCCCCGTTTCGGCATCCGTGCCGATTAGCCCGGCACTTTGAATTATTTCCTTGTCCGAAAGGTTAGCCCACGGGTGGTTTGACACACGGTTTATCGCCATTTGCTTTATGCGCGGAAACAAATCAAAGCGCAAATCTTCGTCCTTTATATGCGGGAAAACCCTCTGTTCCGTAAATATTTTTTGCTTGCGGATATACATCGACGCAATTGCGCTTGTAGCGGTGGTTTTAATATCTGCATCATCCACACGGTCGTAAATAACTTTTTTATAACTATGAACCTCGGATGAAACTGGCACATGGATATGAATAACATCCTTGCCCTCATAAATAAACGACCGAGGATCTAAGTACAGCGTGGGCGACATAACCTCGGGGTTTGCAATCATTTTTACAATATTTTTGATGACAGATGCCACGGCATTATGTGGAACGCCTGTAACCGTGTTATTATTTTCAACACCTAAAAAGATATCGCCTCCAAAACGATTAGAAAATGAGCTTATTGTCTCGTAAAGGTCGTCATGCGCGCCCTTTTGGCAGGACTTAAACTCCACCGTAATGGTTTCGCCGACGCTAAGAATACTTTCAAAATTTACCAAATCCATTAGCCTTAGACCTCCGTTTGCGGTTTGTTTTCAGGGAAAATTTCCATAATATCCGATGACGTGCAATTGAGTGCGTTGCATATCCGCACAAGGATATTCGTATTAATGTTCATCCCCTTATTGAGCTTCTGCAAAGTCGCCGTGCTGATATTTGCGACCGCCATTAAGTCTTGCTTTTTCATATCCTTATCAATTAGCAATTTCCACAATTTTTTATAACTGACCATGCTGAAAATGCCTCCCATATCTCGTTGCCCATATTTTACCATATATTCTGATTTTTCACAAGTGATATGTATAGCGAACGCAGAATATTTTACGATAGTTTTCTATAAAAATACCGCCGATGATGCGCTCGGCGGCTATGCTTTTATGGGCTAAAAAATTCACCGATTAACTGGCTACCTAACCAGTTAATCAAACTTGCCCAATGATAGGACTAATTTCTTAAAAATACTTAGTTTTTTGACTGTAATTTTGACTGTAACTTTTGCCTTTTTCGTACTTATCAGCCAAAATTCAACACTCAAAACAGGCTATTTTAGGCAAAAAACACTCAAAATCGACACTATTCTGCCCTGTTTCTGCGATAAACTGGCCCGGAAACCAGTGAATATTCATTTTGATCTATCCTTCTTTATTGGTTTTTATTTCTTATCATGTTTACTAATTGTGGAATTTTATTTCAAGCAATTTTATTGCGTGGGATAAATCGTTTTGAGTTTTAATGTCGTACCTGAAATCGTAGCCACACATGCAGGCTTTTTCGGTAGGTAAAAGCTCTTTAATGTGTTGCGGTAGGGTTGAATTTTGCAAGGCGGAAACTGCTTTTTCGCCAAGGGTGAAACATAGAGTGAAGTAGCCAACCATTGGGACAAAGTGAAAAAGCCTGCGCTTCCCCGAAGAAACCGCAAGCGTCCAGCCTGAGGCTTTGCCGTAAAATTTCCATTCTTCGCTTACATTTTTATAAGCCGAAGATATGTGGGCTTTTAAATCCTGCCAAATCGGATACGCTTCGTTCAGCACAAACGATAATGCGTCCTCATTCGGATATAATGCTTTTTCGCCAAGTGCGCTTAATGCTTCTGTTTTCATTTTTGTTTGTCGTTTTTAATGAGTTCGGGTCGCCGTTCTTTGGTTATTTTTATGCTTTCGCCCTCGCGCCATTCTTTGATTTTAGCGTGGTTTCCGCTAAGTAAAATTTCGGGGACGGCAAGCCCCATAAATTCTTGGGGGCGGGTGAAGTGCGGATATTCCAAAAGCCCCTCAGAAAAACTTTCCTCTTCGGTACTGCTTTCACTGCCAAGAACTTTGGGGATATACCTTGCCACGGCGTTCGTAAGCACAAGCGAAGCAAGGTCGCCCGAAGTTAAAATATAATCGCCGATTGAAATTTCCTCGTCTACACACAGGTTAATAATCCGTTCGTCTACGCCCTCATAACTGCCGTTTATGAGGACGATTTCGCTTAGCTTGCTTAACTTGACAACCTTCTCTTGATTCAAGACTTTGCCTTTGGGGCTAAGATAAATCCTTAAAGCGGTATGATTTGGATCAACAGCCGTAATTGCGTCATACAGTGGCTGAGGCGTCATAACCATGCCCGTACCACCGCCGAAGGGCGCATCGTCACACCTTTTATGTTTATCTTTGGAAAAATCTCTAATATTAAAAATTTCAACCTCAAATGCGCCCTGTTTTAAGGCTTTTCCGATAACGCTTTCGCTTAGAATATTATACATTTCGGGAAAAAGTGTTAAAATTTTAATCTTCATACACAATCACTTTTTCAAGTTCATTAGAATCAACGGTAATGGTTTTTGCCTCAATTTCAGTGTTAATTATCACGGATTTTATGGCAGGAAACATACATTTTTCCTTGGCGCACACATAAACATCTGCCGAACCGTGTTGCAAAATATCGGTGATTTTGCCCACAAACGCGCCGTTTTCACCGCACACACTGCAACCTATTATATCGGATATATAAAACCTATCTTTTTTAAGTGGCGGAAGTTCACTGCGCGAGGCAAAAATCTCTAAACCCCTCAAATCTTCGGCGTCATTTCGCGAATCAATTCCTTTTAGCTTTAAAAACATAAAATCCCCGCTGTGCCTAACGCTTTCAGCAGGGATTATATTATCATTAATAAAAAAGGATTTGACATTGGATAGCGAAACATTTGCGTCCGTAAGTGCGCGCGCTTTAATTTCGCCTTTTACGCCTTGAGGTTTTAAAACAATGCCAACGGCAAGAAAGCTATCTTTCATCAAAGGATACATCGTAACGCTTTTCCGCACCCTGCGAACACGCCCTAACGATAGAGCGTATTGCCTTAGCGGTTTTGCCAAACTTTCCGATAAGCCTTGGGAATTTTTCCTTATCGGCGAAAACTTTTATGTTCACTTCATTTTCGTCCTCAATCAGGATAACTTCATAACCGCCCCCAATTATGCGGTTAACCAAAAAATCTACGAGTTCGTTCACGGATTAACCCTCTTTCGCCGCCTTCACAGCAGCGTCCACAGCTTCTTTTGCACCTTCGGCTTTAACGGCTTCGGGCTTCTTGAAGTTTTTAGCGGTGGTTGCTATGATACCTGCATTAAAAAATAAATCTCTAACCGTGTCGGTAGGTTCAGCACCGCAATTCAACCACTTCTTTGCGATTTCTTCGTCAATTTTTACTATGGCAGGATTCTTAGTAGGATCATAATAACCGATTTGTTCAATGTACTGCCCATCTCTGTGCTTTTTTGAATCTATCGCAACGATACGGTAAAAAGGTGCTTTTTTCGCGCCCATTCTTGTTAGCCTTAATTTAACCATTTGTTATTCCTCATGATATATAATTTTATTTAAACATAACCATTTTATCAGCATTAAAACCTTTTGTACAGCGTTTTAGCGTTTCTTTTATAAAGATTAAGCGATTTTAGGAAACAAATTTGACTAACCTATTTTAAAAACGGCATAATTCCCTATACCGCGCGCAATCAGTTGTGATATAATGGGCATATGGGTTTCTTTTCCAATATAAAGCAAGCAATAAAAAAAACCAAGGATAACCTCGGGCGCAAGCTGTTTGAGGTTTTTAAAGCGCGTGATTTAGATGACGATTTCTATGACGAACTTGAGGCGGTTATGATTGCCGCAGATATCGGCGTTACCGCCACGGACGGCATGATTTCTGAACTTAAGGAAACACTTTACCGCAAAAAAATCACCGAACCCGAAAAGGCGAGGGGTGAACTCAAGCGGATTATGCTTGAACTTATTGATTATGAAATTCCGCCCTTTTCCTATCCGCTTTTGATTTTTATTGCAGGGGTGAACGGCGTGGGCAAAACCACTGCTGTCGGCAAACTTGCAAATAGATTTAAAAACGAAGGAAAATCCGTGCTTGTGGCGGCGGCGGACACCTTTAGGGCGGCGGCAACCGAACAGCTTGAAATTTGGGCAAAGCGCGCCGATGTGAGAATCGTAAAGCACGGCGAAGGAAGCGATCCTGCCGCAGTTGTGTTTGATGCGCTTCAATCTGCCAAGGCAAAAGGCACAGAGGTGATCCTTGTGGACACGGCGGGCAGGCTTCACAATAAAAAGAACCTAATGGAAGAACTTAAAAAAATCAACCGCGTGATTGCGCGTGAAATGCCCGAATGCGACAGACGCAATTATATCGTGCTTGACGCAACCACAGGGCAAAACGCAGTAAGTCAGGTTGAAATTTTTAATGAGGCGATAGATATAGACGGCATTATCCTAACCAAACTTGACGGCACAGCCAAAGGCGGTGTGGTTATGGCAATTTCCGCCGAATTAGAAATCCCTGTGGTATACGCAGGTATCGGCGAAAAGATTGATGATATAATAGAATTTAACGCAGAGGATTTTATTGACGAAATCTTTGCGGAATAACGCAAAATGCGTTATGAATCAGCGCACAATGCACAACGCACAGCGCACAATGAAGGATTCTAAATCTCATTAATAGTTAATTAATCCGCAATTCGTACTTTGTACTTCGTACTTCGTACCTAAATAAATCATTCCACTCATTGTGCGCTGTGCGTTGTGCGCTGTGCGCTGAAATAAATCACCAAAAATCATGGCATTATTCTCAAATTTATCTGAAAAACTTAATCACGCTTTTTCTAAGCTAAAAAACCGCAGTGCGCTTACCGAACTTGAAATTAAGGAAGCTATGCGTGAAGTGCGCGTTGCCCTGCTTGAGGCAGATGTGAACTTTACTGTGGTTAAAGGATTCATTAAATCCGTTTCCGAAAAGGCGTCTGGTGTGGGCATTCTTAGGGGGCTTGAGGCTTCGCAACAGGTTATTAAAATCGTTTCCGATGAATTAACCGAACTCATGGGTAGCAAGCACAGCAAACTTGAGGTTTCGGATAAACCCCCCACTATTATCATGATGTGCGGGCTTCAGGGTGCAGGCAAAACTACCATGTGCGGAAAACTTGCCACCATGCTTAAAAAGGATAACAAAAAGGTTCTTTTGGTGGCGGGGGACATTTATCGCCCCGCTGCGATAAAGCAATTGCAAGTGGTTGGCGAAAAGGCAGGCGTGCAGGTGTTTGAAATGGGGCAGGATAACCCCGTGAAGATTGCAAAAGAGGCAGTAAAATTTGCCGAAAAGCAAGGGCTTGACACCGTGATTATTGACACCGCAGGCAGGCTTCACATAGACGCCACCCTAATGCAGGAACTCAAAGATATTAAGGCAAAAGTTAATCCTAAGGAAATTTTGCTTACCGTGGACGCTATGCTTGGGCAAGATTCGGTAAATGTGGCGGAATCTTTTAACAAGGAACTTGATATCACAGGCGTAATTTTAACAAAACTTGACGGCGATACGCGTGGCGGTGCCGCCCTATCCATAAAAGCAATATGCGGTAAGCCGATTAAGTTTGCAGGTATCGGCGAAAAGATTACGGATTTAGAACCCTTTCACCCCGATAGAATGGCTTCGCGAATCCTTGGCATGGGCGATGTTTTAACCCTTATTGATAAGGTTCAAAATGCCGTAACCGAAGAAGAGGCACTGAAACTCGCCAAGAAAATGAAAAGCAATTCATTTGATTTGGACGATTATTTAAATCAAATGTCCAGCATGAAAAAAATGGGCAATATGGCAGAAATGATCGGCATGATTCCGGGGCTTTCCTCAAAACTGAAAGGCGCAAATTTAAATATAGACGAAAAGCAAATTGAACGCATGAAAGCCATAATCCTATCCATGACGCCCCACGAAAGGCGCAACCCCCAAATTATAAACGGTTCCCGCCGTAAAAGAATAGCCAAAGGCGCAGGCACTCAAGTTCAAGAAATTAACAAACTTCTAAACCAATTTGAACAAACTAAAACCATGATGAAACAAATGGCAGGCGGAAAGAAAATGCCGTTTAAGTTTTAATCCGCTAATTGTGCTTTATTTCCCTATCGGAAATTGAACCCGAAATGCGGTATGTTTTTCCGTCACTACCTTTTGCTATGCCCGAAACGGCGTCATATTCGCTAACGCTTATGCGGTTGCCAGAATTCGTTACAATATAGCGGTGAACCCCCTCTTGCACAATTCTTGCTTGGTTTTGTACGCTTGTGTTATAAGTCTTTTCAAAACTGTTGCCCGAACTTGAAAATGTGTCGCCAGAACTAACACCCGCAACATTTAACAATGCGCCAAAGACGCCACCCACGGTTTTTACCGCTCTTGTTATTCCGGCATTAATCATACCGCTTCTTGCCTCACTCAACTCTCTGCACGCATTGGCATATTCGGCTTGCGCTCTTGCCACCTCTTCTTGTCTTCGCGTTTCTCTCGCTTCCAGCACGGCAATTTCTTTCTTAAGCCTGTCCATTTCCGCTTGACACTTTTGCATACCCATTAAACCGCTTGATAAGTCCGCCATTTTTTGAGCGTTCTCATAGTCCGTCAAGTCGTGGCACAGCTTAAACCAGTTATATGCGTCCTGCAAATTATGAAGAGTCTTTGAACGAAAAAAGCACCCGCCTATAAATAGATAAATGTACGGATCTATTTTTGAAAAATCGTCTTTGTTTTTTTCTAAAATCTCTTGAAAGCCCTCTAACGCGGTAACAAAGCACCCGTCCGCCAAAACTTCGTCTTCTTCGGCAATCTCGCCAAACAAATGCGCTTCACCCTTTGCATACAAGCAATATGGGTTCATGTCAATATTCATGCCGAGGTTGTAATAGGTAAGTGCCAGCTTTCTATGTTCTAAATCCTCTGCCGTTTCGCAAAGTTGCCCGAGTTCAAAGCACGCTTGGCTGTCCCGCTCTTCTGCGCGCCTCATTAATTCTTTGTGGCCTACTGTTTTAATCATAGCAAATTCCTTATCTTATCAGTGTAACAAAAAATTCACAACGACTCAACCGATAACCCCAGTAAACAAAAGGCTTATCACAATAATGCCACTGACAATACCGCCCAAACCAAGCAATGCGAGTATCGGTGCAAGTTTGTCGGAAAAGTTATTCATATATTTACCGTCATTAAATTGATAAATGCCAAAAGCCCCCACGATTATGCCCCCAGTAAGCAAAAAAATTCCCAAAACGAGAAGCCCTGCCGAAGGCTCTTCAAGTATATATGCCCCTACAAAACTTAAAAAAATTGCAGACAAGAGTACCATTACGCCAGCCACCGCAAGTTTGTCTGTGATTTTAAAAATGATTTCTACGGCAACCAAAATCGCACCAAACACAGCTAAACAAATTCCCACTATTATCATAACTACACCTCAAAGTAAGATTAATTAATTATATTGTACCACCCCCCCCCCTTCTTTCCGGCTCCTCAAAATCATAAAAATTTCCTCTTTTTTCAACGTATAGTTAGGGCCGTTGGGATTGTTGAATCTTTTGTACTTAATATCGACCTCGCCGATTTCCTGAACTAAGGCTTCAATATCATCGCC
>Ga0123356_10000697_pt1 | contig 37128 bp, 24 predicted proteins | sample TergutEmb28metaG_2_FD_92546 | JGI IMG/M metagenome (GOLD analysis project Ga0123356, IMG submission 92546) | Embiratermes neotenicus P3 segment gut microbial communities from Petit-Saut dam, French Guiana - Emb289 P3 | ecosystem: Host-associated > Arthropoda: Insects > Digestive system > Gut ...
ATGCAGACGAACGCGAGCGACGCCGCCGTCACGCGCGTCCGCAACGAGCTATCGGCGCTCCCGCACGTCCAGCGGGTCATTTACGAGTCCAAGCAACAGGCCTACGAGCAGCAGAAGAAGCAGGATCCTGCCGCCTACGCCTTGCTGTCGTCGAACCCGCTGCCGGACACGTTCCACGTGTATCCCGACAATCCCGCGAACGTGCTCGCGATCCGCAGCTCGCTGTTCACCAGCCAGCCCGGCGGCGGTGTGCGGATGCTCGACCCGGCGATCGCGAGCGTCTCGAACCACAAGGACGACACCAAGAGGCTGCTCGAGGTGACGAACCTGGTGACGATCACGGCCGCGCTGCTGACGGTGCTGTTGACGCTCGCCTCGGTACTGCTGATCGCCAACACGATCAGGCTGTCCCTGTACGCCCGCCGTCGCGAGGTCGAGGTGATGAAGCTGGTCGGCGCAACCGACTGGTTCATCCGCTGGCCATTCGTGATCGAGGGGACGATCGTCGGCGCGATTGGCGCCGTCGGGGCGCTGTGTGTGCTCGGGCTCGCGAAGGTGGTCCTGATCGATCCGCTGGCCGGGAGCTGGACGCTGATCGCGACCCCGAAGACGATCCCGTTCGTGTCGCTGGTGTTCGTCCTGCTCGGGGCCGGCGTCGTCGTCTCGGCGGTTGGCTCCGGGCTGTCGCTGCGGCGCTTCCTGCGGGTCTGAGGGGTGACTGTGACGGCCACGTGGCCGTCACAGGCGGGCCCCCAGACTGTGTCCCACGGGTGAGGGTGGGTGGCCCGGGACCTGCGCCCGGCTACCCTGATCGCGATGGTTCCGACCAGGCTCCGGACGCGAGGATGGCTCCTCGCCGTCGCCTTCGTGGCCGTGCTGGCGCTCGGGATCCTGATCGGCGGTCACCCCACCTGGCTGCCGTCGTCGTTGCGCAGCGTGTTCGTCTCGCAGACCTCGCAGGAACGCCAGGTGCAGAGCGTCCTCAACCTGATCGCCCAGAACTACTACCGGCCTGTCAACACTCAGCAGCTGCTCGACAACGGGCTCGAATCGGCCGTCGACGGCCTCGATCCCTATTCGCACTACTTCCCGCCGGCGCTGTACAAGTCGTTCCAGAACCAGACCAACCCGCAGGTGACCGGGATCGGGGTCGACGTCAACCCGGAGCCGGTCGGCGGCGGGATCCAGATCGAGGAGGTGTTCCCGGGCTCGCCGGCGGCGAAGGCCGGCCTCGCGCACGGTGACATCATCCTGGCCGTCGACGGCCGCTCGCTCGACGGCAAGACCGTCAACGAGGGTTCAACGCTGATCAGGGGGCCTGCCGGGACCGCCGTCGAGCTGACGATCCGTCGCGGCGGCGAGACCCACAAGGTGCGGATCGTTCGCCAGACGATCACCGTTCCGGTCGCCTCTTCGCAGCTGCTCCACTACCAGGGCCACAAACTCGGCTACCTGCAGTTCGCGCAGTTCACGGAGGGATCGGCCGGGCAGTTGCGCTCGCAGGTGCGGCGGATGCTCGACGACCACGCGGCCGGGCTGATCCTCGACCTCCGCGACAACCCCGGCGGCCTGCTCGCCGAGGCTGTGGCGGCGGCCAGCATCTTCATCGAGGACGGGACGATCGTGACGACCCGCGGGCGCAACCAGCCGACGCACGTGTACGTCGCGGAGGGCAACGCGATCGCGTCCCGGATCCCGATGGTCGTGCTGGTCGACCACGGGACGGCCTCGTCGGCCGAGATCCTGACAGCCGCGCTTCAGGACCGGGGGCGCGCCAAGGTCGTTGGAACCCACACGTACGGTAAGGGCGTCTTCCAGGAGATCCAGCCGCTGTCGAACGGGGGCGCGCTCGACATCACGGTCGGCGAGTACTTCACGCCCAACGGCCGCAACCTCGGCGGCGGTGGAACCAAGCGCGGCGCCGGCGTCACCCCCAACGTCGATGCTCCCGCCGACGCCGCGGACCCCGATCGGGCCCTGCGGGTCGCCGAACGGACGCTGGCGAGCGAGCTCGGGCCGGGGTGAGCCGGGCGGCGGGCGGGTCTGGTCCCGCTGCTGGCCCGCGAGCCAGCAGCGGGAATGAAGCGCGGGTGGCGCTCGTGCAACGGCGCGGCAAGTTCCTCGTCGCCGAGCCGTTCTTCTCGCCGGGTCCGCGACTGGCGGTGAGCCGGGATTCACGCTACGACGTCGGCGATCTCGTGGTCGTGACCCCCGGCGTGTCCGGTCGCCGCGGCCGGGGCAGCCGCGCGCGTGTCGCGCGGCGGATCGGGCGGCCGGATGTGGCCAGGGACGTGATCGAGGCGTTGATGGTCGACCGGGGGCTGTCGCGGGCGTTCGACCCGGCGGTGGCGCGGTCGGCGCGCACCGCCGCTGAGGCAGAGGTCACGGTGGCGGCGGACCGGCGCGACCTGCGGGAGCTGCCGACGTTCACGATCGACCCGGTCACGGCGCGGGACTTCGACGACGCGATCTCGGCAACCGAGGAGGCCGGGGGCGGCTGGCGCGTGTGGGTCCACATCGCCGACGTCGGCGCGTACGTGGGACCACGGTCGCCGGTCGACCGCGAGGCCTACCGGCGCGGAACCAGCGTGTACGTCCCCGGTGCGGTCGAGCCGATGCTGCCGCCCGAGCTGTCCAACGGGGCGTGCTCGCTGGTGCCGGGCGAGGACCGCTGGGCGGTCACGGTCGAGATGGTCGTGCGCGACCGTGGTGTTGCCGCCGCCTCGTTTCACCGGTCGGTGATCCGCTCCGACCGGCGGCTCAGCTACCCCCAGGTCGACTCGATCTTCGCCGGCGTCGAACGCTCCCCGGACGAATGGGGCGCCGGGCTCGGGTCCGCGCGGGCCGCGGCGGCGGCGCTGGGTGAGCGGCGCGCCGCGAAGGCGGCGCTCGTGCTCGAGTCCAGCGAGCCGGAGTTCGAGTTCGACCGGGCGGGCAACGTCGTCGGCGTCGAGCCGGTCGCGCAGACCGAGTCGCACCGGCTGATCGAGTACCTGATGATCGCCGCCAACGAGCAGGTGGCGCGGTTTCTCGAGGCGCGCAAGATTCCCACGCTGTATCGCGTTCACGAGCGCCCCGAGGCGGCTTCGGTCGAGCGGATGCTCGACCAGCTGGCGTCGCTGGGGGTGCCAACCCCAGCGATACCTGGAGGCGCGCTGACGCCGCAGCAGGCGGCCGACGCGGCGGGGGAGGCGTCGGCGATGGTCGCCGACTGGGTGCAGGCGCACGGAGGACAGGGCGCGCGGGCGCTGAACCGGATCGTGCTGCGCTCGCTGAAGCAGGCCTACTACGACGACCGCAACCGCGGCCACTCGGGCCTGCAGCTGCACAGCTACTGCCACTTCACCTCGCCGATCCGGCGCTACCCCGATCTGATCTGCCACCGGGCGCTGCTGTCGGCGGTGTCCGGCGACGAGCCGGCGCCGGAGTCCTCGTGGGTCGCGGCGGCCGGGCCTGCGTGCTCGGCCCGGGAGCGGGTGGCGATGACCGTCGAGCGCGACGCCGACGACGTCGCGCGCTGCTTCCTGCTCGAGCGCGAGCTGTCCTCCGGCGCGAGCGGCCGGGTGTTCGAGGGCGAGGTCGTCGGGGTGATCGGAGCGGGGGCGTTCGTCGCGTTCGGCGAGCGGGGCGAGTACGAGGGGCTGCTGCCGGTGCGGCGGATGCGCGACGACTGGTGGGAGGTCAACGAGCACGGGACGGCGCTCGTAGGAGTCCGGGGAGGCGGCGCGATCCGGCTGGGAGACAGCGTCTCGGTGCGGGTCGACGGGATCGACGCACCACGCGGCCGTGTCGACCTGGCGCCGGTCGGGGCCGAGGACCTCCTACAGTCAGCTACCTGATGGCCAAGGCAAAACGCAAAGCGGCGCCGGGCGACGTGGCGACCAACCGCCAGGCGTCGTACCGGTACAACCTGCTCGAAAGGTTCGAGTGCGGCCTCGTGCTGACCGGCACCGAGGTGAAGTCGCTGCGCGACGGCAAGGCGCAGCTGAAGGACTCCTACGCCGTGGTACGTGAGGGCGAGGTGTGGCTGCTGGGGCTGTACATCGCGCCGTATCCGGCGGCCGCGCGGGACAACCATGAACCCGAGCGCCCCCGGAAGCTGCTGCTGCACCGCGGCGAGATCGAGCGGCTCGTGGGGCGGACCCAGGAGAAGGGGCTGACGCTCGTGCCCACGCGGATCTACTTCTCGGGTCCGCGGTCGCGGGCGAAGGTCGAGATCGCCCTGGCCCGAGGGAAGGACCTGTACGACAAGCGTGACGCGATCCGGCGCCGCGACACCGCGCGCGAGGTGCAGCGCGAGCTCCGAGAGCTGCGACGCTAGGCCTGCTGGCCGAAAAATGCCCACCCCTGGGGCATTTTTCGGCCACCTCAGATGATGGTGCGCGGCAGGTTCGTGGCCTGCATTCCGACGACGAGTAGCGCGATCAGTGCGATGTAAACGCCGCCGATCAGCAGCCGGTCGAGCGCGGGCACGCTGTAGTAAGAGCCGACTCCGCCGTGGCGATACTGCTGCCAGCGCCGGTAGGCCTCAAATCCGCCGAGGATCAGGATCAGCACGAAGATCGGGTTGGGCGCGAGCACCGCGAGTACGACCAGCCCCCCAAATCCCACGACCCACATCCAGGGGCTCATCGCGGCCATCGCCCGGCCGCCGTCGAGCGGCACGACCGGAATCAGGTTGAAGAGGTTGATCAGGAACCCCGTGAACGCCAGCGCTCGCCACAGCTCGTTGCCGGTCGCGTGCCAGATCGGGATGCAGACCGCCGCGGCGATGCTGCCGAGGATCGGCCCCGCCAGACCGATCCTCGCCTCGGCCAGCGCATTGTCGCCGAGCGATCGCGAACCGATCACCGCGCCGAGGAACGGGATGAAGATCGGGGCGCTGGCCCTGATCCCCTGCCGGCGCATCTCGATCACATGGCCGAGCTCGTGCAGCAGCAGCAGGACGACGAAGCCGGCGGCGAACGCGAAGCCCCAGATCGACGCGTAGGCGACCAGCGACACGCCCATCGTCCCGGCGGTCGCCAGCAGCTTGACCTTTGGCAGCAGCAGCAGGATCGCCTTCAGCTTCGCGAGCAGCGCCACCAGCCCCGCGCCGGCGGCGCCGAGCTTCTCGCGCAGCCACGAACGGCGCCGCGGTGGGTCCGGCGGCGCCAGCGGCGGCGGGGGAAGTCGGGGCGGCGGCGCCTCGAGCAGGGGGTGGGGAGGTTCCATGCCTACGACTGATTGTGGCGCCTGTCTACAATCACTAATGAAGAAAATAACCCCGGGGACGACAGGCTTCGACGTGGTCGGATCGTGGGGTTGGTTGCGAGTCGAGGTGCCCGGGAGGCCTCGTTAAACACCTGGGAAACCATAAGTGCGGATTCGCACAACTTTGATCTTGGCCTGGCTGCCTAATCTCAGCTAGCTAAGACTCATCTCGGCCCCGTTCGCCCACGTGCGGGATTCCGGGATCAACTAGTGGGCTAGCTCGGTGAGGATTTGCTCCCTCCGATCCGAGGACCACCCAGGGAGCTGGCTCTCCAGAACCCCGCCGGCGTGGCGACTGGAGAGCGAGATCAGAGCGCCGGCTACGCTCGTAGACGCCATCTCCTACGCGACCGCGGACGCGGGTTCAATTCCCGCCGTCTCCACTGGTCCGAAGATCTGCGAAGGCCCGCGAAAAGCGGGCTTTTGCAGCGCGACGCCGGAGTTCGGCGCGCCGTGGAGCGAGCTCGACGTCGGCGCGGCGGAGCTCACCGGTACATCCGCCCGAAGGCATTGCAGTAGCGACCGCCGCCGCGACCGCTGACGGGTCAGCCGACGACGCGGAAGCCGGCCATCACGGCCGAGCCGTGGAGTTCGCCGAGCACCGGGGAGACCTGCAGGCGGTAGCGGCCGACTGCCGGCTGACTCGGAAGCAGGATCCGCTCGATCGTGTTGTGGCCGATCACGTCGGCGTGGGTGAAGCTCTCGACCTTCACCCACCGTGTGCAGACCGGCGCGTGAGATTGCCGTTCGGCCGAGGGAGAGGAGGCGGGGACGCAGCGGTCGTGAACCCGGATTCCCGCTGCGGCCCGCTGGACCACGAGGGTCGATCGCGCCGGCTCTGTGTCGCGGTAGGTGATCGTGCCGCGCGCGGCCTGGCTCACCTTTGCCAAATGATGCCGGCGCCTGAGCGAGCCGAAGTGCGTTGGAGACACCCTCAGTTCGCTGATCTGCGGTGTGAGCACCGTGCGGTCGCTGCTCGGGCTGCCGACCAATTGGCCGACGGCAGCGGTGGTCGGCGTCGGCGGATTGCTGCTGGCCGACGAACTGTTGCCGGCCGATGAACTGGTGCCAGCTGACGAACTGTTGCCGGCCGTGGTTCCGGCCGGGCTCGGGTTGCCGGTCGGCTGCGGCATCAGAGCCATGATCTGAGCGGAGCCAAGGGCCGAATTCCAGACGCGCACGTCGTCGATCGCTCCCACGAAGGTGTGGTTGGCGCAACCGGGATAGTCGCCGATAAAGAAGTCGTTGGAACCGGGCAAGCCGTAATCGAGATTGCCGGCATCAGCGGCGCCGGAGCCGACCTCGAGTCCGTCTACGTAGAGCCGCACTACCGAGCCGTCGTAGGTCCCGACCACGAGATGCCAGGCTCCGTTCCAGATGCTCGCGCCGATGTCCGGGGAGCGGGTGTACTGCCGGTTCCGGCGGAGACCGACATAGAACTGAAGTCCGCCGCTGGGTCCGCTGTAGAGCGCGTAGGAGCTGGCCTCGCAGCTGTCCCACCCCTTCGCCGCGATGTAGCGGAAAACGCCGGGACTGCCGTCGCCCTCGACCCAGGCGGCGACCGTCACCGCCTGGGCGGGCTCGAGCAGCAGGGCGTCCGGCACGTCGACCATCCCGGGAGTGCCGTCGAAGCTCAGGGCATCGCCCGCAACTCCGGTGACCTGGGTGACCGCGCCGGAGAGAATCCCGTTGATCTGGTTGCCTGAAGTGTCGGGGACGCTCGTGCCCTGGTCAGCGGCGAACGTCCACTCTGCGACTGGTGGTGGAACTGCGGCGCTCGCGGCCGCCGCGGATGCACCAGCCAGCAAAGCCGTAGTCAGAAGTCCTGCGATACCGATCCGTGGCATGTTCATGTCCGTAGTCCCGCGCTTTTATTGCCGGCGGGCGCACCTCCCATGCAGATAACGAGGACGCAGCGGCCTTTCTTGCGAGCCTACGAACGGCGCCACTTCTGCGCGACGCACCTGCTCCGGCTGGGCGTCTCACATGCCGACGTTGCGGTCCAACTCGGTCACACGGACGGCGGCGCGCTGGTGACGTCGACCTACGGCCACCCGACCGACGAGGACGCACGACGGCGCCTGAAGCGTGCCTACGGGCTCAACTGCGACCCAGATCGCCCCACGATCTGGGTCGCAGAAGGGTCGCAAGGCGGGCTGAGAATGCCGGCTAAGCAGGCATCTAAGACGACGACTGATGAGAATTCCGAGCCCGGCCTGCGCGAGGTAGATCCGCCGAGCGGTCCGCGACGCTGCTTCGCGGCAGTCCGGTCGTTGGGCCCCCCCGCAGTGCACTCAAGCAGCTGTGGGCGGCCCTGCGGTGGGTCGCGTCGCGTCGGTCGGTAGTTCGATGCGCGCGATCGTGCCCGCCGGCCGCGCGCGGGTGACGCTGAACGTCCCGCCTGCGGCGCCCACGCGGACGCGATAGGAGTCGAGGCCGATATGTCCATCGCGGACGGCGGTATTTACAGCGCTGTCGGGGATCCCGCACCCGTCGTCAATGATGGTGAGCACGGCGCGGCCGTCGTCGTGAGCCAGCGTGACCGTTGCCGACCGGGCCCGAGCGTGCTTGACGACGTTTGCAAGCAACTCTCGGGCGGTCGAATACAGAAGGCGGTCCGCCGAGGTCTGTTGATCGACGCTCCAGCCGTCGAGCTCGAGCGTCATCTCGATCCCGCCGGTCTCTCCTGTCGAGGTGGCAAGCTCGCGCAGCGCGTGCGCCAGCCCGGCCTGCTCGAGCACCGCCGGATGCAACTCGGTGACGGTCGAGCGCAGCAGGCGCGACGATTCGGTCAGCGCACGGTCAAGCCGCTCGAAGGCCGCCGGATCGCCCAGCTCGCGGGCGTCTTCGAGGTCGTAGCGCGCGGCCAACACGTACTGAAGAGCGCCGTCGTGCAGGTGCTCGGCCAGACTGAGTCGCTCGCGATCCTCGGTGCCTATCAGCTCGCCCAGCAGGCCGCTGCGCTCGCGGATCAGCTCGATGATCGTCGCCACCCGCGAGCGTTGAATCGACGACAGCGCGACGCAGCTTCCGCCCAGGCCGCAGAGCACCAGTGTGCGGAGCAGAATCGAATCCCACGGCTCGGCATTGGCCGACTTGGTCAGGATGCTCGACAGCAGATATACCGCGACCGTCGGAACGGTGACCGCGGCACACGCCTCGGGCCGGAGCTGTGCGGCCGCCAGTGGGGGAATCAGGAAAAAGCCGTTGACCAGAACATACGCCGTCCAACTCTGCTGCGCGGACGCACCCGCGAGCAGCGTTAGCGTCGCCAGCACGGCCAGGTCGACGAACAGCGCCACCCAGGCGAACCGCAGCGCTGCCGACCGCCCGCCCCAGCCCCAGGCGCCTACTGCGAGCGCCCAGACGGAATAAGCGCCTGCGAGCACATCGCATGCCAGCTTGTCCTTCTCGGGCGGAACGATCGCCACTGTCAACACCACGAACAGAACCAGTGCCGCGCGGAGCAAGATCTGCAGCCGCACGCCGCGTCTGGCGTACTGGCGGACGCTTCGTTCGAGAACGGCCTTGGAGTTCAAATCGATCTCGTGCATCGGTCGGTGGATGGTTATCCTGCGAGCGGGTTTGGATGTCAACGAGCGACAATAAGACTAGGGTGGTTGTCGTCGACGATCACGCCTTCTTTCGGGATGGCGTGGCGCGCGGCCTGACCCGTACCGGCCAGATCGAGGTTCTCGCCGAGGTCGGCAGCGCGCGCGAAGCGCTAGAGGTGATCCGTCGCGAGCACCCAGCCGTCGCGCTGGTCGACTACCAGATGCCCGACATGGACGGGCTCGCGCTGGTCCACGCCGTGGTCCGGGACCACCTCCCCACGAGGGTCCTGCTGCTCTCGGCCTTCACCGACAGCGCCGTCGTGTTCCAGGCGCTCCAGGAGGGGGCCGCTGGTTACCTGTCCAAGCAGTCGAGCCGGGACGAGATCGTCGACGCGGTGCTGAGCGTCGCACGCGGAAACACGGTCCTGCCTGCCGATCTCGCCGGCGGCCTTGCCGGCGAGATCCGGCTCCGCGGTCAGCCGTCGGGGCCCACGCTGTCTGAGCGGGAGATGGAGGTGCTCCGGGGATTCGCGCGGGGCCTGTCGATCCCCCAGGTCGCCTCCGAGCTGTACATCAGTGCCAGCACGGTGAAGACCCACACGCAGCGGCTGTACGAGAAACTCGAGGTCTCCGAACGCGCCGCCGCCGTCGCCGAGGCGATGCGCCGTGGGCTCTTGGAGTAGTGGCGCCAACGCGGTAAACGGCCGGTGCCCGGGCCCGCGTACACGGGCCCGGGCACCGGTGACTGTGCCAGCTGCGCTTGAGCAGATCGGCCGCTCAGCTGTCCTGCAACTTGCTGCCAGGCGAGGCATCCACCAGTGTGCCTCCGACCGGATCACCAAAGCTCTGGTGGATCGTGTACAGGCCACCGCCGTAGTTGCCGCCATTCTGTGCATCCTCGGGCGAGTCGAAGTGCACGTCGGTTAGGTGCCAGGTTGTGTTCCCGAGCTTGACGGTGAAATCGCCGGTGTCACGCAGTACCGGAGCCCTGTGAGTGACCCACACGGTCGCATTCCTCGGGATGTCCCTGATTGTGACCGTTTGCGAGTAGCTCTGCGACTTGATCCAGGTGTGGCCGAAGGTCGCGTCGATCGCGGCGTTGACGATCTTCGATAGGCCGGCGCTGGCCGCGATCGACCCGCCGAGGCTGTCGCTCGACCTGGCGGTGTCATCTGCGAGGATAACCGTGTCCGTATGGTCTCTGTCGGGGCTCGTGAAGGCTGACCCGGACGGGACATCCCGGTCGCTGAGTGCGTGCTCCTCCTTGGTGGGGGTGAACGTGCAGGTGGCGCCACCCTCGTCGCACATCTGCTTGAGGATCTCGGCCTGCTTCTGGGCGTCGTTCGCGGCAATGGTGTGCTCCGTGCCAGGAGCGTCCAGGAAGGTCAGCGTGTTCGCGTCGGCGTTCCAGCGCCCTTGCGAGCCGCCAGGGTTGGTCAGCGGGGAGCATTCAAACCCGCCGGCGGCCCAGCACAAGCTGTACGATCTCCCACCCCCGTCGACGCGCATCGAGCCGGAGAAATACCCGCCACTGCCGTCGGTCGTCTGGTAGTTGACAGTGTCTGTCTCGTCGCCCAACAACTGATACTGGAGCTCGAAGCGCTGGCTGCCGCCCGGCTGGATCACATCGCCGATGTTCGGCCGTCCCTCGAATCTTCCCCCGCCGCTCAACGAGACCAGTTTGATCGGCCGGCCGCTCTCGTTGCGCACATCGAACCCACGGCTGTACCGCACGCTCTGCCCAGCCCTGGAATCCTGGCCGAACCCCGCGGCCGGCGACGCCGGGCCGGCGGACGCGGTGGGTGCGAGGATCGCGCCTGCCGCGGCGACGGGGGCCAGCGCGGCGGCGACGAGCTTGATGTTGATGTTGGTGTGCTTCTTCATTTTGGGTCTCCTTTGACCTTGTGTTTGGTTCTGCGCGGTCGCTGCTTTCCGCTGCCCACACAAGATCGCCCCAGATCACATCCATGAACATCGGCCGGCAGGACGATCAGCCGGGTGATCCGAACCTCGACCGAGCGTGGGACACCGGTGTCCCCCAGCCAGCGGCAGTGGCACACCGACCAGCAGACGCACGGACGGCCCCGCCGTTGGCGGGGCCGTCCGGACCTACAAGACTCCTCTGGTGAGTGCGGGCTCAGCGCAGTGACCAGCTGCACTGGGGACGTCCGTCAGTGCCGACGGTCCACCGGGCCGCCGGCGCGCGACGCTGCGGTTGTGGTGTTTCGTGCAGGCCGCACTGTCCCGGGCTGGGTGTGATTGCGGTGGAGGCTGTGGCCATGCCTGCCGCAGTCAGGGTACGTGGGGCAAGCACCGCGGCCGGCTTCCTTGAGCTGGTCGTTGCAGTTGTCATTGTGTCTCCGTTCGTTGCTGTTGTCTGTGAACGACCGGTGTGCCGGCCGCACCGACAAGATCGCGCCGAATCGGTCTTGCGACCATCGGCCCACGGGGGGATGCAGCGTCTGAACCTGGGATACCCCAGTCCGTCGACGGTCGCTGTCACCCGATTGGGGGACAGCCAGGGCCAGTCCGGCCTTGAACTCCTCCCGCCAGTGTCGCCAGAGGACGCTTACCGTGTGTCACGGGGGTCACGGTGTCGGCGGACGGTCTCTTGGGGCGAGGATCGCTCCGAGCTTGGCGTACAACTCGGTCCAGTAGTCGGTGGAGTTACCCTCGGCGTCGAAGCCGCTGGCTTTGAAGGTCGTGACGAGGGCGATCGAGATCCGCTTCGACGGTAGGTAGGCTTCGACCGCTGCGTAGCCGCCGAACAGGGGGTTCTGCAGGATCCACGCCCCGTTTCGCACGACGCCCAGCCCGTAGCCATACAGGCGGTTGAGCGATCGGCAGCGCTCGCACCCGGCCTGGGGATGACCGAACCCGATGTGTGGGTTGATCTGCTCGCGGTAGGAGCGACGAGAGAGCAGCTTGCCGGACCCGATACCGATCGCGGTGCGCGTCATGTCTGCGATATCTGTCGTCTCGACCGCGCCCGCGGTCAGCGTCCAGGCCGGGTTCCAAAACGTCGAATCCTCGATGAACGGCGTGCCGGCTGGGACCCCGAGAAACGGCCGACGCTCGCTGCTGTAGGCGTGTAGCACCGGCGACGGAATCGCCGCCGTCTGCGAAGCAACCGTGTTGCGTAGGCCGAGCGGCGCCAGGACCATCCGTCTTAGCGCGACACTCAGGGGCTGTCCGGTGATCTTCTGAAGAGCGAGGCCGAGGATCACGTAATCGCTGTGGGAGTAACTCCAGTTCGTACCGGGCACGAACTGGAGCGGCTTGTCGAGCGCCAGCCTCAACTGGTCCTTCGAGGAGATCGCCGCAAACGGGTCGGAGTACTGGGCCTTGGTCAACAGTGGGTCGAGTTCGTAGTCGTGGTAGCCGGCGGTCATTGCCGCGAGCATTCCGAGCGTTACACGGTTGCTGGAGCGCACGTCCGGCAGCCACCGTGAGACCTTGTCGCTCAGCCTGACCTTGCCCTCGTCGACAAGCCGCAACAGCAACGTCGACATATAGGAGATCGCGACGGCCCCGTTGCGGAAATGCATGTTCGTGGTCGCTGGCACGCCGGCCATCGAGCTCCCGTAGGCCTTCGTGATCACGGTGCGGCCATTGACCGTGACCTGCACGATTGCGGCCCTGATCCCATGGTGCGCGATCGCATCGCGCACCAGCGCATCGATCCGTACCCGCGTCGTGGCAGCGGATGTCGTCTGCGGCCGCACCACGACCGAGGCGGCGATGAGCGTGCAGATCCCCGCCGCCGCGATCAACCGCAGGCGAAATGTCCGCGCACGGGTTCCTCGACCCGTCGAATGGCGGGCCATCGGCTACCAGATCGCTCGGACGTCGCCCACAGAGGATCCTCGCCGGCCGAGTCGGGCGGTTCGGCGCGTGGCGATGGCATAGCGGCGGCGGGTGATGGCCGCCCGGGTGAGTCGACCGCTGCTGACCCGGAGCGTGGGCGCCGACGGCGTAACGACGGCAACCGCCGAACCGGAGACATACCGGCGGAAGCAGGCGGCATCCGGCCCACTGATCCGGGGCCGGCGGCACCGGGTCATCAGATCGCGGGTCGGCTGCGTCATCGACGGGCGCGTCTCACGCGCTCACTGTTGCTCATGGTGGCGATGCTCGTCGAACGGGGCGGCACCCACAACCGGACGGTCCCTATACGCGCCCCCATACATCGTTCCGTAGAGACACTCCTGATATGGCCCGTGATTTGGCTTCTTGACACTGCCATTCCGCGCGCTCAGACGATCATCGCCGGTGCACCGGCGTGGCCAGCGGCGGCGATCGACGAGGTCAGCTCTGGGATGGTCCTGACTGGCTCCCGAGCGGGTGCCGGCGAACCCTATAGGCCACCCCATACTTATCCCCAGTGTGTGGGCCGACCGATTGACAGCGTGTTGTTGCGTGCGATACATAGCGGCCCACGGCGCCGTCCCCGACTCATCAAACGCAATAGAGAGGATCAGCACAATGGCCGCGACCCGCGAGCAGGCGGAGCAGGACATCCTGGACAAGGCGAGCAAGGACCCGGCATTCCGCCAGAAACTCATCGACGACCCGCGAGCGACGCTCGAAGCAGAGCTCGGCATCGCGCTCCCGGCGGGTGTCGAGGTCAGCGTTGTGCAGGAGACGGCAAGCAAGCATTACCTCGTGCTGCCCCGGGACGAGGTTGCCGCGGGCACGGAGCTCTCCGAGGAGGCGCTGGCCTCGGTTGCCGGCGCTGGCGGCTCCGGCAACAGCTGGAACGACCCCACCTGCATCGACGGGAATTGCGGTTAGCCCGAATGGATTGCATGACCCGGTTCGGGTTCACCCCGGCCGGGCCGAATGCGCACGGCAGAGCTCGCCGCATCGGGCCGGCAACTGTAACCGATGCCGCCCAGGCGCCACCGGACGGCGGACAGCTTGCTTCGCTCGCTGACCTCGTGTGGGCGGTGGCGCCCGAGGTGCCGTCAGAGCTAGTCGCGTCTGAATGCCTGGATGCGATCGGGTCGGTCGCCGCGCTGCTGCCAGGCGCGGTGACCACGCACTTCGGCTTCGAGTCCCGTCTGGGCGCCGCCGACGCCCGGGCCGACTTCACGCTGATGGCCAGTGTGGCCGGCTCGGGCCGCGCGATCCTGGCGGGGGCTCACCCTGTGATCCCCAGACCACGGGTTCTCCTCGACGATCCGCGTTGGGGCCGTGCACGCGATTTCACCACGGATTGGGCGGATTCGGCGTCTCCGCTCTATGAAGGCGCGGATTTCGTCTGCCTTGAGTTCGACGTGGCAGACGGCGAGCCGCGCGCGAGCGTCCCCAACGTCTTCTTCGCCCAGGTCCAGGGCAACTGGATCGGCGACGACGCGCGAGCGTCCGACGCTCGTATGACGCGAGCCCGCAGCACGCTCGAGCGGGGCGTCGAACTCCTGGCCGGCGAATCGCTGGCACCGGCCACCGCCGCAGCCCTGCGGGACTGTTTCGCTGCTCTGCCGGCGCACTCCTGGGCCTTCCAGGTCGGGGTGATGGGGGCACGCGATCCGGCGCCGGTACGACTCCAGTTCAACTCCATGTCGCGCCAGGAGTTTCTTGCGTTCCTGCGTCGAGTCGGCTGGGGGGGTGCGCTCGGCACGCTCGACGCGCTCGTGACCGATCTGGGCGCCTTCACCGACGACATCACCTATGCGATCGATCTGCTCGAGCACGGCCTGGGCCCGACGATCGGGCTCGAGTGCTATATCCGCGATGACGATCTGGCGCGTCCGGGCGGGCGCTGGTCGGCCATTCTCGACCACCTCGTGGCGCAGGGATGGTGCCGAGCCGCCAAACGAGACGCACTGCTCGCCTACCCCGGCGTCTCGCTCGTGACAGACGGCGAGGCGGCGCTGTCACCAAACCTGGCGCGCGCCGCAGGTCTGTTCGGCCGCCACGCGACACACGCGCTGGTGCGGTACCTGCACCACATCAAGGTCGTGCTGCGCAACGAGGCGATCGAGGCGAAGGGGTACCTCGGCGTCGCCCAGCGCTGGGTGGCGCGAACAGGGTGATCGGCGCGCAAGCGGCGCGGCCGAGCTCCGTCGACGTTCCGGATCGGGTCGACGGATTCTGGGCTGCGACCTCGCGGCTCGCCGAGGCCCGGCGGTGGCATCGGCTCGGCGAGCCGGTCCGGGCGGCGCAGGCGTGTCGGCAGATCTTGCACTTTGAGCCCGAGCATCCCGACGCGCTGCATCTGCTCGGAATCCTTCTGCGGGCAGGCGGCAGGGCCGAGTCAGCCCTCGCGCAGCTCTGCCTTGCGGTGACCGTCAATCCACTGATAGCGGATTACCACCTCGAACTCGGTCACATCTACAGGGACCTGAGCATGCCCGACAAAGCCCTAGAGAGCTACCGCGCAGCCTATGCGCTGCGGCCGGATCCCGGGTTACTGGTCCTGATGAGCCTGTTGCTGCCGATCGTCCCACGGTCGCGGCATCACCTGCTTCGGTGGCGCGCTGGCCTTGAGCGACGGTTTGATTCCCTGCTCCGCGACCGGGTCGTACTCGACGATCCTCTGACGCAGGTGCCCAGGACCGCGTTCCTGCTCGCCTATCACGGGCTGAGTGATCGCCGCCTGCAGGAGACGCTTGCCCGGTTCTACCTGACGGCCTGCCCGGCTCTGGCGTGGACGGCGCCGCACTGCCAGCCGGGCAGAAGCCGAGTCCGCGGCCGCTACCGCGTCGGCTTTGCTTCGTCCTACTTCCGGTTTCACACGATCGCCAAGGTGACCAGGGGGATCATCGAGCGGCTGGACCGGCGGCGGTTCCACGTGACCGTGTTCCTGCACGGCGCCGCCGACAGCTGGTCGCACGAGATCGGAGCGAGCGCCGATCGCTCGGTGCAGCTCGCCGGCTCGCTCGCCGAGATGCGCGACGCGATCGCGCGTGAGCGGCTCGATCTCCTGCTCTATCCCGACATCGGAATGAGCCCCGCCACGTACTTCCTTGCCTTTGCCAGGCTGGCGCCCGTCCAATGCGTCACCTGGGGCCATCCGGTGACGACCGGTATCGCTGCACTCGACTACTACATCTCCAGCGCGGCGCTGGAGCCGCCCGGCAGCGAAGCCGAGTACAGCGAGCGGCTGGTGAGGCTCGAGTGCCTGCCGACGTACTATCACCGGCCGGCGGTTCCGTCCGACGAGATCGGTCGCCGGAGATTCGGACTCGAGGAGGGGCCGCGGCTCTACGCCTGCCCGCAGCTGTTGTTCAAGCTGCATCCCGATTTCGATCAGGTCCTCGGCGAGATCCTGCGACGCGACCCGAACAGTCGCGTCGTCCTCGTCGGCGACACCGAGCAGCGCTCGTCGCCCATGGCGCGAGCGCTCCGGGAGCGCTTCGCTGGAGTCAACCCGGACGTGGCCGACAGGCTCGTAATCCTGCCGTTCCTGAGCGGAGAGGACTTCATCCGCCTGCTCGCGGCGGTCGATGTCCTGCTCGACCCACCCTACTTCGGCGGCGGCAACACGACCCTCGAGGCGCTTGCCGTGGGCACCCCGATCATCACCTGGCCCGGACCGTTCGCTCGCGGGCGTACCACCTTTGCGTGTTTCCGAGCGATGGGGGTGTCGGACTGCGTAGTCGACACACTCGGCGACTACGCCAAGCGTGCGGTGGAGATCGCGACCGATCGGGCAAGACGCGACGCGATCCGGGCGGAGATTCTGCATCGCAACGACGTCATCTACGAGAACCGTGGAGCGGTGTCGGAGCTCGAGTCATTCTTTTCGGCCGCGATCGACGACACGGTGGAACGCGGCGACCAGGTAAGGAGCTTGTAGATGATCGTGCTCGGTGTCAGCGGCGTTCTTGGTCATGATCCGGCGGCGTGCCTGCTGCGCGACGGCAAGCTGGTCGCCTTCGCCGAGGAGGAACGCTTCACCCGCCAGAAGTACGCGCCGGCCGGGTTCCCTCTGAATGCGACCGCCTATTGCCTGTCCGCCGCCGGCATAGCGCCGGATGCGGTGGACGTGCTCGCGACGTCATGGGATCCCGCGCTCGACCCGTCATCCGATTACCTCGCGTCCTGGCTACCGCGCTTTGTCGGGCATGCGGTATGGCACGGGCATCGCCCAGAGGAGATTTACGTGCCGCACCACGTGGCGCACGCGGCCGCGGCAGCCTACTTTGCGGGAGTCAGCGAAGGCGCGGTCCTGATCGTCGACGGGAACGGGGAGAACACCGCAACGACGATCGCCCGGCTGGACGACGACGGCTGGCGGGTTCTCGAGGAATATCCGGTTACGCAGTCGCTCGGCCACTTTTACCTGTGGGCGGCGGCGTATCTCGGTCTTGGGGCTCATGGCGAGGGCCGCATGATGGGGCTGGCAGGCTACGGACAGGCCCGAGCCGATATCGATCCGCTCTCCGTCGGCCCGGATGGATACTCGATCGACTTCGAGGTCCCGACCGAGCTGCCGACCGGGGATCGGTTGCGCCGCGTCGCCGCCCTCTGGGACAAGTGGTTTCAGAAGCGGTATGGCCCGGCTGACCGTGGCTCGTGGTCGTGGGACCCCGAGGCCTGGCGGGGAGGGAACACGACACCATCCGTGCTCGACCGCGCCGATATCGCCGCGGCAGCCCAGCACAAGCTCGTCGATGCCGTCGTCGCTCTGGCTCGGCGCGCGACCGCGCTCGCCGAGCACGACACGCTGATCTTCGGGGGAGGGGTCGCCCTCAACTGCGGCGCCAATGCCGCGATCCTAGCCAGCGACGCCGCCACGGAGCTGGCGCTGTTTCCGGCCTGCGGCGACGCCGGTGGTGCGCTGGGGGCGGCCGCCTGGGCCGCCCGCGGCGAGGGCGATCCCTGGGAGACACCCACGGCCGGTCCGTACCTCGGCCCGTCCGCATCGTCAGCGGCTGTGCGTCACGCCCTGGAGCGATCGGGGCTGCGGTACAGGCTGGCCCGTGACCCCGCACGGGAAGCCGCGGAGCTGATCAGTCAGGGCCGCATCATCGCCTGGTCACGCGGAGCGATGGAAGCCGGCCCGCGTGCCCTCGGCAACCGCTCGATTCTGGCACGGGTGGACAAACCCGAGGTGGCCGCGCGCGTCAACGCGATCAAGGCGCGGGAGGCCTGGCGCCCGCTGGGTCCATCGGTGACCTCAGAATCCGCCGGACGCTTCTTCACAAACTCGCGGCCGGCGCCCTACATGCTGGAGTTCCGGGACGTCCGCGAGGACGCGAGGTCGTCGATGGCGGGCGTAGCCCACGTTGACGGCACGACTCGGCCCCAGCTCGTGACCGCGACGGCGAACCCGGAGTTCCATCGTCTGCTCACTGCCGTCGGAGACCTCACGGACGTTCCGGCGGTGATCAACACGTCATTCAACGTTGGCCCGGAGCCGATCGTGTGCTCACCCGCCGACGCGATCCGCACGTACGTCACGTCTGGTCTGGACGCGCTGGTCATGGACGAGTACGTGCTCACCAAAGCGCCGTGAAACGGCTGGAGCTGTTCAGACAGAAGGCGTTGAGCAGGCTTGCTTCGCCGGATCAGCTCGATCAGGTGATGCGGGTCACGTCAGCCCGTGGCTGGCTCGCGCTCCTTGGCCTCGGCGCGGTGATCGCCGCCGCGCTCGTATGGGGACTCGTCGGCACCGTTCCCACGACAGTCGCCGGCCAGTCCGTCCTCCTGGGCGCGGGCGGCCCTGAGCAGGTGGTGGCGACGGCGACCGGTCTGGTCGTGTCGGTCGAGGTCCAACGCAACGAGCAGGTCAGGCGAGGGCAGGTCATCGCGCGGGTGCGTAGCCTGTCCGCGGGCGGGACCAAAAGCACGATCATCAGCGCCGAAGCCGGCCGGGTCGCCGAGCTGCTCGTCCGGCCCGGTCGCATCGTCCGGGTCGGTGATCCGGCCGCGATCCTCGAGGGCTCCACGCAGCTGCAGGCCTATGCGTACGTTCCGATCGGACCGGGAAAGCAGATCAAGCCGGGCATGCTCGTCGAGGTGTCGCCGACCTCGATCGAGTCGGCGCAATATGGCTACCTCGTCGGACATGTTCAGTCGGTCTCGGATTTCCCGGCGACCGAGCAGAGCCTGGACCTCCTGTTGAGCAACGCCTCGCTGAGTAGAGTGCTTCTCTCGGGTGGGCCGGTGCTACAGGTCGTCGTTAGCCTGGAGCGCGATCCGCACACTGTCAGCGGTTACAAGTGGTCCTCGCCGGATGGGCCGCCGTTCGATCTGACCCACGGCACCCTCGCGGATGCCAAGGTCGTCACCGCCGAGCAGCACCCGCTTCAGCTTGTGTCCGGCGTTGTGCGGCTACCTGACACGCTCGGGGTGACCCCATAGCGCTGGCGGAGGACACCAGCACGCACCCGCCTCAGCGCGTGTCCGCCCGGCGCGGACGACGGGTCAAGACGCCGACCGTTCTGCAGATGTCAGCGGCCGAATGCGGCGCCGCATCGCTTGCGATGATCCTCGCCTATCACGGGAGATGGGTTCCACTCGAGGAGCTCCGTGTCGCTTGCGGGGTCTCGCGTGACGGCGTCAACGCCAACAATCTCATCAGGGCGGCGCGCGGGTACGGGCTGATCGCCAAGGGCTACCGGGACGAGCCGGAGGCACTCGCCGGCTACGAGCTTCCGTTCGTCGTCTTCTGGAACTTCAACCACTTCCTCGTCGTCGAGGGCTTCGGCAAGGACAAGGTCTATCTGAACGACCCTGCGGCGGGCCGACGCACCGTGTCGAGCGCCGAGTTCGACACGTCGTTCCCAGGCATCGTGTTGACGTTTGCGCAGGGCCCCGAGTTCGCACGGGGCGGTGAGCGCAGCCGCACGCTGGCGCTGCTCGCCGACCGGCTCTCCGGTTCGCGAAGCGCCCTGCTCTACTGCGTGCTGATCGGCCTGCTCATGGTCGCGCCGGGTCTGCTGATCCCGGCCTTCAGCAAGATCTTCGTCGACCGGGTCCTGGTCGAGCATCTGACAAGCTGGGTCGGCCCGCTGCTGATCGGCCTGACGCTCACGGCGTGCCTGCGCGCGATCCTCGGCTGGATCCAGGCGAAGTACCTGCTGCGCCTGAGCACGAAGCTGGGGATCAGCATGGCCGGGCCGTTCCTCTGGCACGTGCTGCGGCTGCCGATGGAGTTCTTCACGCAGCGATTCGCCGGCGAGATCAGCTGGCGGGTTCAGCTCAACGACCAGGTCGCGCAGTTGCTCTCAGGCCAGTTGGCCACCACCCTGCTGAGCCTGGTTACGGTCGTCTTCTACCTCGCGCTGATGGCCACCTACGATCTCGTGCTCACAGCGGTCGCCGTCTTCTTCGCGATCCTCAACATGGTCGCGCTCCGATATGTGTCGCGCAAGCGTGCCGATCTGAACCAGCGGGTGCTGCAAGACGTCGGCTTGCTCAACGGCACGGCGATGCACGGGCTGCAGACGATCGAGACGATCAAGGCGTCCGGAGCTGAATCCGACTTCTTCCCCCGATGGGCCGGCGCCCAGGCCAAGGTGGTGAACAGCCGCCAGCGGCTGGCGACTCCCACTCAGGTGCTTTCCGCCCTGCCGAACCTTCTCACCCTGCTGAACACGACCGCGATCTTGACCGTCGGCGGGCTCCGAGTGATGGATCAGGATCTGTCGATCGGCACGCTTGTCGCCTTCCAAAGCCTGTCTGCGAGCTTTGCCCAGCCGTTCAACGCCTTCGTCAACCTGGGAACGCAGATCCAGGACGCCCAGGGGGCTCTGGCCAAGCTCGACGACGTACTTCGCAACCCAACCGACCGTAACGTTGCACCGGCTGACCCCGACGGCGAACTCGAGGGACCGCCCAAGCTAACCGGCACCGTCGAGCTCCGCAACGTGACGTTCGGTTACAACCGCTTCGACCCTCCCCTGATCGAGAACCTCAGCCTGACGATTCGTCCGGGGCAGCGAGTTGCCGTGGTCGGCGCGACCGGCAGCGGCAAATCAACGGTCTCGCGTCTCGTCTGCGGTCTGCTGGAACCGTGGGAGGGCGAAGTCCTCCTCGATGGAATTCCGCGTGACCAGCATCCCCGGTACCGGCTCGTCAACTCGCTCGCCCTCGTGGACCAGCAGATCTTCTTGTTCGAGGGAACGGTCGCCGACAACATCAGTCTTTGGAACCCGTCGATCTCCGAGGAGCGGATGGTGCAGGCAGCCAGGGACGCGCTGATCCATGACGATGTCTCCAGGCGGCCGGACGGTTACAACGCCGTGGTCGAGGAGAGTGGCCGCAACCTCAGCGGGGGCCAGCGACAGCGGCTGGAGATCGCCCGTGCGCTCGCCACGGATCCGACGATCCTGGTCATGGACGAGGCGACCTCCATGCTCGATCCCGTCACCGAACGCGAGGTCGACGCCAACGTGCGGCGGCGAGGCTGCACCTGCCTGATCGTCGCCCACCGTCTCAGCACGATTCGCGACAGCGACCACATCATCGTCCTCGCGAGTGGCCGCGTCGCTCAGGAGGGAACGCACGCGGAGATGAAGGACCTAGACGGCCCCTACGCGAGGTTGATCGCAAGCTGATGCGACAGCCGGACGGGGACACGGTGGCAATCACGCGGGCCGTCAAGCGAGACGACGGCGTGATCCGGCAGCTCGAGGGCAACACCCCGCTGCTACTCGACGACCCGGGCGACGTGTGGCTGGTGGAGTCCGGCAGCGTCGAGCTGTTCGCCGTCAGCGTCGCCGGCGGCGAGGCGGTCGGCACCCGCCACCACGTGGCCAGCGCCGCCACCGACGCCGTGCTGTTCGGCGTCGACCGCGGGGGGGCGGGCGTCGAGCTGGGGCTGCTCGCCGTTGGGGCAGTCGGGACGCGGGTCGCGAAGGTTTCGGCGACCGCGCTCGCCGCCCGCGCACGTGATCCGGAGCAGGCCGGCGCGGTCGCCGCGATGGTCGACGGCTGGATCTCCGCCCTGGCGGGCGGCGCTGTCGCCGGGCCGCCGCCCGAGATTGACCAGCTGCTGTCCGCGGACGACCACCCCACGCTGCAAGACGGGCAGATCGCGAAGTCCGAGAGCGGCGTAGTGTGGGTCAGCGCCGACGCGGGCGAGGTCCTCTTCTTGGGAGTCGATCGCGTCGCTGTCGGCGACCGGTCCGAGCCGTTCCCGGTGGCCGAGTCGGCCTGGGTCCAGGCTGGCCGGCGAGCGGGCCTGACGACGGCGACGACCTCCGTCGCGATCGCCGATGAAGCTGCCTGGCGGGGGCTTGCCGCGTACCATCGCCTGATCCTGAGGGCGCTCGCGCGTCGTCTCGAAGTGGAGCGGGCAGCCGACGTGGATCGCGAGCGACGCGAGCTCGCGCACAACGTCGCGGTTCGGCGGCACGCAGTCTCGGAACTGGCTGGCGTGCTCAACCGCGTTCGGTCGCGCGATGCCGTCGAGCCGGGTGACGAGCCGCTATTCACCGTCTGCCGCCTCGTCTTTGGCGCCTTCGGGTTGCAGGCTCGACGCCTGCAACCCGGCGCGATCATCGACGGCGACGAGCTTGCGGCGATCGCGACGGCATCAGGCGTTGCGCTCAGATCTGTGACGCTCGACGACGAGTGGTGGCGAACCGAAAACGGTCCGATGATCGGGTACTCCGCCGACGAGGCGCGCCCGCTCGCGCTGCTGCCGTCGTCGAACGGGCGATACGAACTGGTCGATCCGGGCGCTGGCGCCCGTATGCCCGTGGACGCGGGCGCAGCGGGCAACGTCGCACCGCGGGCATGGCAGGCGTACCGGCCGTTTCCGGATCTGCCACTCGGGGTGTGGGGGGTCCTGATGTTCGGCCTAAGGGGGTGTCGTCGCGACCTCGCCCGCGTCGCGATGATGGGGGTGGCGGCCGGTTTACTGGCCCTGCTTCCGCCGCTCGCGGTCAGTTATCTGTTCGGGCGCATCATCCCGGACTCCGACCAGTCGCGTCTGGTCGCTCTCGCAGGGGGGCTGGCGCTCAGCGCAGTTGCCCTGGCGGCGTTCCAGATCACCCAGAGCGTCGCGATCACCCGGATCGAATCCCGGATCGACGGGGCGATCGGGCCGGCGCTGTGGCAGCGGCTGCTTCGCCTGCCGACCGGATTCTTTCGCGACTATTCGGCCGGGAACCTGGCAGCGCGGGCCATGGGCATCGACAAGGCGCGACAGATTCTGACGGGGCCGGCGTTGACATCGATACTCGGGAGCATCTTCTCGCTGTTCAGCTTCGCGCTGATGTTCTACTACAGCTTGCGCCTGGCGCTGATCGCAGCGCTGTTCACGGTGGTCGCTGTCGTGGTCGGGGCGTACTTCGCCTGGCGACAACTCGGCTACCAACGACAGATGACGGCCGTGCAATCGAACATCTCGGGGCTGGTGCTGCAATTCCTGACCGGCATCTCGAAGCTGAGAGTGGCCGGCGCCGAGGATCGCGCGTTTGGGGCATGGGCGACGCAGTTCGCACGCCAGCAGAAGTACGCGATGAAGGCACAGCAGACGGCGAACGCGTCTTCCGTGTTCATCACCGCGTGGCCGACGATCGGCACGGTCGCGCTCTTCGCGTTCGTTCTCAGCTCGGGCAGGGCGACCGTCTCGACCGCCGCGCTGCTCGGGTTCCTGGCCGCGTTCAACCAGTTCATGCTCGCGGCCTTGCTGACATCGACCGCGCTTTCGTCGGTGCTGGAATGCGTACCGCTGTACGAACTGGCGGTGCCGATCCTGCGGACGCTGCCCGAAGTCGACGACACGAAATCGGCTCCGGGGGCACTGAGCGGAGCGATCGAACTCAGCCATGTCACGTTCCGCTATCACAGCGATGCTCCCCCGGTCCTACACGATGTCTCGCTGCGGATTGAGCCGGGGCAGTGCGTCGCGCTGGTCGGTCCGTCCGGCGCCGGCAAATCCACAATCATGCGACTACTCCTCGGGTTCGAGACACCCGAACGCGGGACGGTCTATTTCGACGGCCGCGATCTCCGCGGTCTCGACGTCCAGGCCGTGCGACGGCAGATGGGCGTGGTCACCCAGGACACGAAGATCCTTCCCGGCCCGATCTACGCCAACATCCTCGGGGCATCGCCGTTGACGATCGACGACGCCTGGGAAGCTGCGCGACTCGCCGCGATCGACGACGAAATTCGCGCCCTGCCGATGGGGATGCACACGATCATCAGCGAGGGGGGCGCGACCTTCTCCGGCGGTCAGTTGCAGCGGTTGATGATCGCCCGGGCGGTCGTGCGCAAACCCCGGATCCTGCTGTTCGACGAGTCGACCAGCGCGCTCGACAACGTCGCTCAGCAACAGGTGGCCCGGAGCCTCGACCAACTGCGGTCGACCCGGATCCTGATCGCTCATCGGCTGAGCACAATTAAGAACGCTGATCGGATCTTCGTGTTCGAGGACGGCCGGATCGTCCAGACCGGCAGCTACCAGGAGTTGATCTCGGTGCCGGGGCCGTTCGCCGAACAGGCCCGGCGCCAGATCGCGTAGGCCGACAGACCGTGCCGGCACCGGATGCTCTCGCCCAGATCGCCGGCCGCGCCAGGCCGTGGTGGGAGCGCCTTGACGGCCGTGATGCTTCGGAACAGGCGCCTAGCAGCGACGCTTCGGCGGCCCGACTCGAGCGATGGCGCACAGTCCTCGATGCGGTCGACGATCACGCATTCCGGCGGCGGCTCACCTGGGACGGGCTCGACGAGGCTGCCGTGCGGGCGGCGCTTGCGGCGTCGCCGGTCGAGACTGGACCACTCCCGGCATGGACAGCGCTGCTGCGCCGTCTGCTCGAGAGCGCACCCTGGGACGAGATGTTCGCGACGCCAGATTCGCGCGAGCGGGACGGTTCCTCCCGGCCGGCGATGCCCGCTCGCCCGTTCGACGATCTGGTGCGCCCACTGGTCGCGGCGGCACGGCGGTTGCTCGACGAGCGGATCGGAGCTCAGACCGTGCTCGACCGGGGAGCCATGCGAGACCTCGACCGAGCTCTCCTGCGTCGCCTGACGAGGCTGTGCGCCGAGTGCCTTTACCTGCAATTCAGCGCATTTCGTGCGCGCCAGACGACCAGCTTCGGCCGTCTTCTGGAGCGGACGTCTGGCGGCTCTGAAACCGGGCTGTACCGCACCTTCGTCACGCGCACCGCGGCGCGTCGCATGGCCGACCTCTTCACCGAGTTCCCGTGCCTGGCGCGCCTTGTCGCGATCGCGGTCGATGACTGGCTGGCGAGCGCGGCCGAACTCGTCGCACGTCTGGAGGCCGATGCTCCCGCGCTTTCGGCAGCCCTGCACGAGGGACGCGAACTGGGGAAGGTGACCGGCGTCGTGACCGACCTGTCCGATCTCCACGACGGCGGCCGCTCGACCTTCGCGCTCACGTTCTCGACGGGCGTCAGGGTCATCTACAAGCCCCGGAATCTCGGGATCGACGCGGCCACATTCGGTCTGCTCGGATGGCTCAACGATCACGGGGCGTCGCCGCGGTTTCGCCTGCTCACGATCTTGGATCGAGGCGACTACGGGTGGGTCGAGTACGTCGACCATCGACCGTGCCACGATCTGACTGAGGCCCGGCGCTACTACACGCGCGTCGGCATGCTCGTGTGTCTCGCGTACGCGCTGGGCGGGACCGATCTCCACCTCGAGAACATCATCGCCTGCGGGGAGCAGCCGATCCTCGTCGATCTCGAGACGATCATGCATCCGGTCAGGCGGGAGACCGGGGTTCTCGACCGTCCGCTGAGCCGCGCGATCCGCTGGGAGCGGCAGGAATCGGTGATGCGAACCGGCTTGCTTCCGCGCTGGGTGGACCGCGGCGGCGGACGTGGAGTCGATACCAGCGGCCTCGGAGCGACGGCATTCAGGCGGACGTCTCGGCCGGAGCCCGTATGGAGGGACGCGAACACCGATGCGATGCGCCTCGGGCACGAGCATCTGGACATACCGGCAAACGCCAACGCGGTTGTGATCGCGGGAATGCCGGTCAGGCCGGCGGACTTCGTGCGGGAGATCGAGGCCGGCTTCCGATCGATGTACAGGCTGCTCGTCACCGACCGGGAAGCGATCCTCGCCGACGATGGACCGCTGAGGACCCTGCGCCACCAGTGCGTTCGTTACATCCCCCGTTCGACCGCCCTCTACACGGCGATCGCGGAGCGCGCGAACCGCCCCGAGTGCCTGCGTGCCGGGCTTGACCGCAGCATCGAGCTCGACGCGCTCGCCCGGGATGCGCTGCAGGACGCCGGACCGCCGCCGCTGTGGCAGCTCACCCGGATCGAAGCGCGAGCTCTCGAACGGGGTGACATTCCTCGGTTTGCCGTCGCCGCAGACAGTGACTCACTGGTGGCGGAGGACGTGGTGATTTCCGGCTGCTTCGAGGGCTCGAGCTTCGCGAACGCGCGCGATCGCCTGCTGCGGCTCGGCGACCAGGATCTGGAGCGTCAGGTGGGCGCGATCCGGGCGGCGATGCGCGCCCGCGACGCCCGGCACGGGCCGGGCATCGAAGATGACCCGGACTCAGCGCCACTGCCCGCGGTGACGCCGGCCTCAGCCGCGGCGATCGTGGCCGAGGCGGCCACGATCGCCGAGTCGATCCGGCGCGACGCGATCGGCGATCTCACGAGCGGAGTCGCGTGGATGACGATGAGCTATGCACCCTCGATCCAGCGGTTTCAGCTGGACGTCTCCGGAAACGGGCTGTATGACGGTGGCTGTGGTATCGCGATGTTCCTGGCCGCGCTCGAGCACGTCAGTGGAGGCGCGGGCTTCAGGGAGCTCGCGCTCGCCGCCCTTGCGCCGCTGCGCTCGACGCTCGAGGACGGTGACACAGCGCGGCTCGTCCGCGAAGGCGGCATCGGCGGCGGCACAGGGCTGGGCTCACTCGTCTATGGGCTGACCGCGGTTGCCAGGCTGTTGGGCGAGGGATCTCTGCTCGACGACGCCCGGCGCGTGGCCGCGCTGCTGACGCCGGCCCTGGCAGAGAAGGACCGCGCCCACGATGTGATCTCCGGTGCCGCCGGCGCGATTCTCGGGCTCCTTTCGCTCGCCGCGATGACCGACGGCGACGAGGCGCTCGAACGAGCCGCCGACTACGGTCGACAGCTGCTGGCGCGACAACAGACGGGCGAGTCCGGCGGTCGCTCCTGGCCTGACCGGAATGGAATCATGCTTGCCGGGTTCGGGCACGGTGCAGCGGGCATCGCGTACGCGCTGCTGCGTCTGTATGAGGAAACCGCGGACGCTCGGTTCCGCGAGGCGGCGGTCGACGCAATTGTCTACGAAGACGGCATGTTCTCGCCAGAGGCGAGAAACTGGCCGGACCTACGCGAGCGGACCCCCTCGTCGGCTGGGCCCGTGTACTTGTCCTCGTGGTGCAACGGCGGACCCGGTGTCGGGCTGGCCCGTCTGGGTGGGCTGGCTGGGCTCGACACACCAGGCGTGCGCGCCGACATCGACGCGGCGGTTCGGATCAGCCTGCGCAGCCCGGGGTCCGGGCTCGACCATCTCTGCTGTGGCGGCCTGGGCCGCGCCGACATACTCTTGGAAATCGGCCGGGTCCTATCGCGGCCTGACCTGGTGCAGAGCGCGCAGCAGCAGATCGCGGCAATCTCCCAGCGAGCGCGAGACGACGGAGGGTATCGACTGTGGTGGAGTCACACCGCCGGCGTGTCGCTGCCAGGCATGTTCCAGGGCACGAGCGGCATCGGATACACGCTGCTCAGGGCGGCCTTTCCGCAGCGCTTGCCGTCGGTGCTGTTGTGGCACTAGTGGGTCATCCGCTGCGCCTTGCCGGGCTTGATCGGTAGCGCCGGCTGGGGTCTTTGGAGAACTTGAACGAGCGGACCTGGTGGGGCTTGAACTGATGGTCGCGCCAGATCCGGTGCACCGTCGAGACGACTTCCCGCTCGCCGCGGCCAGCCGGCGCATGCTCCACTGCGTCGTCCCGTCCGGCGGCAGCTCGAGCCTCTTGGCCAACAGGCGCTGCACATCATCATCGGTGATCTGCTGCGGCCGCGTCAGTTGCGCCACGTGAGATGTGACGCGCAATGCTGGCCCCAATCGTCGCGGCCGAGTACACGCCCCGATCGGCGTAGAGCGGACAACCGTTCGGCGCTAACCATGGCCGTGATACGTGTGGACGTGTCACCCGGAGAACGGGAAGGGTCGGCCACAGGCCGCTGCCGAGCTGACGCTCGGCCAGCCGACTGACCAGCAACTGCGCTTCCGGACAGGCGCCCGTGGATGTCAGTGCTTGCAGCAACAACCCCGCGTCGAGGTCGGAGCGGACACGAGCCGCCGGTGTCACCCCTACATCCTCGGCCCGAAGCAACTTTCCGTCCATCGCCTTGAGGGCCTCGATCCAATAGGCGGCAGTAAACCAGTCGAGACTCCACCAGAACGCAGGCCACCGTTGTTCCTCATTGTTCACATTTGTCATGTACTGACGGGCGCGTCGGATGCTGTCGGCGACCTGCGCGGCGATCGAGAACGGCCACAGCGCTTGTACGACAACGGCCGTGACGTCCGGATGCGACGTGGTCCAGCTATGACCTTGAGACATGCCGAGCCTCGGTAGGAACGTCGCAAAGCCGCCATCCGGCTGTTGGCGGTCGAGCAGAAAGCGCAACGACTCATCGGGAGGGGTCCTTCCCATCTTGTTCAAAAACAGCACCACATGTGCCGTCGAATCGGTATCGGCCGGTGAACGATCGCTGTAGCTCCAGGCCGTCTTTGCGTCTAGCTGCAAGCCATCCACCGCCTTGCTCAAGGCTCGCCTCACGCGCACGTCCTGCCACTGCTCGGGCATGCTCCGGAGCTTGAGCCCGACATGCGCGGTCACCCACGCATCGGAGACGCCGACCTCCGGTATCTCGAAGTCACGCCACTGACCATCCTGATCCTGTGCGTCGAGGATGGCGTCGAGGGCTCGCCGCACCACGTCTTCCATGCCTCGCACGTGGTCATGCTACGCCTCGGTACAGATCAGCTGGGGCAGGTCCGGCCGGCCGCGATCGTCCGGGGTTGATCGCTGGGATCCTTATGTGATCTATTTCGTTGCTGATGTTTCGGATTCTCGAGCGCATCGCATGTTTCACGACATGAGAGCCGAGCGATCGGTGGCAGCTTCGGTTGCGCTGCCGGTGACCCGCGTCGGGTCGCTACTGGAGCGCGACCGCGAGGTTGCGACGCTTGATGCCCTGATCCGGGATGCCCGCGGGGGGGTTGCCGGGGTGGCGGGAATCGAGGGTGCGGCCGGGATCGGCAAGACGCGGCTGATCGCAGAGGCCCGGCGCCGGGCCGCTGAGGGCGGGTTTCGGGTGCTTTCGGCGCAGGCCAGCGAGCTCGAGCACGATTTCCCGTTCGGCGTGGTGCGCCAGTTGTTCGAAGCTTGCGCGGCCGAGGAGCCCGCCCGCGTGCTGCGCGGGAGCGCCTCCCCGGCGTCGTCAATCGTCGGCCTGGCCGATGGCCGAGATCCCGACCAACCGGCTGGCGATACGTCGTTCGCGGCCCTTCATGCACTGTACTGGGTGACGGTGAACCTGAGCGAGGATCGGCCGCTTTTGCTGGCGGTCGATGACCTTCAGTGGTGCGATCCGTCGTCGCTGCGGTTCCTCTCCTACCTGGCGGTCCGCCTGGAGGGCCTACCGGCCCTGCTGGTCTACAGCCGTCGCGCGGGCGATCAGGACCCATTGCTGGCTCCGATTCTCGGCCTGCCCGCGACGGTGCCGATTCGGCCACGTGAGCTCAGCGCCACGGCCGCAGCGGCGCTGGCACGCGAGCGTCTCGGTGAATCGGTGGAGACGGTGTTCTCGGACGCCTGTCACCGCGCGACCGGGGGCAACCCGCTGCTGCTCAACGAGTTGTTGAAGACCCTGGCCGCGGAGGCGGTGAGGCCCGACAGCGCGCATCTGTCGGTTGTGGAGGAGCTGGGGCCGCGAGCCGTCTCCCGGGCGGTGTTCGTGCGCTTGGCCCGCTTGTCGGACGACGCCGCCAGGGTGGGAAAGGCATTGGCCGTGCTTGGCGACGGGGCTGATCTGTATGCGGTGGCCGCGGTGGCCGAGATTGACGCGGAGCGTGCGGGCCGGGCGGTCTCCGAGCTGGTGCGGTCGGAGATCCTGCGCCCGGAACCGCCAGCCGGATTCGTGCACCCTTTGATCGCGGCCGCGATCTACCGGGACATACCATCGGGGGAGCGCGATCTTCAGCATCAGCGTGCCGCTGAGCTGTTGCACGCCGCCGGTGCGTCGTCGGAGCAGGTCGCCGGTCATCTGCTGCTGGCGCCGGCGCGGGGCGAGCCGCGCGTGGTCGAGACTCTGGCCGGAGCTGCCGCTCGAGCTCTGCGGAACGGGGCACCCGACAGTGCCGTTGCCTACCTGGCGCGGGCGGTCGCCGAGCCCCCTGCTCCGGAGCGGCGTGGGGAGTTGCTGCTGGCGCTGGGGAGGGCGGAGGCGCTGACGAGCTTGCCCGACGCGGTCGAGCATCTGCGCCGGGCCTATGAGTCCCTTGAAGACCCCGGGCAGCGTGGGGAGGCGGCCGGGCTGCTGGCGCGGGCCCTGCTGTTCACCGGTTTTCCGGACGATGCCGCCGCCTTGGCCCGAGGCGCGGCGGCGGCGCTCCCGGGCGACCTGCATGATCAGCGCGTCGCGCTCGAGGCGTTCGAGTCCTTCTGCGTGCTGTTCGGCGCCGGGGACCGGGACGCGCTGCTTCGACTCGAGCGCCACCGCGCCCTCCCGGTGGGCGACAGCATCGGCGCGAAGATGCTCGCCTCGATCGCGGCGCAGCACTGGATGTATGCGGGCGGACCCAGTGATGCCGTCAGCGAGCTGTCGCTGGGCGCGCTGGCCGGCGGGGACCTGATCGCCGCGGATAACGGCCTGCTGGCGAACTGCGCGATCACCAACCTGACCTTTGCCGACCGCGAGGAGGCGGCCAGTTGGTGGGAGGTGGCGCGTACGGATGCCCACCGGCGCGGCTCGCTGGTGGCGATGCTCAGCATCAGCCTGTGGGGCGGCAACACGCTGCACTGGCGCGGCGATCTGATCGAGGCGGAGCAGTCGTTGCGCACGGGTCTCGCCGACCTCGGCCAGTGGGGGTACGGCCAGGATCAGGTGCACATCTATTTCCATGCCCACCTCAGCTCCGTGCTGCGCGAGCGCGGCGACCTCGCTGCCGCGCGAGCCGTGCTGCAGTCAAGCGTCGATCCCGGCACCGATGATGACGGTGCGCGCTACTGGTTGGCCAGCCAGATCGAGCTGCTGTTGGCCGAGGGCCGGTTTGAACCGGCGCTGGTGGCGGCCGACGACTATTCGCGCCGCTTCGAGCCCGTGATCCGCAATCCCATGGACGCGCCGTGGCGCTCGCTCAAGGCGCTCGCGCTCGACCGGCTCGGTCGCCGGGAAGAGTCGCTGGAGTTGCTGGCCGAGGAGCTTGAGCTCGCCCGGCGATGGGGGGCGCCCGGCACGATCTGCCGGACGCTGCGGGCGCTGGGGATGACGCTGCGCGAGGACGGGCCGGAGCACCTGGAGCAGGCGGTGACGGTGGTGGCGGGCAGTCCCGCGCGGCTGGAGCACGCGAAGTCACTGGCGGCCTGGGGGGCGGCGCTGCGACGCACCGGGCAGCGCGCCGACGCGCGCGAGCCGCTGCGAGCGGCGCTGGAGCTCGCCGAAGCGTGTGGCGCCGATGCGCTGGCCCTCCAGATCCGTAGCGAGCTATACGCCGCCGGCGCAAGGCCGCGCCCTACCGCGCTGGGCGGGGTCGAGTCGCTGACAGCCAGCGAACGGCGGGTCGCGGCCCTGGCTCGCGACGGCCGGACCAACCGCGAGATCGCCGAGACGCTGTTCGTCACCCCGAAAACCGTCGAGATGCACCTCGGCAACGTCTACCGCAAGCTCGGCGTCAACTCGCGCCGCCAACTGCCCGGGATACTGCCGGGGTAGGTGCCGTCAATCGGCCAGGTTGGCGACAACCGGCGCGAACCCCTCCTCGTCCTCGGCGTAAGCCGCGGCGGCGCCGACGAGCCCGGGGCGCCAGACCCTGAGCGTGGCGAACCAGACCATGGCGATCAGCAGGGAGGCGGCGGCGAAGTACACGCCGAGGTCGTTGGGGTAGGCGGGGAAGGGATTGAGCGAGCCGTCGAACGAGAGGACCGGGACGGCCAGCGCCACCAGCACCACCGGCAGGCGCCACCACAGCTGCCGTGGCCGGTGTTCGACCACCAGCACCAGCCAGAGCCCTCCGGCGGCCAGGAGCGCGTAGACGAACGTGATCAGGTAGCTGCCGGACGCGGACAGGATCAGCGCCGCCTGCAGCACATCCGGCGTGTGGGTGGCGGCGCCGTAATGGGTCAGCGCGGCCCACAGGGTCACGATCAGCGCCCAGACAGCGATCGTCGCCAGCCCACCGATGGGCGTGTGGAAGCGACGCGAGGTCCGGCTCAGTGGGGCGGGCAGCAGCCCATCGCGGGCCAGGGTCATGAGCACGCGCGAGGCGGCGAGCGTGAATGCCAGGCACACCGAGAACAGGTCGAGCACAATCGTCAGGTTGATGATCCACCCCAACGAGTGGGCCACGTACCTTTGCCCGAGCAGGCCGAACGGGTTCCCGGAGGCGAACCACGTCGTGCGTGCCCCGGCTTTGCCGAAACCGATCGCCCCGGCATACGTCACCAGCAGGTAGAAGCCGGCGAACAGGACGATCGATGTGATCATCGCCCGCGGGATCGAGCGGCGCGGCATTTTCGCCTCTTCGCCCAGCGCGGCGACCGTCTCAAACCCGATGAACAGCGAGATCGCGAACAGGATTCCGTGGAACACGGCGTTCCAGGAAGTCTGGCCGGGATCGAAGACGCCGAGCGTGTTGCCGCCGATCCCGCCGCGGGCGATGACCGTGAACGCCACGATCAGAAACGGCACCAGCGACAGCGTCGCGCTGGCGACGATCGCCCGGATCCCGATTCGGACGCCGACGTAGTTGAGCGTGATAACGGCCGCCAACGCGACCAGTGCCCACACCCCCCAGCCGAGATTCACGGACAACTCGCTGCTGAGCAGCGAATTGACGAAGAACCCCTCGCCAACGAAGCCGCCGCCCGCGCCGAGGAACAACAGGCCGATCAGGTAGGCGCCGGTGCCGATGACTCCGACCGACGGGTGGATGCCGCGCGTGAGGTACTCGTATATCGCGCCCGCGCCCGCAAACCGTCGTCCGAACACGGTCAGCACGTAGGCAAGCGCGATTGTTCCGACGGCCGCCAGCAGCACCGACAGCGGCGTGTTGAACCCGGCGAACACCGCGACCGTGCCCGACAGAAAACCGGCCGAGAAGATGGGGCCGATCGCCAGAGACTGGGCAAGCACTCCCCAGCGCGACACCGAGCTTCGCGACAGGCGCGACCGTGCCGCAGAGGATTCCCCGGTCACCCGCACGCCCGAGGTATGGGGTTGAGTATGGGGACACCCCCGTTGCGTCGCGCCGATCCCCGGTGGATCATGGCCCATATGGGCAGCGAGGCGATCTGGATCCTGCTCGAGCTCGAGGCCGACGAGGACTCGCTGACTGGGCGCATGCAGCAGGTGGAGCCACACGACGCGGGCTGCGCTCCTGTCGCCGGCCACATGACGCACGAGTTCTCCGGCTGGCTCGGCTTGCTCAATGCCCTCCAGACGGCGGTGCCGCGGTCCCCGCCTCCCGATAGATAGCGCCGCGCGCCCCCGCCGGCGAGCCGTTTACCAGCATCGACCGCATCCGACGCCGACCCCGGTGTTGCAACGGTCCTCCAGCAGATCATGGCCACTCCGAAGTACTCGCACAGCTCGTTGGGGCTTGGACGCGCGGAATCTTACCTCGGGGCCGGACGATCATGACGCTAACTTTCCGATCAATGGTTCGCCCGGGTCCAGGCCAACGGCGAGATCCGCCTCCACGGTGCGCGAAGCGGCCGGTCTCGGTAGATCTCGAGCAGCCCTGAGCCAAACACTAGGGGCCTGTATAGGGATGTCCCGGTTGTCGTTCGGAGGGGGCAAGGCGATCATTGGCAGCGCCGGTTCTCGACCGCAACCTCCAAGGGGTAGCAATGAACAATCACCACGCCGGCAGGGGTGGCGGGGACGACGGGGTATCGCGCTGGCTTGCTTCCGGTGCACACTGCCTGGAAGCGCCAAGCCGCCAGGGCGCTGAGTGCGGCTGGGCTGGGCTAGACGCTATGGACGCAGCGCGCCGGAGACGACGCCTTGCGCGCACCGCGCTGGTGACGGTGCTTGTTTGCATGCAAGGTGCACTGGTATGTCAGTCGGCGTCAGCGTCGTCCCCGGGGAGATCCGCCCGGACCAACGGTGGGATTCCCGCGCTGGTGCAACCGGGCGAGGACCTCGCGGCGCAGCGTCCAGGCCCCGCGCTCACATGGGTCGACTCGATCTTCATCGCGGGGCGGGTACGCGGTGGCGGCCACAGTTTCGGGATCCTAGTCCACACGCTCGCGTTCCCCAACGCAAATCAGCGCAAGCTCTACGTCGCAGTCACAGATACCACCACCGGGTGGTATCGCAACTACAGCGCGATCATCCCGAAGGCCAAGTATGCCTGGAGTATGCGGGGCCTTCACATCGCGATGCCCGGCCTCACCTGGATCGGAAGCGCACGGCAGATGGAGGTGAAGGCCACGACCCCATGGGGGTCGCTCCAGACACAGCTCACCTCGACGGGACCAGTCCTAAATTACTCAGGGAATGGGTTGATCCAGCTGCTCGGCGACCCGAACTATGAGTATGCATTCCCGACCATGCGCACAGTCGGCACTCTCACCGCCGAGGGCGTAAAGCGTCACGTGTTCGGCACCTCGTGGCTGGATCGACAGTGGGGGCCTCTACCCCTGGCGGAGCGTACGATGCACTGGACGTGGATGAACATCGCGCTGTCCACCGGTGATCAGCTCGCAGTCTGGGATATCGGTGACAAACGCTCTCAATACACCTGGATGACGGGCATGCGACGCAACGGCTCCTATGTTGTCGCCGCAGTCCGGCCGCTCGCCCCCGACAGCGGCAGGCCCTGGACAAGTCCCGTGACCCACAAGACCTACCCCACGCGTTGGAGCGTACGCATCCCGACGCTCAAGGCTCGACTGGACGTGGCCGTCACCGGACCGAGGGGTCAGGAGTTCGCCGACGGGCACGTGGAGGCCACCGCGGCCGTGACCGGCACATACGACGGCAGGAAGGTGACGGGCACCACGTATGTCGAGGAGACCGGCTACTGGCCAACGCGCCGCCAGCGCAAGAGGGGGTGACGGCAACCGCGTTCACAGCAGGCGATGTCTCGCCAGGGCGCCGTCGGACAACGGTCCGGAACTCGGTGACATCCGTTGGCAGGACAACACTGCAAGCGCTGCTGCTCCAAGGCTGAGGAGAGAGAACCGGAGCCGGTCGCCCGTGGGTTGGGGACTGTCGGATGCAGCGGCTGATGGCCGCCAACGGGATCGGCGCGAAGCGGGGCGGGAAGCCGTGGCGGACCACGGGAACCCAACCCGGACGCAAAGCGACCGGCGGATCTGACGAGACGGCCGCGCGAGAGCGCTCGCGCGGCCGTTACCCATCAGCTCTCGTCGCCCCCCCGTGTCAGTCGGTGTACGTGATCGTGTTGCCGGGGGTCCAAGGAGCGTCCGTCCCGAACGGCGGGTAGTAATTGGGGGCAGGCGAACACTGCCGCTGCTCCACGAGCATCTCGGTCTGGCAGAAGGTTGCGGCTCCGCCCACGAGATTGATTGCCATGTGGGCGTCGACATATGAGTCGGTGCCGCGGATCGAGTAGACGGCATTGACCGTATTCCCGTCCCAGTTGGCCGCATAGTCGATTTCGAAGTGGTGGTGTCCACCGGGCGGGAGCTCTGACCCAATCGGCGGCTGGCCCTGGAGCGTGGCATTGCCCCGAACGACCTGCTGCAGCTCGAGCGAGAACCTACTGGTGTTGTACACATCGAAGCCCCGCGACGGGCCTCCGAGCACGTGGGTCGCGGCCCGGGCGTGAGCCTGAGCGGGTTGCGAATCGGCCATCGCGGTCCCCCCGAGAGCGAGGATCGCTCCGGCGAGAGCTAGCGGCGCGAGCGCGGCGGTAAGCGTCCTGCGGCTGATACGTAGGATTTTCATCGTGGTGTCCTTTCGGTTGAGCTTGACTTTGATTCGCGCGGCCGGTTCATCTGGGCCGCACTGACAAGATTGCGCCGTACGGCCTTCGGCACCATCGGCCAGGGGGACGATGCGTCGGGTGATCCGCCGGTCCGGCGACCGGACGTCGGGCTGTCAACCGATCGGGGGACGCCGGAGTGGCTGCCCCCGCCTCGACGTCGCGCCTGCCTCGCCGAGTGCTGTGTCTCGGTTTAGCTGGTGCTTGCATCGAGTGTGACTCGCCCGCGGGGACCTTCTCGAGGATCCGGTCCGTTGTGGCTGTCCAGATAGCTGGCTTGGGGTCTCGGTTATGCGCGGCGAGGTAGGTCTCGATCGCGTCGATCAGGTCGGGGGCGGAGTGGAGGATCCCGCGGCGGATCGCTTTGTCAGTGACCTTGCCGAAGAACGGCTCGACCATGTTCCAGCCAGGAGCTGAAGGTCGGGGTGAAGTGCAGCTCGAACCGGGGGTGACGCTCGAGCCAGGCTTTGACCTTGGGGTGGTTGTGGGTGGCGTCGTCGTCGAGGATCAGGTGCACCTTCAGCCGCTTGGGGACCTGGCGGTCGATCGTTTTGAGGAACGTGAGGCATGCGACGTGGCCTTGAGGTGGCCGGCATTGGCCGATCGCGTCGCCGGACTGTCAGGACATCCAAGGCGGCGAACAGCGTCGTGGTCCGGTTGCGCTCGTGGTCGTCGGTCATCGGCCCCGCCCGGCCCGGCTTGATCGGCAGCGACGGCTGGGTGCGATCCAACGCCTGGATCTGGCTCTTCTCGTCCATGCACAGCACGATCGCGTTCTCCGGCGGACTGAGGTACACGCCGACGACATCGACCAGTTTCTCCTCGAAGTCGGGATCGCCGGAGAGCTTGAACGTCCGTACCCGATGCGGCTGCAGGTCGCGCGCGGACCAGATCCGCTGCACCGTTGAGGAGGACACCCCGGCCCGCTCGGCCATCGTCCGGCACGACCAGTGCGTCTCCCTGGCGGGGTCTCGGTCAGCGTCCAGCGCACGATCTCCTCGATCTTGGCGGGCCGGAATCGAGGGCTTACGGCCACGGTCGGGCCGGACCGCGGAGCAGTCCTTCAGGCCGGCCTCCTCAAACCGCTCACGCCACGACGTGACGGCCGCGGGCGAGACCTGCACCTCGGCCGCGATCCGCGCGTTCGCGAACCCATCACCGGCCATCAACAGCACACGCGCACGCTGCACATCACGGCGCGGCGCGGTGCGGTGCG
>Ga0123356_10000698_pt1 | contig 37125 bp, 33 predicted proteins | sample TergutEmb28metaG_2_FD_92546 | JGI IMG/M metagenome (GOLD analysis project Ga0123356, IMG submission 92546) | Embiratermes neotenicus P3 segment gut microbial communities from Petit-Saut dam, French Guiana - Emb289 P3 | ecosystem: Host-associated > Arthropoda: Insects > Digestive system > Gut ...
ATGCTGGAATGGCTCGCCGAGGCCGAGCCGAAGCTGGAGCGGATCATCACCGAGAACGCCGATTCCAACTCCTACATGATCTCGATCAACGAGACCCTCGGGTACCGGCTCGCGCCGCCAGGCCGGCAGTTCTACCAGCGTCCCGTCGCAGACATCCGCTGAAACAGGCGGGGCTGCCGCAGGCCAAGTGCCCGAAGTGATCAATAAACCATTAGCTTGGCGCTGTTGACTGCGATTGGCTTAGATGATGCGGATCGAGCGACTTGACCCAGCCGACGACAATCTCGTGCGGGCGTGCTACGACGTGATGGTGGCGGCCCACGAGGCCGACGACCCGGCATGGCCGGCGGAATCAGCCGAGTTCTTCCGGATGTCGCTGATCGAGGGAGGCAGGACCCGCGACCCGCTTGAGGTCTGGATGGTTCCCGGGCCGGACGCCGGGTCGGTGTCCGGCTGCGTCCACATTCTCCTGCCCGACGTCGAGAACAGGGACCGGGCCTGGGTGATCCCCATCGTTGCGCCCGCGTACCGGCGGCGCGGCATCGGCCGGGAACTGCTCCGCCACGGCGCGGCCCGGGTGACGGCGCACGGGCGGTCGGCGATCGACAGCTTCGCCCTGAACGGGTCGGCGGGTGCCGCGTTCGCCGCGGCGGCTGGGGGGACGGTCACGCTCGAGGAAGCGCGCCGGGTGCTTGACCTCAGGAAGGCTCCCGACGGGGAGTTCGCCCGGCTGCGCGCGACGGCCGCGCAGCGGGCGGCCGGCTACCGGGTCATCCGCTGGACCGGGCCGACCCCTGAACAGCATGTCGAGCAGGTGGCCGGGCTGCTCTCCGCGATGAACGACGCGCCCGCCGCAGAAGACTGGGAGGACGAGCGGTGGGACGCTGACCGGGTGCGGGAGCGCTTTGACGGCTGGGTGCGGGTCTCCCCACGGCGCGCCTACTCGGTCGCCGCAGTGCATGAAGCCAGCGGCGAGATGGCCGGGCTCACCCAGATCCGCGTCGATCCGGCGATCCCGTCCTGGGGGAATCAGGGGCTGACCGCGGTCACCAGGCCGCACCGGGGGCACCGCCTCGGTCTGCTCGTCAAGGCCGCGATGGTCGAGTGGCTGGCCGACGCCGAGCCGGCCCTGGAGCGGATCGGCACCGGGAACGCGCCATCGAATCAGTACATGATCGCCGTCAATGAGACGCTGGGATACGAGCTGCTGGAACCGGGCGCGACGTGCTACCAGCTGCTCGCCGCCGACGTCCGGTGAAAACACCGGGCGACACATGTTTTCGCAGGTCAAAAATCTGTCGCAGGCAACTACCGCATGGGATTGGCTTGGATGATGCGCATCGAACGGTGGGATCCGGCCGACGAGAAGACCCTGCTCGCGTGCGATGAGGTGAACCGGGCGGCGAGCCTCGTCGACGAGCCGATCGAGCCGCCGATGTCGGCGGGGACTTTCAGCGTCTTCATGACCAAGGGGTTCGACCATAGTCCGGGTGAGACCTGGGCCGCATTCGACTCCAGTGGCACGGTGGTCGCGTTCTACCGGCTGAACCTGCCCGACCTGGAAAACACGGACCGGGCGTTCCTCTGCCCCGTGGTACACCCGGCGGCGCGACGTGGCGGCATCGGCCGGGAACTGCTGCGGCACGGGGCCGCGCGGGCAGCCGCCAACTCCAGGACGATCCTCGAAGGCTTTGCCGTCGAGGACGGCGCAGGAGACGCCTTTGCCCGGTCGATTGGCGCGACGCTGGCGCTTGAGGAGGTCCGGCGCGTCCAGTACCTGGACAAGATCCCGCGGGAAACCATCGCCGCACTGCGTGCGGAGGCGACCGCCGCGGCGACCGGGTACTCGCTTGTGTCGTGGACCGGCCCGATCCCGGACGAGTACAGCGCCGGGATCGCGGAGGTCTTCAACGCGTACGCCGACGCGCCGCACCCCGAGGGCGTCGAGGATGAAGTCTGGGATGCCGCCCGGATCAGGGAGCGCACCGGGACCCTGGAACGACTTGGGTTCATGCGGGGCTACGGTTTGGGTGTCAGGCATGACGCCTCGGGCGAGATGGCGGGGTTCACCTCGGTGGTCATCGACCCGGAAGCGCCCCGGTGGGGGTTCCAGCAGCTCACGGCCGTTGTCAGAGGGCACCGGGGGCACCGGCTCGGGCTGCTGCTGAAGACCGCGATGCTCGACCTCCTCGCCGAGGCGGAGCCGCAGGTTGACCGGGTCGCGACCGGAAACGCATCGGAGAACGCGCACATGATCGCGGTCAACGACAAACTGGGCTACGAGGCGGTCAGGCCCGGCTGGCGGTTCTACGAGATCCCGGTCGACCGGGTGGCTGGCTAGGGCCGTGGACATCGAGCGACTTGACGGAGCGGACACCGCAGCCGCTCAGGGATGCGAGACGGTATGGCGGGCGGCAGCGCGCGCCGACTGGCCCGACCTGGCGCCGTTTCCTAGCCGGGCATTCGCCGTCTGGCTGCGGAAGGGCATGGGAGGCGTTCCCGTCGAAACGTGGCTAGTCCGCGCGGCGGTCACCGGCGACGTGGTCGGCTGGCACCGCCTGGAGCTGCCTGAACTGGAGAACAAGCAGCGGGCGTCGCTGCACGTCGTGGTCCATCCGGAGCACCGACGGCAGGGGATCGGCGGGTCGCTGCTCCGGCATGCCGCTGAGCGGGGCGCCGCGTCCGGACGCGTGACGTTCGACGGCGAGGTGAGCGACGGGGCGGCCGGTGACGCGTTCGCCGCCTGGACCGGCGCTACGCCGGGGATCGCCGCGGCCTTCCGGCATCTCGACCTGCGCAAGGTCCCGGACGGAATGTTCGCCGGGCTCCGCGCCGGGGCAGACCGGGCCTCGGCTGGGTACTCACTCGTGACCTGGAGGGCGCGGACGCCCGAGCGGTACCTTGGCGAGCTGGCGACCGTCATGAACGCTTACGAGGACGCACCGCACGATGCGGGCGTCGAGATCAGGGCGCTGGACGCCGAACGGCTCAGGGACAACGAAGCCGTATTTGCGGCCACCGGCGGCCGCGGGTACACGATCGCGGCGGTCCACGACGCCACCGGGAGTCTCGCCGCGATGACGCAAGTCGCCGTGTACCCGGAGGAGCCGCGCTGGGGAATGCAGGGACTCACCGCTGTCACCAGAACGCACCGCGGGCACCGCCTCGGACTTCTGCTCAAGCTGGCCATGATCGACTGGCTCGCCGAGGAGGAACCGCAGGTGGACCGCATCGAGACCGGGAACGCGTCAGGCAACACGCACATGATCGCGGTCAACGAGGCGCTTGGCTTCCAGGTCACGCCGCCGAACTTCCACACCGTCGAACTCGCGGTGGCGAAAGCTCTCGGCCGGCCGTAAGGCCCGGGGCTCAGTCGTAGAACCCCAGACGGCGCAGGTACTTGGGGTTGCGCTGCCAGTCCTTCGCGATCCGCACGTGCAGGTCCAGGTAGATCCGCGCGCCGAGGAGCGCCTCGATCTGGCGGCGGGCACGGGTGCCGACCTCCTTGAGCCGGGCGCCCTGCGTGCCGATGACGATCGCCTTCTGGCTCTGCCGCTCGACGTAAAGCTCGGCGTGCACGTCGATGAGGTCCGGCTGGCCGGGCCGCGGGCCCATCTCCTCCACCAGCACGGCGATCGAGTGCGGTAGCTCGTCGCGGACCCCCTCAAGGGCGGCCTCGCGGATCAGCTCGGCGACCATGATCTGCTCAGGCTCGTCGGTCAGCTCGCCGTCCGGGTAAAGCGGCGGCCCCTCGGGCAGGTGGGAGACAAGGACATCCGCGAGGACATCGAGCTGGAAGCCGCCGACCGCGGAGACAGGGACCACGTCCGCCCAGTCGCCGAGCTCGCTCACCGCGAGGAGCTGCCCGGCGACGCGTTCCGGCGACGCCTCGTCGGTCTTGGTCACGACCGCCACGACCGGCGTGTCCTTGACCGCCGCGAGCTCTTTGGCCAGGTACTTGTCGCCAGGGCCGACTTCGTCTGGAGCCGGAACGCAGAAGCCGATGACGTCAACCTCGGTCAGGGTGGAGCGGACCAGGCTGTCCAGTCGCTCGCCGAGCAGCGTTCTAGGCCGGTGCAGTCCGGGTGTGTCGACGATGACCAGCTGGGCGTCGGGCCGGTGCACGATGCCGCGGATCACCCGCCGCGTGGTCTGCGGCCGGTTGCTGGTGATCGCCACCTTGGCCCCGACCAGGGCATTCGTCAGCGTGGACTTGCCGACGTTCGGGCGGCCGACCAGGCACGCGAAGCCGGACCTGAAGACGGGCTCGCGGGTCGCCGGGCCGGCGGGCGCGCCGGCCGGCCGGGCGCGGCCGGCCTTCTTCTCAGTCACTCGCGGCTGGTTCACCCTTCGATTGTCGGGCATCCGGGCCACCCGTTGGGTTCCAGGTCGTCGTCACTGCGGCTTCGACGCAACCGGTGCAGAAGATGGTGGCGTAATGTCTGATTTGTGACTCCAACCCCGATCTGGCGGCCGACGGCGCGGATTCTCGTGACCGACCCCGACGGCCGGGTGCTGCTGTTCAGCGCTCAGGAACGGACCGGGGCGAGGTGGTGGTTCACGCCAGGCGGCGGCCTGCACCGCGGCGAGACGCTGGAGGCGGCGGCCGTCAGGGAGCTGAAGGAGGAGACGGGGCACGCCTGCACCGAGGCCGAACTGGGTCCGGTAGTCGCCACGACGGCGGGGCTGTGGCGGTCAGGGTCAGACCAAGAGGGGAAGCTGTTCCTCGGAGCACACTCATTCTTCTTCCTGCGGGTGCCCCACCCGGAACTGAACGCCGACGGCCAGGAGGACCTCGAGCGGTCGATGATCACCGGTCACCGCTGGTGGACGCTCTCCGGCCTGCGGGCGGCCACTGAGCGGGTCTGGCCCGCCGCCCCCGACCTGGCCGAACTTCTGGGCCGCCTGCTGGGCGGCGACATTCCGCCTCGCCCGATCCGGCTGCCCAGACGCTGAGCGAAGTCAGGGCTTCACGGTCTCGACGCCGGAGCAAAGGCGGTCAGCCCGACCGGTAAGGGGATTAGCGCCGCCCGGAGGGTGCCGTCGGAAGCGACGTGGAAGACGGGGGCGGCCGGGCCCAGGTCACGGACGGCAGCCAGGTCTGCCGGATCCGGGTCGGAGTCGCTCACCAGCGCCGCCGCTTCCAGGGACTCCGCGCCGCTGGAGACCGCCATCGCGACGGCGAGTCGCAGCGCCGATAGCCGCAGCGACGGCAGCGCCACGGCCGCGGCGGTGTACGTGCGCCCGGTCTCATCTCGCACCGCGGCGCCTTCGGATGCCGCAACCCGCGCCTTAGTAGAACGCGCCAGCGTGATGATCTTCTGGTCTTCGGGGCCGAGCTCGCCCCGGGCAGCCGCATCGCTCACGCGCAGCAGTGTAGATGGAGCAGTGCAGATAAGGCCGCGGGGGCCTGCTCAACCAGGACCGTGCCGAGCTTGTTGCGACGGCCCGCCAGGTTCTCAGCAGTCAGCCGCAGGCCCGCCACGGTGGCCTCGGAGCCCGCGATGGGAACGCGGCCCAGCTCATGGGCGAGCAGGCCGCCGACCGTCTCCACGTCCTCGGCTTCCACCGTCACGCCGAAAAGCTCCTCGAGGTCGGCGATCGGAAGGCGCGCCGTGACCCGGGCGATGCCTGGAGCCAGCCACTCGACCGGGGCGCGCTCGGTGTCGTATTCGTCAGCGATCTCACCAACGATCTCCTCGAGGATGTCCTCGATCGTCACCAGTCCGGCGGTGCCGCCGTACTCGTCGATGACCACGGCTACGTGGATCCGCTGCAGCTGCATCTGGCGGAGCAACTCGTCGACCGGCTTGGAGTCGGGGACGTAGGTGGCGGGGCGCATCACCTTCTCGACCCGCTCATTGTCTTCGGACTCCGGGTGCTCGTGGTCCCACGCCACCAGGTCCTTCAGGTAGGCGATCCCGACCACGTCGTCGGTGTTCTCGCCGGTCACCGGGATGCGGGAAAAGCCGCTGCGCAGCGCGAGTGACAGGGCCTGGTCGAGGGTCTTGTCCCGCTCGATGAACACCATGTCAGTGCGCGGCACCATGACCTCGCGAACGATCGTGTCGCCGAGCTCGAAGACGGAGCGGACCATCTCCCGCTCGCCTGGCTCGATTTCGTCCTGAGACTCGATGTAGTCGACTAGGTCATCAACGCCGGGGCGGCCGCTGAGCTCCGGATCGGCGCCCCGGCCGCCGAACGGGAGTACGCGTGTCACGGTGTCCAGAATGCTCGCCAGCGGGCCCAGTGCCCGGTGCAGCGGGCGGAGCACGACCCGCGCGGTGGCGGCGAAGCGCTCGGCGCGCTGCCTGCGCATGGCGCGCGGGCCCACTCCGATCAGCACATACCTGCCGAGCAGCAGCACCGCGGCCGCCGGGAGGAACACCTGCCAGCCGCCGCCAAGCCAGTGCGCGAATGCCAGTGTCACCAGAACGGCGGCCGACACCTCGGCGCACACCCGGAGCAGCGTCAGCAGGCCGCCGTACTGGTCAAGCCCTTCAGGGTCGACCCGCGCCATGGCGGTCTGCGCCGCGGCGCACCAGCCCGCGGCGGCGATCACCGCGATCGCCGCGAGCAGCAGCCACCCGGCGGGGGACATAAGGCTGGCCCTTCCCGCCCTTCCCCGGTACCGGGCGGGCCGCCAGCACGCTGATCTCGCCAGTCGCGAAGCAACTCGTTCTGCAAGCCGAACATCTCGGCTTCCTCTTCGGGATCGGCGTGGTCGTAACCGAGCAGGTGCAGGACCCCGTGCACGGTCAGCAGCTCGAGTTCAGCCTGCGCGGAGTGCCCGTGCTGTTTCGCCTGGGCGGCCGCGACCTGCGGGCAGAGCACCACGTCGCCGAGCAGCACCGGCTCGTCATCGGCGGGCTCTTCGCCCCGGCCCCGGTGCGGTCCCGCCATCGAATGCGGCCGCAGCTCATCCATGGGGAAGGAAAGTACGTCCGTCGGGCCCGGCTCGTCCATCCACTTCTCGTGCAGGTTGGTCATGTGGGCCTCGTCCACCAGCAGCATGGACAGGTCAGCGAGCGGGTGGGTCTCCATCTGGTCGATCACGTACTGCGCGAGCTCCCGCAGGGTGTCACCGTCTACCGCGACCCCGGACTCGTTATTGATGTCGACGCTCACCTTACGTTTTTCCTGTCTTCACTGGTTTGCTCGCTGGCTGGGGTCAGCGGGCTCGGCGGCGGGGCGGCGGAGATGCCTGCCGCCGGGCGCCGTCAGGCGCTGCACCGTTACGGTCCCGCTCTTGTGCCTTGGCGTCGTAACGCTCGTAAGCGTCCACGATCTTCCCGACGAGCTTGTGTCGCACCACGTCCTGGCTGGTCAGGCGGGAAAAGTGGATGTCGGGGATGCCGTCGAGGATGTCCTGCACGATGCGCAGACCGCTCACCTGGCCTTCTGGAAGGTCCACCTGGGTGACGTCACCGGTGACGACGATCTTCGACCCGAACCCGAGGCGGGTGAGGAACATCTTCATCTGCTCGCGGGTGGTGTTCTGCGCCTCGTCCAGAATGATGAAGGAATCGTTAAGGCTGCGTCCGCGCATGTATGCCAGCGGGGCGATCTCGATCGTGCCGGCCGCCATCAGCTTGGGAATCGAGTCAGGGTCGACCATGTCGTGCAGCGCGTCGTAGAGCGGGCGCAGGTAGGGGTCGATCTTCTCGTAGAGGGTGCCGGGCAGGAAGCCGAGCCGCTCGCCCGCCTCGACAGCCGGCCGGGTCAGGATGATCCGGTTGACCTCTTTGGCCTGGAGTGCCTTCACTGCCTTCGCCATCGCGAGGTAGGTCTTGCCAGTGCCGGCCGGGCCGATGGCGAACACGATCGTGTGCTTATCGATGGCGTCGGCGTAGTGCTTCTGGTTGAGCGTCTTCGGGCGGATGGTCCGGCCGCGTGACGACAGGATGCCCTGGGTCAGCACCTCGGCCGGACGGACTCCTGGGTCGCCGTGGTCGCCGCGGAGCATGCCCACCGTCCGCTCGATGGCATCCGGCGACAACTCCGCGCCCCGGCGCTGGAGTTCGAGCAGCTCGGTGAAGAGCTTGCCGATCAGTTCGGTCTCCCGCGGCGGACCGGACACCGTGATCTCGTTGCCGCGGACGTGGATATCGGCGGCGAACTCCCGCTCGATGACGTGCAGCAGTTCATCCCTGGTTCCGAGCAGGCCGACCATCGAGTGGCCGTCCGGAATGACGATGCGGATCTGGGAACCTGGCAGGTCGCTGCTTGTGTCTGTCAATTCACTCTCTCGATGCGGGCTCGGTCAGCCGGGCGGCCAGGTCATGTGACGACCGCCGAGCACGTGCGCGTGCGCGTGGCTGACGGTCTGCCCGCCGTCGCTGCCGGTGTTGAAGACGATCCGGTAGCCGCTTGCCCCGATGCCCTCGGCCGCGGCGACCGCATGTGCCTGGCTGATGACCTCGTCGAGAAGCCCGTCACCGGCACTCGCCAGGGCCGCCACGTCCGGGAAGTGGTCCCTGGGGATCACCAGGACATGCGTCGGCGCCTGAGGGCTGATGTCACGGAAGGCGAGGGTCCGCTTTCCGTCCAGCACTATCGTGGCCGGGATCTGCCCGGCCACGATCCCGCAGAACAAGCAGTCTGGCACAGCACGATCATAGTGGCCTGGCCGTAGCAGGCGGTGCCTGACATCGCATCGCAACTCCGGACTTACCACGCTTAGCGCGCCCCGCGGTGCTCAGGTCCGCCCGGTGCAAACCGCGCTGACCTCCTGTGTCCCGCAACGATCACTGAGAATTCACGCGCGAGAAACCCATTACCGTCCAGTATGTGAGTAGGGGTGCAGCTGACACCGAGTCGTGACCGATTTACCTGCTGACCAGACTCGGGTTTGACGGTTATCCTTGTCTTTCTGCAATCCTCTCGGCGGTTTCTGGGGTGGAGTTACCGAATGTGGGTTGGGCAGTGCAAGTTCTACGCGCAACGTTGGACAATGTTGCGCAGGCCGGCGCAGAAGCGGCACGTCCGTGGCAGCCGGTGAGTCCGTGAACACCGTCGTCGACAGCCAGGCAACAGAGAGCCAGCCAACAGCGGCCGTTCTCGACGGGGTGGCCATCACGAGCGACACTGCGGCCGTCAGCGACGGCTCCGAAGCCGCCGACGTCCTGGTGCCTCGCCAGGACACGCCGGGCGCCGTGGATGCCGATGACGCGGGGGAATCTGACGAAGATCCTGTTGAATCTGACGAAGATCCTGTTGAAGCTGATACGAGTTACTTGAACCTTGACGCCGTCGGTGAACCTTCCGCGGTAGCCGCGCGTCCTATGGGTGTGACGGAGACTCTCACGGTGAATGCCCTCATGCCTGAGATCGCATTCACCTCTGAGGCGGCGGTTCCCGAGGCGCTGCAGGCAGGTGCCGCGTGGGAGGCTGCTGACGCTGTCACCGAGATCTACCGCAGTCACTACAACCAGCTGGTGCGCCTTTCCGTACTGCTCGTCCATGACGTGCAGACGGCCGAGGAAGTAGTGCAGGAATCGTTCGAGGCGATGCACCAGGCCTGGAAGCGGCTGCGGGACTCGGAAAAGGCGCTCCAGTACCTGCGCCAGACCGTAGTCAATAAGTCGAGGTCCGTGCTGCGGCACCGCAAGGTCGTCGACCTGCACGCGCCCAAGCCGGCGCCGGATGAGCCGAGCGCCGAGCAAGCCGCGCTCGCGATCCTGGAGCGCTCGGCGGTCGCCGCCGCGCTTCGCTCGCTGCCGGAGCGGCAGCGTGAGGCCATCGCGCTCCGCTACTACGCGGACTTCTCCGAGGCTGACATCGCCAAGGCGATGGGCATCAGCAGGGGTGCCGTGAAGAGCCATACGGCGCGGGCGATGGCGGCGCTCAAGTCGATCCTGACGCAGGAAACGCCATGATCGGGCGGGCTGGCGGGTGATGGCATGACCACACCCGAGGACGACCTGGAGAAGGCGCTGCGACAGGCCCTCACCGCAGCGGTGAGCCAGGTTGAACCCGGTGCTGACGGACTGGAGCGGATCCGGACGAGGATCGGTGACCGGAAGCCGCAACCGTGGCTGCTCAGCGTCATCGTCGGTGTGGTCAGCTGGGCGCGAAACTGGACATGGCACGGGCACTGGGCGTGGCACGTTCCCTGGCCCTGGTCGCGGGCGATGTCCAGCCTGGCGGCCATCCCCTGGCCCAGGCTGCGACGCCTGGCCCCAGGAGAGTCCCTGTCCCCGGCACTCTCCCCTGGAGAAGTGCGCGCTGGGGAGGCACTGCCCGCTGGCGAGCCGCGAACCAAGCCTGGCCGCGGTCCTACCGGGCGGGACCGCGTGGCACCGGGCAGTCTTCTGCCGCACGGCACAGCAGCCATCGGCTGGCTCCGGCCAGTAGCCGTACTGGCCGGAGTGGCAGTCATCGCCATCGTCTCGCTCGGCGTTCAGCCGTTCAGGCAGGCCATCATCCAGGCGAGCAACACCGTGCTCACCGGAGGCCAGCCGACGGGCGGCGCTGGCGGTGGCGCTGGCACCGACGGCAACGGCACCCGGACGGACTCGGGAAGCAGCACAGCGCAAGCTAGCACCGCATCGCGCGGGACGGTGAGCACAGGCAGATCGACCGGAGCGGCGACGGTAAGCTCCGCGGCGTCGCCGGTCGCAACCCCCACCTCGACATGCGTGGCGAACGTAACCGCCTTGATCCACCTAGGCAACGGATCACAGGGCGGGGCCAGTCTGATGGCCGCCGGAGCACAGGCAACTGGTCCGGTCAGCCACACTGCGGTGCCGACGTCGTCCCCGGCGCCGTACCCCTCGAGCACGCCGACTCAGAGTTGCGCTGGAACCGCGCCCCCGGTGGCTGCCACACCGACCGGCACGCCCACCGTCTCCCCGAGCGGCACGGGGTCCGCAACACCGACCGACACCGCCACGGGCACCGGGACACCCACACCGACCGACACGGCCTCGGGTACCGGGACCCCCACACCGACTGACACCGCCTCGGACACCGGGACACCCACACCGACCGACTCCAGTTCCACTGGCGTGTCCGGCACCACGGCCCCAGTCCCTGGCAGCGCGGGCCAGACCCCGGGAGCAACGTCAAGCCAGACGCCAGCCGGGACGACCGACCAAACCCCGGCCGGGACGACGAACCAGACGCCAGCCGGGACGACGAACCAGACGCCAGCCGGGTCCACCAACCAGACGCCAGCCGGGACGACGAACCAGGCGCCGGCCGCGGCGGGGGGCGCGCCAAGTGGCGCGGCAACTCCGTCACCGGATCCTGACGCCTCGTGAACCTGCCGATAGCCTGACCCGGGTGGAGTCACCCATTCCCGTCGCGGGTCCCCCGCTGTTCCTCGTGCCCTCTGGTGCCCTGACGGCTGTGCCCTCCGGCGGCCTGCCGGCCTCGATCACGCTGTCCGGACCGGAGGGGCACCACGCGGCGGCAGTCCGGCGGCTGCGCCCAGGCGAGCGCGCCGACGTAACCGACGGCGCTGGCGCGCTAGCCGAGGGCACCGTGCTGTCCGTAACCAAAGACGCCGTCACGCTTGAGATCCACGCCGTCCACACGGTCCCGCCCCCGCAGCCGCGCCTCGTCGTAGCCCAGGCCCTCCCCAAGGGTGACCGCGGCGAGCTGGCCGTCGAGCTCATGACCGAGATCGGCGTCGACACCATCATCCCCTGGTCCGCCACCCGCAACATCACGAAGTGGCAGTCCGAACGCGGCGAAAGGGCCCTCGCGAAATGGCGCAGCACAGCCCGCGAAGCCGCCAAGCAATCCCGTCGCCCCTGGCTCCCCGAAGTCACCGAACTCGCCACAACGGCCGCGCTAGCCACCCGCGTCTCGGCGGAAACCCGCCTGGCCATCGTCCTAGAAGCCGATGCCCCGGCCAAGCTCCACGGGCTGCCTCTACCCGAGACCGGCGACATCCTCCTGATTGTCGGCCCCGAAGGCGGCATAAGCCCAGCCGAGCGAGCCGTCCTCCGCGAAGCCGGAGCGGTCGATGCGCGCCTAGGCCCCACCGTCCTCCGGACGTCCACCGCTGGAGCCGCCGCCGCGGCCATCCTCCTGTCACGCACGTCCCGCTGGTAACGCCGCCTAGCGCCGCGATCTAGATTGTGGTTGTCAGGGCGGCCTGCCGCCGGTTACCCAGATCCCTGGGACAAGACGCTTGGTCGTGAACTTCTACGCCCGACCGTTAAACGCGTCCCGGAGCCGGGAGAAAAAACCTTGCTGACCAGGCTGGAACTTCCCCGGCGGCTGCTCTTCGCCGCGCAGCTTGGCCAGATCGCGCAGCAGCTTCTCCTGCTCCGCGTCCAGCCGGGTCGGCGTCTCCACGGTCACGTGGATAACCAGGTCACCGCGCCCGTTGCCGTTCAGGTGCTTGACGCCGAGCCCGTACAGCGGGATCACCTGGCCGGATTGCGTGCCAGGCCGGATGTCCACGTCGTTCGGGCCGTCCAGCGACTCCACGGACACTGTGGCGCCCAGCGCCGCCGCCACCATGGGGATCGTCAGCGTGCAGTGCAGGTCGTCGCCCTGCCGCTCGAAGATCGGGTGCGGCCGCTGCACCACCTCAAGGAACAGGTCACCGGGCGGGCCGCCGCCCGGCCCCGTCTCACCCTCGCCTGCCAGCTGGATGTGCGTGCCGTCCTCGACGCCCGCCGGGATCCGGACCTTCATCGTCCGCCGGGTGCGCACCCGGCCGTCACCGTCGCACTCCGGGCAGGGCCGGGGCAGGATCGTGCCGAAGCCACCGCAGTTCGGGCAGGGCCGGGTGGTCATCACCTGGCCGAGGAAGGAGCGCCGTACCTCGCTGATCTCGCCTCGCCCGGCGCAGACCTGGCAGGTCTCCGGGTGAGTGCCTGGCGCGGTGCCTTCGCCCGAGCAGGTCGGGCAGACCACTGCGGTGTCCACGGTGAGCTCGCGGGTCGCGCCGAACGCGCACTCCGACAGGTCGAGCTCGATTCTGATCGTCGCGTTCCGGCCGCGCCGCGCCCGCGACCTCGGGCCACGCGACGCCGTCTGCCCCGCCGTCCCGAAGACCGCGTCAACGAACTCGCTGAACGGGAAGCCAGCCGCACCGAACCCGCCGAACCCGGCCCCAGCTCCAGCCCCGGCCGCGGCGAACGGATCGCCGCCGAGGTCGTACATCTGGCGCTTATCGGGATCCTGCAGGATCTCGTAGGCCTGGTTGATCTCCTTGAACTTCTCCTGCGTCTCCGGGTCGGGGTTGACGTCCGGGTGCAGCTCACGGGCCAGCCTGCGGTACGCGCGCTTAATCTCGTCCTGCGAGGCGTCGCGGCGTACGCCGAGCAGCGCGTAATAGTCCTCAGCCACTATGACTCCCCGAGGATCTGCCCGACGTACCGTGCGACCGCGCGAACAGCGCCCATGGTGCCCGGATAGTCCATCCTGGTCGGCCCGAGCACACCGAGCTTGGCTACGGCCTGGCCGCCCGTCCCGTACGCGGCGGACACCACGGATGCACCTTGCAGCCCGGTCTCCGCACCGATCCGGACCGTCAGCGCGGACGGGCTCGCGGCCTCTCCGAGGAGCCGCATCAGTACCACTTGTTCCTCCAGCGCTTCGAGCACGTCACGCAGTCCCTTGCCGAAATCCGGGGCGGCCAGGTTAGCGGTACCGCCGAAAACCACCCGTTCCTCGTGCCGCTCGGCGAGGCTATCGAGGAGAACGGAGAACACCGCGCCCGCGTTCGGCCGCTCGGCGACAGGGATCCTGTCGGCCAGCCCGGCCACGGTCGCCGCCGCGTCGGCCAGCCTATGTCCATCGAGGCACGCATTGAGTACTGCCCGCAGATGAGCGATGGATTCGGGCTCCGCGTCATCTGGCAGGTCCACCGTGGCCTGCTCCACCCGGCCCGTGTCAGTTATCAGCACCAGCAGCACCCGCTGCGGCGCCAGCGAGACAAGTTCGATATGCCGGATCGCGGACCGTGACAGCAACGGGTACTGCACCACCGCGACCTGCCTGGTCAGCTGGGCAAGCAGCCGCACCGTCCTGGTGACGATCTCGTCCAGGCTGTAGGCGCCTGCGAGAAATGTCTCAATCGCCCGGCGCTCGGCTGCCGACATCGGCTTCACGCTGGACAGCCGGTCGACGAACAGCCGGTATCCCTTGTCGGTCGGGATCCGCCCAGCGCTCGTGTGCGGCTGCGCGATGAACCCCTGCTCCTCAAGGACGGCCATGTCATTTCTGATCGTAGCCGGTGACACATCGAGGCCGTGCCTGTCAACGAGAGACTTCGATCCGACCGGTTCGGTGGTGGACACGTAGTCCTCGACAATCGCGCGGAGCACCGCTAGCTTCCGCTCGTCAAGCACCGTGTTCACCTCCCTGGCACTCATTGTCCCTGAGTGCTAAGTCTATTTGGTCATGAGAGTTTCCGGACAGCAAGAGCGAAGGCCCTGCGTTAGGCTTCCGTGCGGCGATCGTGACGTAACCCCGGAGGTCCGGTGCGTAGCAGGCAGTATGAACGGGATGTGCTCGCTCCCGGGAACGGCACGGCCAAGCCTGGTCAAGGCCCTGTTCCCGAAATCGAGGCCGAGCGCGATCTGGTAGTCGAGGAGATCGGCGAGCGGTTCTGCGGCGCGGTCGTCGCGATCGACAAGGACGCCGTCACCCTCGAGGACCGGTTCGGCAAGCGCCGGGTCTTCCCCCTCCCTGGCGCGTTCCTGCTCGATGGCAAGCGGGTCCGGCTCGTTCGCCAGAAGCCGAAGCCGGCCGCCCCAGCCCGGACCGCGTCCGGTTCCATCGCCGCCCCCGCCCAGCGCGCTAAGGTCGCCAAAGCGAGCCGGATCTACGTCGAAGGCAAGCACGACGCCGAACTGGTCGAAAAGATCTGGGGCGACGACCTCCGCGACCTGGGCGTAGTCGTCGAATACCTGGAAGGCATCAACGATCTCCCCGCCGTCGTCACCGAGTTCAGCCCGGAACCCGGCCGCCGCCTAGGCGTCCTAGTCGACCACCTAGTCCCCGGCTCCAAGGAAAGCAAGATCGCCGCCCAGGCCGCGCGCAACCCGAACGTCCTCGTGGTCGGCCACCCCTTCATCGACATCTGGGCCGCCGTCAAGCCCGCCAGGCTAGGCCTCAACAGCTGGCCCGACGTCCCCCCAGGCCAGCCCTGGAAGGAAGGCACCCTCAAGCGCATCGGCTGGCCCTGCGCAACCCCGCAGGACGTCGCCCAGGCCTGGCGCCGCATCCTCCGCACCGTCACGAGCTACGCAGACCTTGAACCGGAGCTGCTGGGCCGGGTAGAGGAGCTCATCGACTTCGTCACCGAAGAACTGTGAACCTCGGCGCGGGGGTGTGAGCCGACCGGGGTGCACCGTCCTACCCCCGCCACCCCGCCCTCTAGGTCAGGTCACGAACAATCGCGTCCGCCAGAAGCCGACCCTGCAAGGTCAGGACCAGGCGCCCGTCCGCGAACGCGGCCGGGTCGGTGAGGCCCGAAGCAACGGTTCGTTCGGCATAATCCAGGGCGGTACCACGCAGGAGGGTCAGCGGGATGCCCTCGGCTAGCCGGGAGCGGAGCATTATCTCTTCCATTCGCCGCTCCGCGGCGGTCAGCTGTTCGCGAGCCGCGGCCGGAGAGTGGCCGGCGGCGATGCGCTGCGCGTAGGCGGTGGGGTGCCGCACGTTCCACCAGCGGACGCCGCCGACATGGCTGTGCGCGCCGGGCCCGAACCCCCACCACTGGCCGCCAGTCCAGTAGAGCTCATTGTGGCGGCAGCGGGATGGGTCGCCTTTAGCCCAGTTAGAGAGCTCGTACCAGGAGAAGCCTGCCTGGCTGAGCAGGTCATCGGCGATCAGGTAACGGTCGGCCATCGCGTCGTCGTCCGGCGCTGCGATCTCCCCGCGGCGGACCTTGGCCGCGAGCCGGGTACCGTCCTCGACGATGAGCGCATACGCGGACACGTGATCAGGCCCCGCCTCGATCGCGGCGGTCAGTGACCGTCGCCAGTCGTCGTCGCTCTCCCCCGGCGTGCCGTAGATCAGGTCCAGGGAGATCCGCTCGAATCCCGCCGCGCGCGCCCAGCGGACGCAGTCGAGAGGTCTGCCGGGCTGATGTTCGCGGTCAAGCACCCGAAGGACATGGGGTACCGCACTTTGCATTCCGAACGAGATCCGGGTTACCCCGTTCCTGAGCAATTGCTCGAGTTCGGCAGGGCCGACGGTTTCCGGGTTCGCCTCGATCGTCACTTCGGCGGTTTTCTCCAAGCCGAAGGCCACGTCGATCTTCCGCAGAATGCCGCCGATTTCCGCCGCCGCGAGGAGCGTAGGCGTGCCGCCGCCGAAGAAGACCGTGCTGACCGGGACCCCGCCAGGCAGTACCTTCGCGGCCAGCTCTACCTCGGCTTCGACCAGGCCAGGGTAGGCGGACTGGCTCGCGCCGCCGCCGAGTTCGGTCGCGGTGTAGGTATTGAAATCGCAGTACCCGCAGCGGGTCCGGCAGAACGGGACGTGTACGTAAACCCCGAACGGGGTATTTCCGAAATCCCGAGTGGCCGCGGTCGGCAGGGTGCCATCCTCGGGAACAGGCTCTCCGTCGGGCAGCGTTCCTGGCATGCTGCCGAGGATAAGCTGTTATCAGCAGAACGCGCGCGGGCGGGAGGTACTGGTGACTTCAGATCCGGCACCTGGCACTAATGGCTTTCCGGTGCCCCCGCCGTCGCCCTACGGTCGCCCCGGCTACGGTCCGCCGTCCTACGGCCAGGTCCCGCCGTATAACGGCGTCCCGTACGGACACCCTGGATTCCCGCAGCCGGGGATGCGCGCCGCCGCGTCCGACCGGGAGCGGACCATGGACGTCCTCAAGGCCGCGTTCACTGAGGGCCGGCTGACCAAGGAGGAGTTCGACGCCCGTTCGGCGCGCGTGCTGGCAGCCAAGACATACGGGGAACTGGCCACCCTGATCGCCGACCTGCCCGCCGGGCCGGCCGTCGTCGCGCCGTACCATCCCGGCTACTACCCGGTGCCGGTCGTTCCGCCGACCAACGGGCTCGCGATCGGGGCGATGGTCTGCGGGATCATTGAATTCTTCACGCTGGGGCTGGCCGCCATCCCCGCCGTGATCCTCGGCCACGCGGCACGGGCGCAGATCAGGCGCACTGGCGAGCGCGGCGACGGGATGGCCATCGCCGGGCTTATCCTGGGCTACCTGGCGATCGGCGGCTGGGCGCTGATCATCCTTTTGCTCGCGGCTCACTCGTAGACAGCGCGGCGACGAAGGCCTCCTGCGGAACCTCGACCCGGCCGATCGTCTTCATCCGCTTCTTTCCCTCCTTCTGCTTTTCAAGCAGCTTCCGCTTACGGGTGATGTCGCCGCCATAGCACTTGGCGAGGACGTCCTTGCGCAGCGCGCGGATGTTCTCCCGGGCGATGATGCGGCTGCCGACCGCCGCCTGGATCGGCACCTCGAACTGCTGCCGAGGAATGAGCTCCTTCAGCTTGGCGGTCATCGCCAGGCCGTACTCGCGGGCGTTGTCGGAGTGCACGATCTGGCTGAACGCATCCACCGGCTGGCCCTGCAGGAGGATGTCCACCTTGACCAGGTTGGCGACCTGCTCGCCGGCCGGCTCGTAGTCGAGCGAGGCGTAGCCCCTCGTGCGGCTCTTCAGCTGGTCGAAGAAGTCGAAGATGATCTCCGCGAGCGGCATGGTGTAGCGGATCTCCACCCGGTCGGTGGACAGGTAGTCCATGCCCAGCAGGACGCCGCGGCGGGACTGGCAGAGCTCCATGATGGTGCCGATGTAGTCGCTCGGGGAGATGATCGTCGCCCTGACGACCGGCTCGTAGACTTCCTTGATCTTGCCGCCGGTGTTGCTCTTGGGCGAGCCGCCCGGGGCGAGGAAGCCGTCGATGCCGCCGGGGAAGTCGCTGGGGTTGGTCACCTTGATCTCGAGATCGCTTTCCATCACGACGCGGTAGACGACGTTCGGCGCGGTGGAGATGAGACTGAGGTCGAACTCCCGCTCCAGCCGCTCGCGGACGATCTCCATGTGCAGCAGGCCGAGGAAGCCGCAGCGGAAACCGAAGCCCAGCGCCGTGCTGGTCTCCGGCTCGTAGACCAGAGCCGCGTCGTTGAGCCGCAGCTTGTCCAGGGCGTCCCGGAGCTCCGGGTACTCGTCACCGTCCACCGGGTAGAGGCCGGAGAAGACCATCGGCTTGGGGTGCTGGTAGCCGGCCAGCGCTTGCTTCGCCGGCCTTGTCGTGGTCGTGATCGTGTCGCCGACGCGGGCCTGGCGGACGTCCTTCACGCCGGAGATCACGTAACCGACCTCGCCGGCGCCGATCCCGTCGCTCGGCAGGGGCTCGGGCGAGATCACCCCGATTTCCAGGGTCTCGTGGACGGCCTGGGTGGACATCATCAGCATGCGCTCGCGCTTGGTGAACTTGCCGTCGACGACCCGCACGTAGGTGACGACCCCCCGGTAGGTGTCGTAGACGGAGTCGAAAATGAGCGCCCGCGCCGGTGCTGTCGGGTCACCGGCTGGGGCGGGGATCTGGTCCACGATCGCGTCGAGCAGCTCCCGGACGCCCTCTCCCGTCTTCGCGGAGACCTTGAGCACGTCTTCCGGGTCACAGCCGATGATCGTGGCGAGTTCCTCGGCGTAGCGCTCAGGCTGCGCGGCAGGCAGGTCGATCTTGTTGAGCACCGGAATGATCTTGAGGTCGGCTTCGAGCGCCAGGTACAGGTTCGCGAGGGTCTGCGCCTCGATGCCCTGCGCGGCGTCCACGAGCAGAACGGCGCCCTCGCAGGCGGCGAGCGATCTCGACACCTCATAGGTGAAGTCAACGTGGCCCGGGGTGTCGATCAGGTTCAGGACGTAGTGCTTACTGTCCTTCTGCCACGGCAGCCTTACCGCCTGGGATTTGATGGTGATCCCGCGCTCGCGCTCGATGTCCATCCGGTCTAGGTACTGAGCCCGCATCTGCCGGGCATCGACAATGCCGGTCAGCTGCAGCATCCGGTCGGCCAGCGTGGACTTGCCGTGGTCGATATGGGCAATGATGCAGAAGTTGCGGATCACGGCCTGATCGGTACTGGCCGGTGCCGGGGCCCTGTCCTGGCCGGCTCGGGCCTGGGCCGGATCGCTCATTGCCACCATGCTTCCATGAACGTGCTAGTGCGCTGGGCTGACGTGGTCACGTCGAGGTCGGCGGACGCGCTTGGCTGGCGCTTGCGGCTGTCACGCTTGCTGGCGCTTGGCCGGCGCGGGCGTCCCCGACGATCAGGGTATCGTGACGCGGCCGCGTTCCTCTCGCCCAGCCGTCCGGCAGACCCAGCCGTCCGCAGCCGGGGCGCTGGTTTGAGTAACCGGCGGCAGGTCGGATATCCTTCGTCTTCGCGCCCACTTCTCACGCTGCCGCTCCGGGCGGGCAGACCGTTCCCTGGGCCGGCTAAGCAGACTTATACCAACGAAGGACGTATTCGCGTGGCGAACATCAAGTCGCAGATCAAGCGCAACAAGCAGAACGAGAAGGCGCACCAGCGCAACAAGGCCGTGAAGTCGGAGCTGCGGACGCACGTGCGCAAGTTCCGCGAGGCCGTCGAGACGGGCAACGTCGAGGAAGCGACCGCGGCGCTCCGGGTTGCCACCCGCAAGCTCGACAAGGCCGTCTCCAAGGGCGTCATCCACAAGAACCAGGCGGCGAACCGCAAGTCGGCCATCGCCAAGCGGCTCGCCGAGCTCCAGTAGTCCCCCGGGGGGACGACCCCCCGTACCCCCCGATGTGCGCCCGATGGCAGAAGTCGCCGAGTGTACCGGGCGCACGGGCCTGAGGCCTGCTCTTCCTTCTTCCGACGCGCCGGGCGCTAGTGGCGTCCCGGCGCGTTAGCGTGCCCGCCCTGTGATGCGCGGCTAAAGCGGGGATCAGCGGGCGGCGCGGTAGCTGACGATCTGGCGGATGGCTCGCTCGAGCGCGTAATCGGTGCTCACGGCGCCGCCTTTGACCTGTGCGTCCGCTTCCGCAACGGCCTGCAGCGCGCGGGCCACGCCATCCGGGTGCCAGCCGCGGAGCTGCTGGCGGACCCGGTCAATCTTCCATGGCGGTGCGCCGACCTCGGCGGCCAGGGCGTTGGCGTTTGCGTTCCGGGGGGCGGCGCCAACCCGGCCCAATAGCCTTACCCCCGTTGCGAGCGCGCTGGTGATCAGGACCGGCGCGGTGCCAGTGGCCAGCGCCCAGCGCAGCTGCTCGAGCGCCTCGTTGAGGCGTCCCTCGACCGCATGGTCGGCCACGCTGAACCCGGTCGCCTCTGCCCGGCCCCGGTAGTACCTGGCCACGACCTGGGCGCCGATCCTCCCGTCGGTGTCGGACGCCAGCTGCTCCACCGCGCTCGCCAGCTCGCGCAGGTCGCCGCCGATCGCCTCGAGCAGCGACTGGACCGCGGCCGAGTCGGCTTGCCTGCCGACCCGCTTGAATTCGGCCCTGACGAACTCCGCCCGCTCACTCGGCCGGGTCAGCTTCGGACATTCGATCGTCTTTGCTCCGGCCTTCGCCAAGTCGGTGACGAGGGCCTTGCCCTTGGCGCCGCCCGCGTGGGTAAGAATCACCGCCGCGTCCGGCGCGGGGTTCGCCGCGTACCGGGAGAGCTCGGCGGCGATCTCTTTGCTGGCGTTCTGCGCGTTCCGGACTACAACCAAGGACCCGCCGCCGAAGAGGCTCGGTGAGGTCAGGGCCGCGAGCTCACCCTGGGCGAGCGCGGATGCCTCCAAGTCATGCAGGTCTCCGCCGCCGTCTCCCCCGTCGAAGCCCCCGCCACCGGTGGCCTCGGCGAGCGCGGCACGGGCCCGGGCGACCGCCCCCCGCACCGCCCGGTCCACGAGAAACTCCTCCTCGCCCACGACCAGCGTGACAGGCGCGTACTCCCCGCGTCCGGTAACGCGGCGGCCTCCGCCATCGGGCGCGCCAGCGGTGGGTACGGGGGGGCGCCCCCCCGGGGGACTGGCAGCCATGGAGGCAAGCATGCCATGCCAGAGCGACTCTTACGATGTGCCCGGTTGGCATCCGAGATGCAGGACGGGCCTGGTCCGGGGCGGTATCGCCGGTTAAGCCTGGTGGCCGGTTAAGGGGTGACGGGTTCGCCGCCGCGCCAGACGCGACGAGGCTGCAGGCCGTGGCTCCAGGCGAAGGCGCCTTCGTGGTCGGCGTCCCACAAGACGATGTCGGCGAGGCGTCCGCGGACCATCGCACCCCGGTCCGGGGCGCGCAGCGCGTAGGCGCCGCCCAGCGTCGCGGCGCGCAGCGCCTCGGTAACGCTCATCCCGAAGTACGACACGGCTAGGGCGATCACCAGGGGCATCGAGGTAATGCCAACGCCGCCCGGGGTGTGGTCGGAGCCGAGCGCCACTACCACGCCCTTGTCCAGCAGCGCCCGCACCGGCGGCCTTGTGCCCTGCTGGAGGGCGGAGCCGGGGGTGAGCACGGCGCCGACAGCGCCCCGCGATAGCGCGGCGACGTCCTCGTCTGTCGCCGCGTTCAGCAGGTCGGCGGAGGCGCAGCCGAGCTCGGCGGCGACCCGTGCGGCACCGCCGCGGGTATGGCCGCCGGCGTGCAGCCGGGGCAGCAGGCCGGCGCGCCGGCCGGCGTTCAGGATCCAGCGGGCCTCTTCCTCGCTGAACCGGCCGTCGTCGCAGTTGACGTCCACGCTGTTGGCACCAACCGCAGCCGCGTCCGCGCACCACGAGCAGACCGCGTCGATGTAGTCGCTGCGGCGGCCGAAGAACTCCGGCGGCACCGCCTGGGCGGCGTAGAACGTGATGTGTACCCGCGGCATGCCAGGCTCGTCCTCGAGCGAGCGGAGCATGCGCACGTCGGCGAGCTCGCCGTCGCGGGTCAGGTGATAGCCGGTCTTCGCCTCGATGGTCGTGGTACCTGAGTGAAGCCAGTAGGCGAGGCGCTCGCGGACGTTGTTGCACAGTGTCCACGGGTCAGTGCCTCTGGTCACGGTGATCGTGGAGGAGATCCCGCCGCCCGCGGCGGTGATCTCGGTGTCCGACAGCCCGCTGGATCGCATGGCGAGCTCGGCGTACCGGTTTCCGGCATAGACCGGGTGCGTGTGCGCGTCGATCAGGCCGGGGGTGACCAAACCGCCGCCGAGGTTCTCCACCAGGTCCACATCAACGATGTCGTCGACCACGCCTGGGACACTGCGGGGCAACTCGGCGGCAGGCCCCACCCAGGCGATCCGGTCGTCGTTGACGAGGATGGCGGCATTACTGATGACTTCAGACCCGGTCCAGAGCCGGCCGATGCTCGTGAGCAGGCGGGCGGTCATCGAGGCACCCCCCGGTGCCGGGAACCACGAGGGAAGGTTCCAGCCATCATCTTCGGCCACCTGCCATGCATTAGTAACGTCGGCGTTGACCGTGCTTACTTCGCGATATGGACGGCCCGCTCACGGAGTGGGACACCACGTTCGACGGTCCGTCCTTGATATCGGTTCCGTTACGGTATTGCACCGAACCGGGTCCTATCAAGCCCCTCGGGCAAACCCACAGCGAACTCTCAAGCTACCCGCCGTGTGCACTGCGCGGTTCTGCGCGCTGACGTTGCCGCTGTCAAATGACGGCGTATTGCTCCAGCTCAGCTGCCAGTTCCGGCGGAACGCGGGCCTCCAGCAGGGTGCCGTCAGGACCGTGCTCGGTCTTGGTGACCTCGCCCGCGGCGTGCGCTCGCGCTACGAGGTCACCCCGACTGTAGGGCACGCTCGCGCGGACCAGGCGGTCCCGGTCGGGAAGCCGGTCCTCGATCACGGCCTTCAGCTCGTCCAGGCCCTCGCCAGTCCGCGCGGAGACGAGCACGGCGCCGCGCTCGCGCAGCTGCAGCGCCTTGACCGTCAGCTGATCCGCGCTATCGACCTTGTTGATCACCACGAGCTCGGGCACCTTGTCGGCGCCGATCTCGGTGAGCACTTCCCGGACCGCGGAAAGCTGTGCCTGCGGGTCAGCGTCCGAGCCGTCCACCACGTGCAGGATCAGATCGGCGTCCGTGGCCTCCTCGAGCGTGGAGCGGAATGCGTCGACCAGCTGGTGCGGCAGGTGCCTGACGAACCCGACTGTGTCGGTCAGGGTGTACGGCCGGCCACCCGCAGTCTTGGCCCTGCGCACCGACGGGTCCAGGGTGGCGAACAGCGCGTCCTCGACCAGGACCCCCGCCCCGGTCAGCGCGTTCAGCAGGCTGGACTTGCCCGCGTTGGTATAGCCCGCGATCACCACCGACGGCACGGCGTTACGCCTGCGCTGGCCGCGCTGCACCGCGCGGCCGATCTTGAAGCCGCCGATCTCTGTGCGCAGCTTCGCGATCCGAGTCCTGATCCGCCGACGGTCGGTCTCGATCTTGGTCTCACCAGGACCGCGGGTACCGATACCGCCACCGCCGGCCACCCGGCCGCCGGCCTGCCTGGAGAGCGACTCACCCCAGCCGCGCAGCCGGGGGAGCAGGTACTGAAGCTGAGCGAGCTCGACCTGGGCCTTGCCCTCGCGGCTCTTGGCGTGCTGGGCGAAGATGTCGAGGATCAGCGCGGTCCGGTCGATGACCTTGACCTTGACCACGCCCTCCAGACGGCGCAGCTGGCTGGGTGACAGCTCACCGTCGCAGATCACCGTGTCCGCGCCCGTCGCCGCGACGATCCCGGCGAGCTCTGCCGCCTTGCCAGCGCCCACGTAGGTGGCGGGATCGACGCGGCCGCGCCGCTGGATCAGCCCGTCGAGCACGACGGACCCCGCCGTCTCCGCGAGCCTGCTGAGCTCCATGAGGGAGTTCTCCGCGCTCTCCTGCGTGCCGTCGGTCCACACCCCGATCAGCACCACGCGCTCAAGGCGCAGGGCACGGTACTCAACCTCGGTGATATCGGTGAGTTCGGTGGAGAGTCCAGCGACACGCCGCAGCGCGTGCCGGTCTTCCAGGTCAAGCTCCCCCGTCGCGGCGTCCTGGTCGGCACGCTCGCTGAAAGCTGTCGTCATTGTCCTCCAAGCCTGGTCTGTCCCCATCGATGGTGCCACCACCGTGGAAACCCGTCACCTGTATTAACGCCGGGACGCCTTCCGATGTGCCCGGGCACGCCGCCGGCCAACCTCCGCTGGTTGGCGCTGGCTCGTCGGCTACGCAGCGAAGGATCACCGGACACCAGGGGCCGCAGGCGACCCCGAATGTCCGACTGGCCGGCTACACTCTTCCTAAGTAGCACATTGAGTAGAACCGATGATCGTTAGTAGATTCGCATCGCTAATCCGATCACACTTCCAATGCATCATGGAGAGGACTACTCGGCTAGCCTGACAAGTGCGATTTTGAGGCAGGCCGGTCTTCGGCGAGGAGGCGACGATGAGCCAAGTGAATAGCTACACCGTGCGCATCCACCAGGAGGACGGCGAGCAGCCGTGGGCTGAGGTCGTCGAACTGCCCGGCTGTTACGCATCAGGGCGGGACATGGCTGAACTGCGCGAGAACCTCGCCGAAGCGATGGGCCTGTACCTCTCGACCGGAGACGCCCGCCTGACGGTGCACCTTGAGGAGACCTCCGAGTCCGTAACTGAGCAACGGCTGCTCGTTACCTGCTGAGTCTCACCCGCTGACGTGGCTCCTTGCGCGTACGACCGCGTTGCGGAGCCTCGGAGGCTTCTCGAACTCGTTTGCCCGCGGTCAAACGGGACTTCACGGCTGCCACCGAGCGGACGCTCTAGTAGCAGGCGGGGGTCGTTGCCCCTTGGGCCGCCCTGATGCTGGCCTGCCTACAGGCGGCGTGACCTATCCGGTGCCTGGCTCGTCCAAGTGACAGTAACCAGGACGAGGAGGAAGCAGATGGCCGCACAGAAACCGCTGGGGACCGCCGCCGCCAGGCACGGCAGCGGCGACGCCGACCTGAGCGTCATGATCGCCGCGCACGACGCGCTCCGGCACGACTTGGTGGCCCTGGCGAAGGCTGCCCAGGGACCGGGGCCGCGCAGCCCAGACCGGCAGCGGTCCGTCGCGGCCGGCTGGGAGCTGCTCAAGCGCCAACTGCACCTGCACCACACCGCCGAGGACGACCTGGTCTGGCCCGCCTTGCGCGAGCGGCTCGGGCACAGCGCGGAAGCGCTGTCGGTGCTGGATGAGATGCAAGCCGAGCACGAGCGGATCGACCCGCTGCTGGCCGCGGTCGACGCGGAGTTCGCCTCGGCGGCCACGCCGCCCGAAGCGAACCCGGGCGCCGGCCAGCTCGCGGACGCCGTCGACGCACTGACCGTCACGCTCACCGGGCACCTGACACACGAGGAGAAGGACGCCCTGCCGCTGATCGGCGTCGCGCTCACCGCCGCCCAGTGGCGCGGCGTCGGGTTCAAGATCGCCAGGAGCAACGGCCTGTCCGGCAGCGGGGAGATGTTCTCCTGGATGCTCAGCGCCGCCACCCCCGATCAGGCGCGCACGATCCTCAGTCAGCTGCCGCCTCCGGCACGAGTGCTGTACAAGGCCGTCTGGAAACCGCGCTTCGACAAGACCCAGCGCTGGTAAGCCCGAGCCTTCGCCTGGCCCCGCCTTATCGCGTTGCGTCAACTGGGGAAGATCTCCCGGACTGCGGCCCGGCCGGACTCGAAAGCGGCAGCGAGCAAGGCGCCGTCGGTGGTCAGGCGGCTGACTGGCGGGACGGATTCAGGGGGGAAGACCGTGACTACCTTCCCCTCGGCCGCCAGCTCGCCGATCAGCGCAACATCAGCGGCGGTCCGCTGGCCCCGGGTCAGCATGGCGGTCCGCAGTTCCAGGGATTCCTTGCGCAGGGTCGTCCTGGTAATCAGCCGAACCGACCGCGGCGGCCGCGGCGGAGACACCGGAGACCCGTTCACGTTGCCCGACGTGGCGCTCGCTACCCCGCCACGCGGCCGCCGCGACCGCAGCACAAGAACGTGTGTCGCCCCCTGGGCCAGCGGCGTACGGAACGGAATCGACTCCGCCACCCCCGCGTCGTAGAACCGGCGCCCGCGCAGCTCAACCGCCGGCCCGGCAAGGAACGGAAGCGAGGCGCTAGCCCGCAACGCAAGCCGCAGCTCCGCAGGACCATCAACGAGCGGCCGCAGATCGATCGACTCCCCGGTCCGGGCGTCAGTCCCTAGAGGGTGATACTCCACAGCACTGGCCAGGACCGAGTCGAAGTCCATCGGAAACTCGGTCTGGTAGACGACCTCAACAAGCGTCCGCACATCAACCACGGGACGCCTCCGCAGCAGTGCCGACCACCGGATCAGCGTCCGCGCATAGTCCGGATCCGCCCACCCCCGCAACCCCTCGGGCCGAGAACTGAGCAGCCACGCCGCCGTTATCGCGCCCGCCGACGACCCGTAGACCGCGTCAAAGGCCGGAACCATGCCGAGCTCATGCAGCGCGAGCGCCATCCCAGCGGACACCGTCCCGCGCATCCCCCCGCCCTCGATGGACAGCGCAACGCGGAACTCGTCCGCCCTCTCCCCCGGCTTGCTTCCCGCCCGCACCCGCTCGTCAAGGACCTGAAGCACTCCCTCCACCCTGGCACCGTACAACGCGAGCGGGACTGGGCAGCGGGGCGCTCTCCGCGGTCCGGGGCTGGCTATCCGGGAAGCGCCCGAAGCGAGAACGGCAAAGAGCCCGAGTGCACCACGGTGAGCCGGTGGGTGGCCCGGGTGATCGCCACGTACAGGTCGTGGCCGCCGTTCTCGGACTGGGCAAGGATGCCGGACGGGTCCACCAGGACGACGCGGTCGAACTCCAGCCCCTTGGCCTGTGACACCGTCAGCAGCGCCGCCGCCGAGTCGAGTGCTTCCGGCTGATCACCGGGAACGGCCTCCGGCAGCGCGGCGGCGAGTTCCGCGATCCGGTCGTCGGGCGCGATCACCGCCAGGCGGCCGCCATCCGGACCTCCGAAATCAGCCAGATCCGCGCGGGCCGCACCGGCCACGCCTGCCGTCAGCTCAGCGGCCGGAACGCGGATCGCCTTCGGGGCGGCGCCTTCGGAACGCACCGAGTCCGGAGGGCGTTCATCCGGGGACACCGACGCCAGGACATCGGCCGCGACCGTCATGATCTCCGACGGCGTGCGGTAGTTCACCGTCAGCCGTTCCTCGCGCCAGCGTCGGCCGACCAGCGGGGTGAGCATGTCCTTCCAGGACTTCGCGCCCGCCGGGGAACCGGTCTGGGCGACGTCGCCTACGACGGTCATCGACCGGGCCGGGTTCCTGCGCAGCACCATCCGCCAGGCCATCGCCGACAACTCCTGCGCCTCATCGATGATCACGTGGCCATAGGCCCAGGACCGGTCGCTGGCGGCGCGTTCGGCCGTAGAGAGGGCCGGGCCGTTGTCCCGGTTCCAGCTTGCCAGCGTCTCGGCGTCCACCATCCCCAGATCAGCGATCCCGGTGATGTCGAGCACTTCCGCCGCGTACTTCGCCTCAAGGCGCTGGGCCCGCTCAAGCTCGCGGCGAGCGGCCTTCTGCGCCGAGTCGTCGACGCCGAGCAGCTCGGCGGCCTCGTCCAGGAGCGGCACGTCCGCCACGGTCCAGGAGGCAGCGGAAGACGGACGGGCGAGCACGGTTCGTTCGCTGCGAGTAAAGACGGCACCCGCCGCCGACCCGATCGCTTCGGGCGACCCGAGCAGATCGGCGAGCAGCTTTTCCGGGGTGAGCAGCGGCCACAAGCTGTCTAGGGCTTCGTAGACGCCCGGGTCATCCCACAGCCGCTCGCGGGCGTAGGGCAGGTCTTCGTCGTCGAACGGGCGATCCAGAACGCGAGCCTCGGCGCGCGCGAGCTCGTTAAGCAACTCGGTGACGAACAGCTTGCGCGCGACGTTGTGCGGCTTGCGGGTGCCGCGGCCACGATCACGGGCCCGCAGGATCGCGTCGCGGCGCAGCGGGATGTCTACTCCGTCGGCTCCGACCGTGATGTCCTGCTTGGGCACACGCTGGCGGTCGCGGACCGCCTGCTGCATCACCCGCACCATCCGCTCGTCGCCCTTGATGACGGCGGCCGGGTCGCGGGTGTCGGTCGCGTGCACGCCAGGGAAGAGGTCGCCAAGCGTGTGCAGCACGACGTCAGTCTCGCCGAGGGATGGCAGCACCTGGCCGATGTAGCGCAGGAAGGTGGCGTTCGGGCCGATGACAAGGACGCCGCGGCGCTCAAGCGTGCGGCGGTGCGTGTAAAGCAGGTAGGCCGCGCGGTGCAGCGCGGCGACGGTCTTGCCGGTACCCGGGCCGCCCTGAACGACGAGGACGCCCGGCAGGTCGGCGCGGATGACCCGGTCCTGCTCGGCCTGGATGGTCGCCACGACATCGGACATCCGGCCGGTGCGGGCGCTGCTGACCGCCGCGATCAGCGCCGCCTCGCCGGACAGGGTCAGCTTGTCGGAGTCGGACAGCTTGTCGAGGTCGAACACCTCGTCGTCGACTCCGGTCACGTGCCGCAGGCGGGTGTAGATGTGGCGGCGCCGGACCAGGTTCAGCGGGCTGCGCGGTGTGGCGGCATAGAAAGGCCGCGCGGCCGGCGCCCGCCAATCGATCAGCTTTAGTTCGTAATCGTCATCGCGCAGGCCGATCCGGCCGATGTAAAGCGTGTTTCGCTTGTCATCATCGGTCCGGCCGAAGCACAGGCCCCGCTCCGTCAGGTTGAGCTGCGCGATCCGCTTCTCGTGCTCGGCGGCGGAGACATCGCGTTCCAGCCTGGCCTGGTGCGTGCCGCCAGGCGCGCCCTGGGCGCGAACGCCCGCCAGCCCTTGCTCGCTACGCTCGCGGGCGTCGTCGAGCAGGCCATATAGCATGGTCACGTATCCCTGCTCGGCTGCTACCGCCGCGGCGTACCCGGTGCGTGAGCTTTCCGCGGCAGTGCTTTCGAGGCTGCTTTCAGGACGGCTTTCATGGCTTTCCGCGAGCGGCGACTCAGAATCCGTTTGACGAATTACCATAATGCTTGATATACTCCTGATAGCTGGTTCGTACCGGCTTTTTTTATGCTCCTAGCAGAGTTGTCAAGCTTACCACGACTCCTTTTCATGGCAATGCCCAGATGAATGCGGCAGCGGAATTCTGTAACGCGGCCGGCTGCTGGCGGCGGCGCATCCAGCGAGCGCGGCGCTGCGCGGCAAGGAACCGATCCGCAAGGAACCGTAAGGCATCCGTCCCCCTGCCTCGTCTGCGACCTAGGTCGCGCCTAGGATAGACAGCCGTAGCTGGGAGGAGCTGACCATGGCTGAGCGCGTGGAGATCACCGGTCCGGCCGGTGAACGGTACGTCGAGATCCTTTCCCCTAAGGCGCTGGAGTTGCTTGTCAGCCTCCACGACGCGCTCTCCGACCGCCGGCTGGAGGCGCTCGCCGCCCGGCGCCGCCGTCAGGCGCAACTGTCCGGCGGGGCGCTGCTGGACTTCCTCCCCGACACCGCGCACATCCGCGACGACGACACCTGGCGGGTCGCTCCCCCGGCGGCCGGACTGGTGGACCGGCGGGTGGAGATCACCGGCCCGACCGACCGGAAAATGACGATCAACGCGCTCAACTCCGGTGCCAACGTCTGGCTGGCCGACTTCGAGGACGCGAACACGCCGCTGTGGTCGAACATGATCGAGGGCCAGCTCAACCTCAAGGACGCGCTGGACCGGACGATCGACTTCAGCTCCGAGGACGGGAAGTCCTACGCCCTGGGCCCGGATGAGTCCCTGGCGACCATCGTGGTCCGGCCGCGCGGCTGGCACCTGGAGGAGAAGCACATCCTGATCGACGGCCGCCGGGCGTCCGGCAGCCTCACCGACTTCGCGCTTTACCTGACCGCGTGCGCGCAGCGCCAGCTGGATAAGGGCAAGGGCCCGTACTTCTACCTGCCCAAGATGGAGTCCCACCTGGAGGCCCGGCTGTGGAACGACGCGTTCAACATCGGGCAGGACTTCCTCGGCATCCCGCGCGGCACCATCCGGGCGACGGTGCTGATCGAGACGATCCCGGCGGCGTTCGAGATGGAGGAGATCCTGTATGAGCTGCGCGAGCATTCGGCGGGGCTGAACGCCGGCCGCTGGGACTACCTGTTCTCGATCATCAAGAAGTTCCGCACCCGGGGACGCGAGTTCGTGCTTCCGGAGCGGAACGCTGTCACCATGACCGCCCCGTTCATGCGCGCCTACACCGAACTGCTCGTGCAGACCTGCCACAAGCGCGGCGCCTTCGCCATGGGCGGCATGGCGGCGTTCATCCCGTCGCGCCGCGACCCCGAGGTGAACGCCATCGCGCTCGCCAAGGTCCGCGACGACAAGACCCGGGAGGCGGGCGACGGGTTCGACGGGTCCTGGGTGGCGCACCCGGACCTGGTGCCGGTGTGCAAGGAGGTTTTCGACTCCGTCCTCGGCTCGCGGCCCAATCAGCTGGACAAGCAGCGCCCTGAGGTGTCGGTGGCCGCGCAGGACCTGCTCGCCATCGATAAGACCCCCGGGGGCGTGACCGAGGCGGGGCTGCGGAACAACATTTCCGTCGCCCTGCAGTACCTGGCCACCTGGCTCGGCGGGAACGGTGCGGTGGCGATCTTCAACCTCATGGAGGACGCCGCCACCGCGGAGATTTCCCGGTCGCAGATCTGGCAGTGGATCCACAACGACGTCATCCTCGACGACGGCCCGCTCGTGACAAGGGACCTGGTGGAGCGCATGATCGATGAGGAGCTTGAGAAGATCCGCCAGCACGCCGGCGACGGCTTCGACGCCGCCCGCTACGGACAGGCGGTCGCACTGTTCACCGAGGTGGCGCTCGCGGACACCTTCGCGGAATTCCTCACGCTGCCGGCATACGAGCGCATGCCGTAGAAAGGGGCGCGGCCGATGGCCAACTCGGTGGCCAATTCGGTGACCGGCACCGGTGCCGGCACAGTGGCTGGCATCGGGGCCGGCGCACGGGCGAGCGCGCTCGCCGGGCGGATGCGGCAGATCTGCGGCGCTGCGAACGTGCTGACCGACCCGCTGGACCTGCGCACCTACGAGTGCGACGGGCTGACCTCGCACCGTGCCACGCCTGCCCTGGTGGTGCTGCCGTCAACGGCACAGCAAGTAGCGGATGTGGTGCGGACCTGCGCCGACGCGGGGGTGCCGTTCGTGGCACGCGGCAGCGGCACCGGCCTGTCCGGCGGCGCGGTGCCGCACGCCGAGGGCGTGCTGATCGTGATGTCGAAGATGCGCTCGGTTCTCGAGGTGGACCCGGTCGCCCGGCGCGCGGTCGTCGAGCCCGGGGTGACGAACCTGTCGGTGACCGAAGCCGTCCGCCCTTACGGCCTCTTCTACGCGCCCGACCCGTCCAGCCAGGTGGTCTGCTCCGTCGGCGGGAACGTCGCGGAGAACTCCGGTGGCGCGCACTGCCTCAAGCACGGTTTCACGGTCAACCACGTACTCGGCCTGGAGATCGTCACGCCGGCCGGCGAACTGACCTGGCTCGGTGACGGCACCGGCGTCACCACCGGGTACGACCTGCTCGGCGCCTTCACCGGCTCGGAGGGCACGCTCGGCATCGTCACCAAGATCGTCGTGAAGCTAACTCCCGCTCCGGAGGCGGTACACTTGGTGCTCGCCGCCTACGACTCGCTCGAGGCCGGCGGGCGGGCGGTCACCGACATCATCGCGGCCGGGATCGTGCCCGCCGCGATCGAGATGATGGACGCGCTGTCCATCGAGGCGGCCGAAGCCGCGGTGCACTGCGGATACCCCGAAGGCGCGTCCGCGGTGCTGCTCGTCGAGCTGGACGGCCCGGCGGCCGAGGTCGAGGCGGAACTCGCCACGGTCCGCGCCCTCTGCGAAGCGGCCGGCGCACGGGAGATCCGCGCGGCCGACGACCCGGTGCAGCGGGCCGGGATCTGGGCCGGACGCAAGTCCGCTTTCGCGGCGGTTGGCCGGCTCTCCCCCGCGTACATCGTGCAGGACGGCGTTGTGCCGCGCACCGCGCTCGGCGACGTACTGGCGCGGATCTCCGCGCTGTCTGCGGAAACCGGCATCCGGGTGGCGAACGTGTTCCACGCCGGCGACGGGAACCTCCACCCTCTCGTGCTTTACAACGACGCCGTGCCCGGTGAGGAAGAGCGGGCGGAAGTGGTCTCCGGCGCGATCCTGGACACCTGTATTGAGTACGGCGGCTCAATCACCGGCGAGCATGGCGTTGGACTGGATAAATCCCGCTATATGCCGAAAATGTTCACGGCCGAGGACCTCGACACGATGCAGCTGGTCCGGTGCGCCTTCGACCCGGCGAGCCTGTGCAACCCGGGCAAGGTCTTTCCCACCCCGCGGCTCTGCGGTGAGGTCCCTGGTCACCGTCGCGGTCCGCACCCCAGCGCGGCTCCGGGGATGGAGATCTTCTGATGCCAGGTGAGCCCAGGGTGGGGAGTCAGCGGTGACGGCGGATTCCGCGATCGTTCAGAAGGACCTTACGGCCGCCGGCGCCCAGGTGCGTGAGGGCGGAGCGGCTGACGCGATTGGCGATGCCGGCGACACGATTGTTCCCGCGTTCGTGGCCCTGCCGGGATCTACCGATGAGGCGGCCGCGGTCATGCGGGTGGCCGCCGAGCGTGAACTGGCGGTGGTCGTGCGCGGAGCCGGGTCGCGCCTTGGCTGGGGGACGCCGCCGTCGCGAGCCGACCTCTTGATCGACACGTCGCGGATGTCCAGTGTGGTCGAGCACGCGGCCGGAGACCTGGTCGCCCGGGTCCAGGCCGGGGCGCGGATCGGTGATGTCGCGACGGTACTCGGCGCGGCCGGACAGGAGATCGCCCTCGACGTCCCGGCGGCCGCAACCGTGGGCGGGGTAGTCGGCTCCGGTCTTGCCGGTCCGCGCCGGCTGCGTTACGGGACGCCGCGCGACCTGCTGATCGGCATCACGATCGTGCGGGCAGACGGCACCGTGGCCAAATCGGGCGGCAAGGTCGTCAAGAACGTCGCCGGGTATGACCTGGGCAAGCTGATGGCGGGGTCGGCGGGGACGCTGGCCCTGATCACGGAGGCGATTTTCCGGCTGCACCCGCTGGCCGCCGCACGCGCGTACGTGACGGCGGACTACGCCGCGGTGTCCGTGGCCTGCGACGCGGTCGCGGAGGCGGCTAACTCGCCGCTGACCTCCGCCGCGGTGGAACTGTACCGGGAGGCTCCGGGCGGGCCGTTGTACGTTGGCGTGCTACTCGAAGGCTCCGCTGACGGGGTGGCCGCGCGCGCCATGCGGATGGCCGGCCTGCTCGGCACCTCAGATATCGCGGAGACCGCACCGGAGTGGTGGCCAGGCGCACCGGACGCCGCCGACGGGACCGCGCTAGTGCGCGTGTCCTTCTGGGTGTCCGCGCTGGGGACGGTGCTCGACGCTATCGACGCGACCGCCGCCGCCGCCGGGGTGTCCCCCGTTATCACCGGCTCGGCTGGCGCCGGCGTGCTGTACGTCAGGCTCGACCAAGACGTTTCCGCGGAAGCACCCGACGAGCACACGGTGCGTGTCGCCCGGTTCGTCGGCGTGCTGCGGCGGGCCCTCGCCGAACAGCGGGGTTCGGTTGTCGTGCTGACCGCGCCCGCCTCGGTACGGGAAGAGCTGGCGTTGGATGGCGGGATGCACGGGACCGTTCCGTCGCTATCTCTGATGCGGGCCGTCAAGGAGCAGTTCGACCCCGGCCACCGGATGTCTCCCGGTCGTTTCCCCGAAGGGATCTAGCAACCTCGATGAGCGAAGAAGTTGAGCCGATGCAGGGCCCAGTGCTTGCGGGTGCCGCCACCGAGCGGGCCAGGCTGGCGGCCAAGGACTGCGTGCACTGCGGGTTCTGCCTGCCGGCCTGCCCCACGTACCAGCTGTGGGGTGAGGAGATGGACTCGCCGCGCGGGCGGATTCACCTCGCGACACAGCTGCTCGACGGGGCGCCGCTGACCGCCGCGGCGGCCGAGCACTTCGACCGGTGCCTTGGCTGCATGGCATGCATGACCGCGTGTCCGTCCGGTGTTCAGTACGACCAGATCATCGAGGCGGCACGGGAGTGGACCGAGGAGGCGGACGAGACCAGCGGTCCGGCCGGAGCTCCCGGCGGTCCGGAAGCCGCAGTCAGCGGTTCGACAGGAACGTGGGCCGGGCGCTCGCCGGCCGAGCGGCTGACCCGGGCGGCGATCTTCTCGGTATTCCCGTACCCGGCGAGGCTGCGGCTGGCGATCGCGCCGCTGCGACTGGCGCAGCGTGCCGGGGCGGACCGGCTGATCTCGCGGAGCGGGCTGCTCGGGAAGATCTCCCCGGCCGCCGAGCAGGCGCTACGGCTCGCGCCACCCGCGGCGCGGCCGCTGCCGCCCGGGCGGTTCCCGTCGCGGATCCCGGCGCGCGGGGAACGGCGCGCCGTGGTCGGCATGCTGACCGGGTGCGTCCAGTCCGTGTTCTTCCCCCAGGTCAACGCCGCGACCGCGCGGGTGCTGGCAGCCGAGGGGTGCGACGTGATCGTCCCGCGTTCGCAGGGGTGCTGCGGGGCGCTGTCACTGCACTCCGGTCGAGCCGCGGAGGCGGCGGCTTTCGCGCGTAAGACCATCGAGACGTTCGAGACGGCCGGCGTTGACGCGATCATCGTCAACTCGGCCGGGTGCGGTTCGGCGATGAAGGAGTACGAACGGCTGCTCGCCGATGAGCCCGAATGGGCAACGCGGGCGGCGGCGCTATCGTCGCGAGTGCGCGACTTTGCCGAGTATCTCGACGCGCTCGGGGCCGTCGCCACCCGGCACCCGGTTCCGGTCCGGGCGGCATACCACGATGCCTGCCACCTCGGGCACGCGCAGCGAGTGACCGCGGCGCCGCGTGCACTGCTGCGCGGCGTCCCTGGTCTCGAGCTAGCCGAACTGCGCGACGCCGGGGTGTGCTGCGGGTCGGCCGGCGTCTACAACCTGCTCCAGCCGGAGGCGGCGCGAGCGCTGGGCGAACGGAAGGCGGACGCGGTGGCAGCGTCGGGCGCCTCACTCCTCATTTCCGGCAACCCCGGCTGCACGCTGCAGATCGCGGCTGTGCTCGCGGAGCGCGGATCGTCGCTGCGGGCCGTGCACACTGCCGAGATCCTCGATGCCTCGATCAACGGGGCCCGGCTCGGCTGAGACTGGCCAAACCCACGTGGCGGGAAACAGCCATGCCCTGGAGGCGGCAGACAGCCAAAGCGCATAGGCGGCATACAAGTCCCCGGGGAGGCCCGAGAGATCCCGCGTCGCTTCCTCAGCGGGCCTGGAGGGTCACGACCGCGGAACCGGCGGCGCGCTGGGCGATGCCGGTGACTCCGCTGCCATTGCCTGTGCTGCCGGTGCCGGTGGTGCCGTTTGCTGAGGGCCCTGCCGGATCGAGTGCGGTGATCTCGCCTGCTCCGCTGCCCGCCGGGGAGGCCGCCGACCAGGTGAGCCCGTCCGGGGAGGTCCAGACGATGGCGCGCAGCGGGCCGGCGGCGCCGGATAGACCGGCAGCAAGGAACCCGTTGCCCGCAGCGGTCAGCGCTGTCACCGTGCCGGCGGTACCGAGCACGATCTCATGCCAGCTGTTACCCCCGTCCGCCGATGCCACGATGACCGGCATGTCGCCCATCCTGGACACGGCGTAGCCGGCGGCGACAACCCGCGATCCGCGCGCTCTCCCCGGCGTAACCAGACCGAGCGTGGCATCGCGCGCGCCGGCCGGGACCGGCAGGTCGGTTAGGTCCCAGTTCCGCCCGTCGCGGGACGTCCAGACGGCCGGGGACTTGCCGTGCGCGCCGACCGCGACGAAGCCGTCTCCGGTGGTGGTGACGGCGTTCGCGGTCGACGCCGCGAGCCGGCCGTCCAGCCCGCCGTTGCTGGCCGCGGTCAAGGTCCGCAGGTCGGCGGACCACCACAGTGCGGCGAAGGTGCGGCCGTCGGTCTGCTGTCTGCCCACGATGACGTAGCCTCCTCGCCCGGCCGCGACGCCGAGGAACCGCGCCCCCGGCCCGGCGAGCGTGGCGAGGCCGATCGCGGGCTGCCATGAGATGCCGTCGCGGGAGATGAGGACGACCGGCTCGGTGGCCCCGCCCGCCACCACCATGCCGACCGCGATCCAGCCGGCCGGACCGTCGGTCACCGCGGCCAGGCTGCCCGAGCCCGCGCCGAGCAGGGCGCCGGACTCCAGCGTCCAGCCGGCGGCCGGACCGGTGACGTGCCGCCAGACCGCCGGGTGCCCGTCCGCACTGCCGACCGCCACGGTAACGCCCGCCGACCACATCGAGGCCACGGACACGATGCCCTGCTGTCCTGGGTAGCCGTGGAGAGTGACCGGAGAGCGCGCGCCGGATGGTACGCGGGCGCCGCCTATCGCGGTGCGGACGCCAGCGGCACCGCCAGCGCGAACGGCGAGCATCTCGTTAGCGCCGCCGGTCAGCATCACCAGCGCAGCTGCTCCCACGGCGACGACGACCGCAGCTGGCACCCCGATTCTGGCCGCCCGCCAGGCCCGGTTCCGCCATGATGCCGCCACGGTCAGCCAGCGCCTTGGCGCGGCCGCACGGCGAACCGACCCTTGCCAGGCCTGGAACAGTTCGCCGGTCTCCGCGGGGAGTTCCCAGTCGATGCCTGACTCCTGCCAAGCTTGGTGCGCCAGTTGCCATCCCGAGCGCACAGCAGGGGCCGTAAGCGGGGAGGTCGGTGCGGGCGCCGTGGCGGCCGCGGGTGACGCGCCTGGGCCAGCAACCGGTGCGTACGGCTCGGTGGACCGGGTCACGGGTGTCCGCCGGGCGAGCGCCCACCACCACGGGGCGAATGCCGACGCTGAAGACTCGTCCGAGCGGGCTGATTCCGTACCGGGCCAAAGCGATGGGGCCGCTTCCTCGCCGGCCGGCTGGAACCAGCCCGCCCGACTCGCCGCGCCTGGTTGCGGCCAGGCGCAGGTCTCTCCGGAGTCAGCCGGATGGCCGTCCGCTGGGAGGGGAACGTCGGTCATCAACTACTCCGTGTTTTCATTCAGTTACTCTCCGCATCTAGATAGTAGCTCGCGGGTCCCGAAATACCTAGACCTTGCATGAAAAAAAGTTACAAATAGTTCTATGTTGCATACTTACAGTTATGTGGGCGAAGTTGGCGGCCCGGACGGCCCGACTGCGAGCGGCCAGGTCACCTCCGCCCAGACGGTGCGCCGACCGCCGGGCTCCACATGGTGACCCCAGCGGCTGGCTAGGGC
>Ga0123356_10000699_pt1 | contig 37101 bp, 29 predicted proteins | sample TergutEmb28metaG_2_FD_92546 | JGI IMG/M metagenome (GOLD analysis project Ga0123356, IMG submission 92546) | Embiratermes neotenicus P3 segment gut microbial communities from Petit-Saut dam, French Guiana - Emb289 P3 | ecosystem: Host-associated > Arthropoda: Insects > Digestive system > Gut ...
CAAAGGTACTAACTTTGCCGGCGGGTTTGATATGGGCGGGAATATTATGGCCGGGAAGTGGGGGATTGTTGGGGAGTATGGACCGGAGATAATAAGAGGGCCGGCGAATGTGACGAGTCGGGAGGAGACGGCGGAGCTTGCAAAGGAAGCAATGGCTAATAGAGAAAATCAACAGCCAACACAAAATATAAGTATCACGCTTACCGATTCCAGCGGTAATATAACTGACCAGATATTTAAGGAGATAAGAAGCGGTCAGATGGATTCTGTTATTGTAGAGATAGCTGCCAAAATGCGTTCTATGGGGATTGTATGACGGACAAAATACTGTTTTCAACAAATGAAAATATGTCAAACGCAATAGCCTTGCCGCCGCCATTCTTTGGTTATACGGTTCAATTGACAAAAGCGGTAACAATACGCAGAAATGCAGGCAATGTATCATGTTATAACCACGGAAGCCGCAATGATTTTCGTGATGTAGAGTTTACTTTGCTGATGGATAAAGACGAGGTGATTCTATTACGAGGTTTTTTTGAAAGCTTAAAAAATATATCTACAGCAAAAACAGAGTTTTATATACAAACAAGCAAAAATTTCTTTGCAGCAGGCCCGGAACAGGGCGATAATGGAATTTTTAAAGTTGCTCTTGCAAATAACCCTCAGTTTTCATCAATGATGACAGACCCATTTGGATTTTTTGAGTGCAAGATGAAGTTAATATTCATAGACTTGCAACAGATAGTTCCACATAAACAGCAACCTGAGTCTAATTGGTCGTGGAATTTTGGAAGCGTTATGGGTTTGCGTAATCCCGAACGGTCGCCTGTTCAGGAATATGCGGCGGTAAGAGATAACAGCCTTTCCGGCAGGCCATTTGTAAAGAGCAGTTTTTTTGATGAGTTTACAACTACCATAACTCAAAAAACAACAACCGAAAAGATGTCTGAGCTTGTATATTTTTTGCAAATGCAAAGAGGCGGTAATTTTGTTGTTGACGCCGGGGAAAACTATTGGCTGTTTGGCGCGGATTCACCGGAAAGCGGAAAGATGGATGTAAGGCTGCTTGATAATCAGTTTATATTTGTGCACGAAGGGCCTGATTTATGGAGCGTTAATATCGCGCTTTGGAGATATGTTCCATACCATAAACCTGTTGCTGACCCGCCAATTGAACCGCCGAAAACAGATAACACATTTACCGACCCGCGCGATGGAAAAGTATACAAAATAATCAGGGTCGGCGGTCTTGAATGGATGGCAGAGAATCTTGATTATGAGATGCAAGGCTCTCAGATATATCCTTATCCCACAGACTCAGATTTTGATTATCCGCTCGTGATAAGCGGCAGGATTTACGACTTTCAATCTGCCTTAACTGCGTCACCACCGGGATGGAGACTGCCCACCGAAGCGGAGTGGAGAACTTTGGCAAGCAGTGTTGGCGGAGAACATGTTGCGGGAGAAAAGTTGAAGGCAAAACCGCCAAGCTGGAACGGTACAGATTCAATAGGCTTTAATGCGTTGTTAGCTAATCATTTAAATTTTCAAGAAGATGACGCACATCAAGAACGTACCGCATGGTGGAGTTCTACCATAAGCCAAACAGATTGGGCGACGCGGGTAAGTGTTGAGTTTGACCCTACTCCAGAAATGATTTTTTTCGATGCTGGCGATAGAAATATATTGTACATTCGCTGCGTAAGACCGATTGGAGATGCGTAATTATGCACAGTGAAATTTTACTATATGTAATAATAGGCAATGCAGGAGAAGATACGTCTGTAATTTCTGAGAATCCAGAGTCAGGCGTATTCATTTTAAAAAACTTTGTTACGCTAAAAAATCAAGTATGTTTAGTCTTTGGGACTGGAGAAATACATGGTAAGCTTAATGGCCAAACGCCGTCTAAATATGCGCTTGGTTTTCTTACAAAATCTGGCATTCCAGAAATAACAGAAGCATGCGATTTAAAGCGCAGCGGCGGAATAATTCAAAGGAGACAATATCAGATATCGCTTAATAATACGAATATGTTAAAAGAATATATTGACCTGCATGGTATGTATCTGTATGGCAGGCATGTTTATGTTATTGAATATTCGTGCGGTCAGGAACTTCATGAAAATAATAACTTGCTGATAAATCCGTTGTCGGTGGGGATAATTAGTGGTTTACAGTGGGGAGATAGTGATTTAAATTTGTCGGTGTTGCCAAGTTTGGAAGTTGAGCGGCGTGCTAATGTTATGATTGAGGGGTTTCCGGTAACGCTTGGCCAACTTGATCACGCAGTCAATGTTCTTGATAATGAAGCATCAGAATTATTTAAAACTTTTGAAATTACAGAGGTTATAGAACACAGGGCAACAAAAACAGAACCACCGTTGTATGAATATATTTGCGATAGAAAATTAACTTATGAAGAAATGTCAGGCAATAAACATCTTTTACAAACAATACAATCGCTTCAAATAAGTCATACGGATTGCTACTGCGTAGCAGATGAACACGGAGAGGCAATCAAGATATATGGTTTTGATACTTCTGGAGATACATTTAGTGTAATTTTATATGAAAAGTTTGGTGAAAATTCAACGCCTTGCTCAATACAGTGTTATGTTTCAGACGCTGATTTTATTTCTGATAAATGGCCGAATCAAACAAATGAACCATCTGGCAATACTGATTTTGATAAAAGTTACTTTATTAATAAATATAATGAAGTGCAGGAGATAAGCGTTTCCGGCGGAATGGTTGATAGAGACATATCAGCTTTTGTTGATACAAGGAATTTAAAGCATTATAGAACAATCAAATTCAATGGTTTGGAGTGGTTCGCAGAAAATCTTAATTTTGAAACTGAGAATAGTTGGTATTATGGAAATCGGTCTGACGAGGGTGATACACACGGCAGATTATATGTATACGAGTCTGCATTAGAAGCATTGCCTGCTGGCTGGCGTTTGCCAACACAAAATGAGTTAACCGCAATGATTGACTACCTCGGAGGATTTAATAATGCAAGTACAAAGATGATGGCAAGACCGCCAACGTGGGACGGCACAGATGATATAGGTTTTTCTTCTTTGCCGAGCGGAATGGCGTATGTAAGTCAAACGCCGATTGGTTTTCAAGGATTAAACGAATCATCATATACAATGTGTATTGGTAATAATAATACGCCTGTTGCGCTTGGAATACCAATACATTCAAGCGGCTTTGTACATATTATTTTTGGAGAAATAGGTAATTTTAGAGCCGTATCCGTTCGCCCTGTAAGAAATTTAACCGAAAGAACGAGTGTTAAAAGACGCGGTTTCAATCAATCGGATTGGATACTTGATAATATAAATACTATAAACTCATATAATTACGTTATGTCAAATAAAATGAGTTTGGTAGGTAGCAATTCGCGCTTGGCTTGGTGGGGAATAAAAGGAGATTTAAACGGCGAAATAGTTGACGACGGTTTATTCAAAACAGGGAGACAAGATTTTGAGTTAAGTTATAGTCAAAATCAAAAACCACCATCTGATGGCGGCGATATAATTAATGGGGATATTGAATATTTTGAGTGGATAACTGTAAGAGTGGCTGGCAACGGTGTAGTAGGCGGTAACACGTTTAAATCTATTTTTGCTGCGGAATTTGATATCGATATTGGTAAATATGATTTTGATACTGCTCATCCGTCAAGTAAGCTATACGTTTCAGAGCGATTAAGATATAACCCAACCAATGCAACGTCATCTATAAATAAATTGATACTTAGATTGTCAAAGGGTCAAAAAAAAGATATTGTGAGCATGATTCCTATTGTTGGCAGTGGAGGGTTCACAAGGTATCCTACCGGCATTGTCAACAGTTTTAAATTAGCTGATAATCTTTTTATCTTTCCAGATAGTGATGCTGGTAGCAGAGTTCAACGCGCTTATAACACGTTTTTCTCAAGGGGGAAAGTTTATGAATATTTTTCTAATCCGACCGCCATGCTGGATGAGGTTTTTTTAATTGGACATTCTGCAAAGTCATTTGATATTATAGAAAATGATTTTGAAGCAAAAATATTATTGTTTGTAGAGGCTGAAACACGCAGGTCGTCGCTCGGCAGTAGCTCCAATCCGTTTATTGACGAGAGCGTATTTAATTTGAAAATATACGAAGTAGGCGTTGTATTTAAGAAGTCGTTAGATACAAGAAATCACATATTGATGAAATCAAATGGCAGATTATTAGCCATGTCTAATGAAGATATTGACAATAGCATATATATTGACAATCCAATTTACGCCATTAAACATTTTCGCGCTCTATCTAATTTTGAAGTTACAAATATGGGTAATCTTGATAGAAATAAAATATGGGGCGAATCATATCCCTCAGGCAATTATTCTTACAGAATAGACAATGAATCATTTAATAATAATTCCACAAATGAACTTAAAAATATAAAAATTGCGGGGCAAGTGCTTGATTACGAAAATGCTTATACCGACAAATTAGTAAATGAGTTATGTCGTGATTTCTATCTTGTGTCAACATTAAATATACCGGCAAGCAGACAGATGCGAGTTAACCCTTATAACCCGCACAACGACACAAACTTATATGAATGGATAGATTCCGTTTCTATAGCAAACGAGGCCATTGTCAATATTGATGATCCTGTTGATAGAGATTCTGTTCCCACAATTAACATGTCAAATATTCTTTCGTTTGGGAATGTTATTGAACCAAACTCTAACGATATATGTCTTGAACCGGTGATTAAATATGGGTATGTGGAGGGCATTGGGTTTACGAAGGAATTGTCGATACATGGAATTGCTACACATAGCGTATATCAAGATAGGTTAGGGTTAGCTGTAGGATTTCAGGAATCGGACGGTGAAGAGAAATGGAAAAAATGCAATAAACTATTTGACAAATATAGAAACTTTGTTCCTATGCCGCAGAACATTATCGAACAAAAATGGATACAGAGTTATGAAACTGCTATTTGGAAATTGAGAAAGTTTTTGGAGTGGCAGGTGCGGTCGCGCATACAAATAGTAGTACCATGGAATGTGGGCCGCAAATGGAGAGTTGGGACACATATTAGGCTGTCACTGCCTCATGTTATGGTGGGTGATTCACTACTCTGCGTTTGCGAAAGCGTTGGAAAAAATAATCAATACGGTAAAGTAACTGTAGGCTTGATTTATCTTGAAAGTGTGAATCCAGAACCCGCTACTTATGTCATTATTGATGAAAGCGGTGATAGAGATATTGTTATTGATGAAAGCGGTAACAGACAGATTATAAATATAGAGGGTGTGGTGTGAATATTGAAGATAGCATACAAAACCTAAAGCATGGGGATGGCTATAATGAAAACTAAACTATTTCTCACATTTACCATAATGAAAAGACCTTTAGTAATGTTGGCGGTAGGGTTATTTATGGTAGTTTGCAATAATCCGGTCAATAATAATCCAGTCAATAATAATCCCGAAAACTCTGCATTCACTGATTCTCGAGATGGAAAAAAATATCGTACTATAAAAATTGGCACACAGACATGGTTTGCAGAAAATTTGAATTATGCAGGTTCTGGTGGTGATATAGGTGCGTGTTATGATAATAATCCAAACAACTGCGTCAAATACGGACGTCTTTATAATTGGTCAGAGGCTATGGGTTGTAATTTTGCAGATGATTCTTGTGATTATACGGAGCAGGGTATATGCCCTGAAGGTTGGCATATACCAAGCCGCGAAGAATGGATTATGCTGATAAATTTTGTTGGCGGTGCGTCAATAGCCGGAACTAAATTGAAAGCTCGGAAGGGGTGGAACAGTTATGAAGGTGAAGATGGTAATGGCACTGATGAGTTTAGTTTTTCGGCCATTCCTGCTGGTACCAAAAGGTTTAATTTTTTGCAAAATTACGAGGAATTTCATAACATTGACTATATATCTGTATGGTACGGCGAACCTATGGGTCTTTTTATAGCAGCAGCATACACGCAAGGAATACTCTTTGAGTCGTTAAGGGACTACTCAGATTTTTTTTCATTGCGCTGTATAAAAAATTGAATATCAAAATGATAATTAGTCGACCCTTAAAAATTTGTATTGTTTAATGATATCAACAAAATATTGCAAAATATGTGTTATAAATCTGCAAGTAATGATTTATTTTTTCTAAAAACTGCGTTTGCGAAAGCATTGGAAAAAATAATCAACATGGCAAAGTGACGGTTGGCTTGATTTATCTTGAATGTGTGAATCCAAAACCAGCTACTTTTGTAATTATAGATGAAAGCGGCAGCAGACAGATTACTAACATAGAGGGCGTGGTGTGAATATTGAAAATAGTGTACTAAAACTTAGAAAAGGGGAATATCATGAAAAAATTAAATATTTCCGCAGTCAGCTTTCTGATGGTTATGCAAATATCTTTGAGTGTAATAGCGCAGATAAATGAGATTTTTGTGCCAGTTACTTTTTATGATTTTCGCTCTGACAGAACTAATCCTGAGTTTGAGCAGCCTCATAATGGCGGATTGAGAACAGGTGCAATTCAAAACCAGCTTGACAACGACTCTAAGCCTGTTGCGGTAGCGCCAAACGCGTCTGGACAAGGGGGTGCTGCTGCAAATCGGAGTATGGGAATCGCCCATTGGTTCAGAGATTGGAGCATAGGTGACGCAGCCTTCTCAAATCCTGCGAATAACAAGTACGGGAGAGGCAAAAACCTCGCGCCGGGTTACAATCCGCCGTCACGCACTTTTCAGCAGACTTTTGCTAATTGGGATGAAGAGGGAAAAAGTCCTGTAACGTTTACGGAAGATATTAGTGTAAGTCATGATACCTCATTCAAAAATATTGTAATTAGAGATTCTCTGCGGTTCACTTTGATGAACGATGGCAGTGGAAAATATCAGTTTGACAACAATAATTTTTTTCCGCTTAATAGCCGCGGTTTTGGCAATGAATGGGTCTCTGCTCCGCCGAGTGGTTCGAATAATACGAATCATGGAAGAAACTATGCTTTTACAATGGAAATGATATATCCTTTTGTGGCTAAAAACGTTAACAATATGGTTTTTAATTTCAATGGAAATGATGATGTTTGGGTGTTTATTGACATGGATCTCGTTTTGGATTTTGGCGGTATAAAGGCTGCTACAGAGGGTTTATTTTCATTGGCGGGCCGTGGGATACAAGAGGGTGGGAAGCATACTCTGCGTGTATTTTATGCAGAACGCCACTCCGCGTCGGGTTCTTCAATACGTATCCAAACAAATATTGTGTCGCCTTCTGCCGGCATAAAGCTCAGCACAAATTCTGATGGGTATAACCGTAATGGCTATATCAATGATGGTACTGTTCCTGGATTGACTGTTGAAGATAAGAAGACGATTTACGCGCACATTTTTGATGACCGGGGAATGCTCTTGGATGTTCTATGTAACAGAATTACCTGGACTATTTCATATACTGATGGAAAAAAAGAGACAAAAACCGGATGTGAAATTGTAGTTACAACAACCATTTCAGGTAATTTGACTATTGAAGCGGTGTACGTAGACCCTGAGAATCCTAACGATCCTATGAAAGGCAGCGCGGGAGCAAATTTCAGTTCGTTCCCAGCCGACTCCCTGTGGGTGATGAGGGATGGTTTTTTTCTTGAAAACGGCATTATTAACGCAGAAGACAGGGTCACGAAAGCATATTTTGCATCAGGTCAAAATGAGATCATACTTCGGATTATTGAGGTGGACAGGTATGGCAACTTCGTTCAGGTCTACGGCGCCGACATTAATGATGTTCCCAGCAAAAGAAGGCTTGAGTGGGAAATTTTTGACGACCGTGTTGTAAACATAACCACTGAAGGCTTAGGCACATCTGGGGTTAAATTGATCAGAAAGCTTGAGGGAGAAGGGCTTGCGGCTTTCGTTGTATTTAAAGGAGATATTTCAGTTCACAGGGCAGACGGCTCTTTTGCGTTAGTGCCAAGAGATGCAAGAATAGCAACAGGAACAGGGGACGCATCGGCCATTGTGACAGATTTCAACTCGTTTGTATCAGGGCAAATCAATTTGACCATCAAGGGCAAAACATTAAACATAAAAGCAGCATCACAAAATTCAGATTTACAAATCAGACTCTTTGATATGAGAGGTAAAACCTTGGCTCGTTTTAATACTCAAGGCAATGGCAGCAATAGTTTTTCATTAGCAAAGATTCCTGCAGGCAGGTATTTGATAGAGACAAGAGAGAATGGAAAGCGGGTTGGGGTGTCGGCTGTTATTTTGAGATAATGAATAAAATATTTATCATGAAACCAATAATTCACAAAAATAAAGACAAAAACTATACAATTACGGGGGGTGCACTATGAGTATTAAAGATGGAACATTGCACGCAGACGTTTTAAGAGTTTTTCTTAACAAAAATGAATTTGACAGCAATAGAATAAAATTGCGGCAATTCGGATATGCGACAGACACTGATGAAATTGTAATTCGCCGTCCTGATGGGCAGTATCGTTTTATAAAAAATTATGATGAAACTGCTATTAATAATCTAATAAATAACAAAGCAGAACAAAATCATTCTCACGGCAATATTGCGAGCGATGGAAAAGGCGGTGAAAATGCACAGTTTTTGCGAGGGGATGGAGCTTGGAGTAATACTTTGATGGGTGAATCTATAGTGCATTGCAACTATACGCATCAGCAAGTTACCGCCAACCCGGCCTTGTCACATCTTACACTAAAAAACACAAGCGGGCAGGGAGAAATGGGGGTAAGGTTTGTAGTTCATGCTTCGGGTCAGATCACAATAAGACCTTACCTTGAATCTGCAGGTGCAGTACAACCGATACTCGCTGTGCAAGGTAGCTTGAATGTGTCAGGCGATTCAAGGGTTATTGGAAATGCTCATTGCCAGTCGTTACAAGTTGGGAACGGTCGCCAGATTAACATTATTAACTCTCGTGATTATCCAATTCCAAACAATCAAACATTCATTACAATCCCTTTGCCAGATTTAGGTTCAAGCGTCAACTACGATAACCTGAGAATATTATCTGTACATTATACAGACAGCATGGGAACTAATAAAATTAATATTTCCACCTATAGAAATTTTAAGTCGAATCATCAATCTGATATAGGAACATTGATGATTGATAATTTGCCTAATGGTCAGGGGACAACGAGAGGCGTAACTGTTAATTTTATGACCGTGCAATAAAAGGAGCTTAAAAAATGCTAAAATTGAGAGTAGGCGTCCCATATCCCAACAACGGAGAAATTTTACCCAAAGCCAAAGCGTCTTTAGATAAATTGAGAAATGCTAAGGACAACGATTTTGATATAGAAATATTTGAATCGTCCGGGGCAAGCATCGCCTGCACTCGTAATGGAGTAGTACATCATCCAAATTATGCCCGCAGCATTTATCAATCCAATTTTGACTTTGATTTTTACATGTGTATAGATTCCGATATTGAATTTAAAGTTGAAGACGTAAGGAAGCTTATATCGCACGACAAAGATATAGTCACAGGAGCTTACGCTCACAGAGGCAATAATCAGCTTATGGTAGCGGGTCACTATAATGAGATTTTTGGGTTGGTTACAGAGGATAAGTTTTTGCCGTGGGCAGCAACAGGATTAGTAGAGATAGACTGGGCGGGAGCAGGTTTTTTATTAATTAAAAAAGACGTTTTTACCAAAATAGAATATCCCTGGTTTAGAGAGGAGATAACAAAGTATATAGTTGACGGCGTAGTATACGCAACATGGGCTGGTGAGGATGTTGGTTTTTGTATGGCAGCCAAAAAGGCCGGATATAAAATATGGTGTGATTGTGACGTTAAGGTGAATCATCTTGTGAGTGATCCGAATAGTTTGAGCTTGGATGAATTGGAGCATAAGGTCAGCAAGTCTATGAAAGATACTGAGAAGTACACCGCTTTAATGATAAAGGCTCTGCGCGGTGTTGAGGGGTCGCATACCAAAGCGAACACCATAAGTTATAAAGACTATACTTTTATGACGGTTGACATTCAGGTGACTGATCATTGTAACTTAAACTGCACGCATTGCTGCACATTTTCTCCGTTTGCTGAGACTAAATTTTTAGATTTGAATGTATTTCAGCATGATTTAAATAAATTAAAGCAAATCACAAATGACGGTATTATGGGATTAAATCTGGCAGGCGGCGAGCCGCTGCAGCACCCTGAACTTATCGCGATTATAGATATCGCTAAAAAAAGCCTGAATTCTCAAGGCAAGATATTTTTATTTACTAATGGTATATTGCTGCAATCAATGAGAGATGAGTTTTTTGTAAAATGCTCAGATCCTCAGGTGCAAATTGTGCTGTCTGATTATTCGATAGATATTGACATCAACGAGATTTCAAAATTGCTTGCTAAACACAATGTAGCTTATTGCACGTCGCAGGATTACTTCAAGGCGCCTAAAGGATATTTTTTCGCGAGAAAACTAAATCCTGATAAAAGCAGCGCGGACGCGGAGTGCTGGCACTGCTGTACGCTCAAGACGTGTCCGGTATTGCATGAAGGTAAATTATACAGATGTCCGGTGATATGTAATTCCAGGCATTTGACTAATAAGTTTGGATACAAATTTGAAATCACTGAAAGCGATTATCTTCATATTGAAAAACTTAATGATGCCGCCGATATCAAGGTGTTTTTAGATAAACAGCCTGAATTCTGTAAATATTGCGTATTTCCTGTAGATATGAAAAAACACACGACAAATGGAAATACATTAATAGAGAATTATATTGAACTAATTTCGGAATAGTGCGCTTCGCATCTCAGGCGCTATAACAGTGCTTGAGGAGCAGATGCAAGCTGAGACTGCTGCGAATGTAGCGAATTAAGTATCGTAAGATATTCATATTCTTACGATGGTCAGGATTTTTATTATAATATCTTTCCTACACACGAGGGGGGCCCCATCCTCCTTGTTTATTAAACCATTCTATTTCTTCTTTCTTTTCTTGTTCATCCTTAATTCTCTGTTCTTCTGCTTTTAGCTCATTTTCTTTTTTGAGTTGTTCTTTTTGCTGTTGTTCTCGAATTGTCTTGGGGCCGGGGTGCTCGCAATGCGGACACAAGAGAGCTTCTGAACTTATTTTCCCTTTACAAATTACACATCCTGTTAGCATTAGTTTTCCTTTGAGATATTTTTTTACGATTCCACTTCCGTTGTAATCCCAATCCCACAAATCTTCTGTCGTCATAAATTACCTCTCAGATTAAAGTGTTTTTATATCTTTAATAGTTAAGGATTATTACATCTTAGACAACTTTCAATTTTACCAGTTTGATTGATCACGGTTCTACCACAATTTAGACACGTGCTTCGTGTCCTCACAACAGTCTCTTTCATTCGCTTAATTTTTTCTTTTTGATGACGTTCTTTTTCGAATTCTTCAATAATTGTTTTTGGGCCAGGGTGTCCACAGTGTGGGCACGTAATCGCTTTTAAACTTACGGTTCCTTCGCAGGCTTCACATTTTGTTACCATTTGAGGGCTCCTTTGGATTAAGGCGTTGTAGAGTATCACATACAGTATTAATTTATTGATGGCATTGCCATATAAAATGTTTCTAACTCTGTGTATTTTACGCGTAGTTCACTTTTAAATAATCTTCGCCAAACGTCATCTTTAGTATCAGCATCTTCATATTGGCTCATTTCTATATACTTATGAATTTTATCAAGTTCGTTCTCAATGTGAAGATAATTTTGCTCATTAGGTTGAAGTTGTGTAGCTTCTAATAATTGATCGTAAATTTTATCAAAATCGTTTTTATGTTTTTTAATAGTTTCTGTATAACTGCTTACTTCTAACCTTTTTGCTTTACGCATTTTCCCATCAATATTTTCATCTCTGATAATAAATGATTTTATTTCTGCTTGGAGGCGTATTGTTTTTTCTATGACATCTGCTAAATCGTTAAATGTGGATTTTATCTTTTTTTTATGGCTTTCAGATACTTCCCATGTATCATGAAGTTGGTATCCCCCATCTACTTGTTTTATTAATTCTAAAATGTTATCATTATTGCCTTGACAAATATCTCTTTTTTTACAGTGATCTTTGTTTTTTTTACATTCTTTTTTGTAATAGTTGAAACCATCATTTTGACATAGGCAATCAATTAATTCGGATTTCTTTTTACGTACATGACCAGATAAATCCCCACTTTTATAGAGGCGAGTATCATTAGGTGAAAGGCCAAGATCAACACATGTTACTTTGTTACTGTATAGTGTGTCATAAGAAATACTTGCCAACGTCCGAAATAAGTGTAACGCCTGCGATGGAACGGTTATGGATATCGCTTTGTCAGAATAATAAATGATGACTCTTTGCCCATCTGTGTCAATACCGATTTTAATGTTCTTGGTTTTGTGTGTGAGTAAAAGCATCATTCCTCCCGTGATGACTCCATGTCCATTTTAGTTGTTTGTTACACTCATTCAAAATTATATGATATTCTTACATCATTTGATTTTGGCTTAATTTTCGTTATTGTAACTTTTGTAAGTTGTGAAATATTGTCCAAGTGAGTTCCCCCGCATGGAACATTTTTTTCGCATTGTACTATTTTTACAACTCTCACGGGTTTACCATCAGGGGGTACCCCTGAAAAATTAGGGCATAACTCTTTTAACTTGCTACCTGATACGGTATGAGCTGTTACAGGAGAGCCCCCTTTTATAAGCGCATTTATTTTATCAGTGGCCTCTATAATTACTTGTTCAATGTTTTCCGGTTTTTCCCCGATAAATTGTACATATGAGCCTTCAGGAAAATGATAACCTTTAATAGCTTCAAGACCAATACCCATGCTTTCAATGACGGCCTGAAGTAAATGACCCGCCGTATGTGCTTTTCGAGCATTAAATCGGTTATCGACATCTACAAGTAATTTTGCTGCTTTACCAACAGGGGGTTTAGACCCGTCCGAGCGTATCTCATAATAATGATGCACATCATGATCTGAATATCTAACGTCTATAACATTAAAGGATATATCATTAACCTCAATTTTCCCTTTATCACAAGGTTGTCCACCACCTTGAGGATGAAATATCGTTTTGTCTAATGTAAAATAAGGCCCTCTTTCATCAAATCCACCGCCAACAATAGTAGCTTCCTCTTCTGTTTTGTTAGCATCATCCAAGTAAAGTAATTTTGCGCACATATATTTTCCTTTTTTTTGCCAAGAGTTTTGATGCGTTGTTAAATGAATCTTGATAATATAGCGTTTTTAACCGCTGAATACAATTTTTATTTATAATTTTGTGGTTTATATATTCCTTTTATGGATGAAGATAAGGAATTGAAATTTCACCAATAGGAAGCTCTTGAGCCAAATATTTGACGGCCCAACAATATTCCGGTATTTTCCCGTAAAAGTCCCTCGTTTCGTGATAAGCTCTTCCAAGACAACCGCCCCCGCAATAATCTTTGACTTCGCACTCTGTACATCCCGGTATATTTGTACATTTGCGGGAACGAAGTTTGTTAATTGCCTCTTCGTTATATTCGATAATATCTTTTTCCCGATTATATTTGCCATAAATCAAATCTTTGAGCGGCGTATCACCATAATAACCGATGTCACATGATGACACATAACCGTCTGTGGTCAAGTGCGGAGCGGGCAAACAAGTACGGCACGCGATGTCTACTTTTTCATCGAAATTTGAAATAAAATAGTTAACGTACGTTACTCCATTTTCATTTGCAAAATGCCATGCCTTAACGAACTCTTCAGTATACATCTTTATGTCAACACCCGTTATTTTTCCGGCACCTGAATCTTTTTTGACAGGTGTAAAAACAGGCTCGGAGCAAAAATAATTGAAACCAAGATTTATAAAATGTTTTAATATATCTATTTGCTTATCTACAGTTTCGGGGACAACAGTAAAACGAATTCCTACAAATGTTTTTTCTTTGATATACAAGGCATTATTGATAGCCACATCGTAACTGCCTTTGCCGTCCGCTGCGGGTCTGTATTTATCGTTAATATCTTTCCATCCATCAATTGAGACCCAAACTAAATTAATATTATTCCGAATCCAATCTGCGGTATCAGAATCAAAATAACAATTAGTTTGAATTTCTGATATAAGTTCTTTGTCTTTATCTACCAATAATGACTTTGCATATTTCCAAGTCTCCTTTAATATATCCATAGCTTTCGTGGGTTCTCCACCACTGTAATATCTAATCTGATGTCCTCCGTTTTCAAAGAAATCACTAATGCCACGCTTGGCAAAACCAAGGTCGATTTTTTGAATGTTATCTTGATGCTCCGAAGAATGGGCTGCGCAATATTGACAACGTAGAGTGCACTCATTCGTTGTCATGATCGTTATTTGTTCTTTTCTTGCATGTCCCATGTCAATCTCCCTTTTTTACGTGTTGCATTATTAATTACCTTTCATTGTAGTAAAGTTGTATGGTGCTTGATCATAGCACCATACAAACGGTTCATTAACAAATTAAAAATATCACTAAATCATAATATTTTCTCCGTAGTCCAAAATCTTAAGAAATATCTCCCAAACAAGCAATATTGGATATGGGAAACGGGGTCTTTTCTTATTAGTAGGTGTGCCGCTTTTCGCGGAAAAATTATCACATTGGGCTTTGAGCACTGCTGGACGGGTTCGGCGGCGACGGCCATTATTTTTACTTACAGTAAAAATTGTGGTTTGCGTCTTCCTTGTAGTGATAATAGTCAGGACGATTGTTTTTTGTTCCATCTTTGGCCCTTTCCACCTTGTCGTTAAAGAACGCGCTTCTTTATAGAATATAAACCCCAAAAAGATTATTGTTAATAGCTAAAACCCTTATAAACATTCCTTTTTTGTTCCGCGATTGACTTTAAGTAAATTGTGCCACATGTCAACTGGCTTTGTTCCTTTTTTATTCCGTGCGGTCGTTCCATAAATGTTCCGCCTTCCACCCTTGATTGTTCCTTTTTTGTTCCATGATTGTTGACTTTGTAGAACGCTTAACTACACATACACTTAATATAATCTTGTAACTTTCTGTTTAGCGTTCCTTAATTGTTCCATTGCTTTTGGAATCCGGGGCGATCTCACTTAAGACAGCGCTGGGTTCATTAATAGATTCCGCTCATCTAAACGTAATGCTATCACATTTAGAAACCAGTAGCAGAATCTGAACAAATAATTCCGGTGACATATTAACCACCTCCTTTCCCTTAAATTCAACCTTTAGGTATATGACCGCCGTCAACACCGTTTTTTACATTAAAAACCAAAATTGGGCTTTTTTAGGCCATTAAGACCAATTCTTAAACCTTAACGTACGATATTTCCCCTTTCCACGGCAACCCAATTAACAATATACCCCCCATCAAATAAAAAACTTGACTTTTATATGATAAAACATATATAATTAAATATATGATAAAACGTATAATATAAAGGTGGTGCGAGTTGGCAGAATATCAGGTGGTATTCTTTAAAAAAGAGAACGGTGATGTTCCGGCAAAGGATTTTATCGCCGCGCTTGATTTTAAAATGAAAACCAAAGTTTACCGTCTGCTTACGATGGTATCCGAAAACGGGCCGGAACTGCGTGAGCCGTACTCAAAGCATCTAAACGACGGTATTTTCGAGCTTCGAGCGCAATTTGGTTCTAACATTGCCCGTGTATTGTACTTCTTCTTTATAGGCCGTAAAGTTGTTGTTACAAACGGGTTTATAAAAAAGACACAAAAAACACCGGCGGCGGAACTTGAAAGGGCTAACGCTTACAGAAACGAATATAAACAAAGAAAAAAGGGGGTGCTCAATGAAAACGCACGACAAAATGCTTGAAGAAACGCTTGAAGAAGTGCTTGCCGAAGAGATGAAATGCCCAAAATTTAAAGCAGAATACGAGGCGCTTGAGCCTGAATTTGCTATCATCCAAGCGATGATTGACGCAAGAAAACGTGATGGGATCACACAAAAGCAGCTTTCCGAAAAAACCGGTATTACTCAAGCCGATATAAGCAAATTAGAAACAGGAAACGCCAACCCATCCCTAAAAACGCTCTTGCGTTTAGCCTCCGGTATGGGCATGAGGTTAAAGTTATTATTCGAACCGGCAATACCGGCAAAGGAACAATAAAAAGCGTGGAACCAACGCATCTTGGGGGGAAAGATAATCCAACAAAAACAACGGAAGGATTAATTTACAGAAAACTTTTTACAGGCTCATATATTGGGATGAACACGTTATGTGTTGACTGGAATCCAAAATATAAAGTAATCGCTCAGTTTTTTCTAAGCTCTATTTTTTTTCCTGCGCTCCGCCATCTCATAATAAAGTTTAAGATAATGTTCATAACGCCAGGGGGCTATTTCATTTTTTTCTACGAGTTCATGTACTTTGCATCCGGGTTCAGCGTTGTGGATGCAGTTGTTGAATTGACACTTGCCGACACAATTTTCGATTTCAGGGAAGTGTGATACTACGGTCTCTTCTTCCACTGCCGGCACATCGACAAAGGCGAATCCTGGCGTGTCTGCCAGAAAAGAACTGTTATCAAGAGAGAGCAGGTTAATATTTGTAGTGGTGTGAGTGCCCCGGCCGCTTGCGCCGGATACTTTTTTTGTTCTGAATTCTATATGGGGGAAAATAAGAGATAAAAGTGTTGATTTGCCTACGCCGGAGAGACCGGCGAATGCGCTTATCTTATCTTTGCATATATCTGTCAATTCATCAATACCTTCTTTTTTGACAACAGACGTGCGCATTGTTTTGTAGCCGATATTTTTGTAGACATTTTCTACTTCAGAAAGTTCTATTAATTCCTGTTCGTCTAACAGGTCGGTTTTGTTAAAGACAAGAGTCGCGTTTATATTGTAAGCCGCGGCTGAAAAAAGAAAACGGTCTATTGCCTCTAAGTCAAGTCTTGGATGTTTGAAACAGTTTATAAATATTACCTGCGACAAATTAGCCAAAGGGGGGCGGGGCAGAAGACTGAGGCGGGGATGCACTTCACAGATAACGCCTTCCATGCTGTCTTCGTTTAAAATTGCTGCGTCTACAAGGTCGCCTGCGCATATACGGAACTTAACTTTTTTTAAAGTCCCCTTTGTAGTACAGCGCAGTTCGCCCCTGGGAGTTGATACAATAAAGTAATTTTTCTGCTCCTCAATAACTCTCCCTGTAATCAGTGAATTTTGCTCAGTCATCTCGTCTAAACATCGTTTTGATTTTTCTAAGTTCTAAGCTCTCAGTTCTCAGTTCTATATTTATAATTACTGCTTCCTTGTAACTTTTGTCCGCAAGTTCATTGTAACAAGCGAAGGCTCTGCCGGTATATTAACCGGAAATGCCGTAAAGTCGGAACTCCAGTATTGACCTTTCTGAAAAGTTACATTGCTTTTTACAATCACCGAGTAGTCTCCGGGCGGAAGCGGTATTTGAAGTTTACTCTCAGAGTAGAGCTTAAAATCAATTCTGCGGGAAGCTGAGCGGCTTATTACGCTTACATCGTAAGTATAGCTTACAGGTGAAGATATCTGTAAAACAGAAAAATTCTTTTGATTTGCAAACTTTACAATACTGCTCCATTCTGTTGAACCGGCGGGAGGCGGTATGAATATTTTATTGAACAGCTCGCCAAATGAGTTTTCATCTAAAGGTTTTGGAGTCTGGATTTGGGCGCTGTTATCATTTTCCCTAAGCTCCATGCAGCGTTCAAGGCCGTTAAGGGCTGCGGCAAAAGAGTTGTTTGGTTTAGCGCTGCGTTCGCTTATTCCATTTAGATATTTTTCAACATTATCTTTCCAGGCTGCAGGCGCAATTACCTTCCCCTGCTGAGAATCAGGAAATCTAAGCGCAGGAGCTGCGCTGCGCCCGGCAGCGGTATAAATTTTAACCGCTTTTGCAATATCGCCGCTTTTTTCCGCCTGATGAGCTTCCGTCAGCTTTTTTGCGGGGTCGCCGCAGCCTGTAAGCACAAGACTTGCGGCTATGGCCGCAGTGATAATAAAAAAAGTATTCCGCATAAAGTTGTTTCCTCTGAATTAGTTATGTATTATAAAATTATAAAGTCCAACGCTTTTACCATTTCGTCAGGTATTTTTTGGATGATTCCGGTTAAATCCTTCGGCGTAATGCCAAGGCTTTTAATTTGAGGAAATAGTTCGCGTTCATCAAAATCGTCGCCTGCGTGGCTCAGAATATCAGCTATATGGCAGAGCATGACAGAATCGCCGCAGCTTTGTGCAAGAGCGGGTTCATGGTGGTGGACAAGGGGCTGTAAAATCTCGTCGGGAAGAGACCAGCTTGTAGTCAGCCACGAAGCTACGTCGTTGTGAGTGTAGCCAAGTACATATTTTTCCGCTTCAAAGCCGCTTATGCGGTGAACTCTCGCATGCAGTAACGCTTTGTGAAAATCTGTGTGCAGATACTGCTCCATAACTACTTTTCCGATATCGTGCAGAAGTCCGGCGCAAAACGCCTCTTCAGGGTCTATCGCTATTCTTCCCAGGCGTGTCCTTGCCAGAAGCCTTGCGATTGTAGCGCACCTCAGAGAGTGCTGCCAAAAGGCTTCGCGGTCAAAAATTACGCTTTTACTGTCGCCTTTTCCAAACATGTCAAACACCGTTAAGCTAAGCACCATCGTATGAAGTATCTTAAACCCAAGCACCACAACTGCGCTTTTGAGCGTATTTACACTTTTGGGGATACCGTAAAAGGCGCTGTTGGCGAGGCGAAGCACCTTGGCGCTTAAAGAGACGTCCTGCGCTACAAGCGCTGCGACAATGTCTGCGCTTGTACTTGGCGAATTTATCATTTTTGTTAATTTAGAGGCTACATGAGGCAGAGTAGGCAGATTTGCAATCGCTTTTATCTTATCCTGAAGTTCCTCGATATCTCTGTACATAAAAATGCCTGTTTTTTATAAAGCTATAATTAGGATGTTAACTTAATTATAGAATTTGTTACGCTGGATGGCAATCATAAAATTAAAAATCAAATAAAATCAAATAAAAAAGGGGGGACTTTTTAAAACCGGTACGTCAAAAAAAGGTAAAAGTCAAAGAAAAACGTAGGGGAAACAGATATGTGCAGATTGAGCATATATTATAATTATAGGTATGTGGAGGATTATGCGCTATATTGTTTTATTGTTGATTTTTGTCAGTTTTAATACGCCGCTTTTTGCAGATTCGGTTCTCAGTAAGAGTTTGCTGGCGGTTTCTGATAAAGATACGGTGCGTAATGTCTGGATTTTTTTTAAGGACCGGCCGTCAGGTTCTAATGCCGGTAAGGTGTCGCCGCGTGCTGTTGAGCGGCGCAAGCGGGTGGATTTTCGTTCTGATGAGAGTTCGCGGCCTGTTGAACGGCGTTATATAAGAGAGATTGAGAGGCGCGGGGCTAAACTGCGTCATCAGTTCCCCTGGGAGAATGCGGCAAGCTTCTCTGTGCACGCCTCTGCGTTTAAAGAGATAGCGTCTTTACCTTTTGTTAAATCTGTCACCCCGGTAAATGTTTACATCCGAAGAAATATTGAGAGTGCAGGTCTTGCGAAATCACAATCCAATGATGATGGTTACGGGTGGCATCTTGAGATGGTAAATGTTCGCTTAGCGCATGAATATCTGCGGGCTAAAGGGATGGGTGAGCCGGGAAGCGGGGTGCTTTTAGCGTTTTTTGACAGCGGGTTTAGATTTGACCATAAGGTTTACCAGCATGCCGTAAGTAACGGACACATTATCGCGGAGTGGGATTTTGTTGATAAAAATAACTCGGTAAGCGCTCCCTCAAATTATCCTCAGCTTTATGACAATCATGGAACGCAGACCCTCTCGCTTGTCGCAGGGTATGACCCAGGGGAGTTTATGGGCATTGGGTGGGGAGCGCGTTTTATAGTTGCCCGTACAGAGGATCACAAAGTTGAGTCATGGGTGGAGGAAGATAACTGGGCGGCAGCCGTAGTGTGGGCTGAGGAGCTTGGCGCGGATATTATTTCAAGCTCGCTTGGTTACAGGTATGGTTTTGATGATGATATTCATAATCCTGACTTCCCCTATAATTATCCGTTTGAACGCAATAAGGACGGCGAGTATGATTATCCCTACGAGTTTATGGACGGCAAAACGACAATTGTGTCAAGGGCGGCGCGCGGCGCTGCACAGCGTGGGATGATTGTGGTCAACTCTGCGGGAAACAAAGACAATCATGTTTCTGGAACATTATCCGCGCCTGCCGACGTTTCTGAGGTAATATCTGTCGGAGCGGTTGACGGAAGCCGCCGTTTAGCAAGCTTCAGCAGCAGCGGGCCGACATTTGACGGCCGTCCTAAACCAGATTTGTGCGCGCCCGGCGTTTCGGTTCCGGTTCCGTGTGTTTATTATCACCCTGTCCACTGCCCGGCAAGTCCCTCAACAAGTTATACAACAAGCAGCGGAACCTCATTCAGCGCGCCGATTGTATCCGGTATAAGCGCGCTAATTTTACAGGCTAACAGAAAAAGAGGCGTTAACATAAGCGCCGACGGGGTAAAAGAGAAACTTTATAAGTCATGCAGTTTTGCGGTTGGACAGACCCAAATTGATGACAACAGGCACGGCAAAGGAATTCCAGACGCGCTTCTTGCCATCATGGATGATGACGAGGCTTTTATAAAAATCACCGATAATGCGGGAAACGGACTCTATGGCGCGCAGATTGTAAAATCCGCTTACGGTCAATCAGCTAAAACTTCTGCCTATACAACAAATGAATCGGGCGCAGTAGTTGCAAAGTTCTCCGCCGCAGAGCTTCCTTTTAATATTAGAGTGCTTTTCAGAGGAGAGGAAGCCGCTTCAATTAAAGTAAACTCTCTGCCGTTTGTTAAAGTTCTCACGCTTGACAATATGAAGTTGGATGAGCTGGACGGGGGCTTGATAATATTTCCAAGTATTGTGAAAAGAAATAACGTATTAAAAGGGCGGTATCTCTTCAGGCCGCAGCAAAATATCCCGAATACGGCAGCTGTAGCTGTACATAGTCTAAACGGTAAAACTCTCTGGAAACAAAAACTGCAAACCCGTCCCGATGGAATCGTAGAATTTTCATGGGACTGTAAAGCCGGCGGCAAAAGAGCCGCTCCCGGAGTTTACTTTTTAACACTGCGTCATAATGATAAGATGATAAACCGCAAGTTTGTGATTGCGAGGTAACTACCTCTGAATAAACCAGTTAACCCCCCAGCGAAATGTCACACCCGGCGAAAAATACCCCGGTACGTAAGCGTGGCGCATATTTAGCATGTTATCCATTTTGTAAAAAAGACGAAATGACCGTATGTGAACCGCAAGCTTTAAATTAAGGTCATAAATCGGCGCGTTCCATCCGTAGAAGTTTGCGAAAACAGCAGGGTCGCGTTCGCTCCAGTAATCCATCCCAAGCGCAGCTTCAAAATGATGAAACATCCCTCTGGGACGGTGAGCGTACGAGAGGTTTCCTGACGCTTTTACGTATGGCCTTGAACCGCTTATCATGGCTCTTGACAAAAGTGAAAAGCCTTTTATCCGTGAAGTACCGGGGGCGATAATAAATGTGTGGCTTGGCTGCGGGTAAGGCGCTTTACCCATAGGCCACGCCATGTTGACTGTACGTGAGTCTATACCTTCTACAAATTGATACCCAAGCAGTAATCCGCCGTAAGAGGCTTGCAAAAAAACATCACCGCCAAACATCACATAATCATCACAAAAGGGCCTGAATTCCGTATAGCCGTAATCGGAGTGCATATAATAACCGTAATCAGGATAAACCACAATGCCGTCGGTTTTGGCAAACAGGGTCAGACTGGCGTTGTCTATGGAGAACTGTGCGGACGCCTTTGCTTTGGGAGTTACACGGGTAGTGTCGTCGTAAGAGGAAGAGAGCATTATCAAACCGCCGCTTAGATTAAATTCTGAATTGACAGTAGAAAGAGGCGCTTTTAACCTGTACATAATCTGCGGGGTATTTTCAAAAAAACGCTCTTCATTGCCGTCAAAAAACTCATGTATGTTAGCCATGCTTTCAAATGTGAAGCCTGCGCGGTTTCGCTCCCCCAAATCCATATATATATCTGTGCCGCCGGCAAAACTCAGCGAGTTGGCTTTACCTGAGGCATAATTAGTATCAGGCTGATATAATGACTCATAAGACTCACTTCCGATTGCGGCTTTGAAGTTTGCGGTGAGCGGCCCGATTTTTTTATCAAGCAGCGCGGCGTCGCTTCTGAAAATTTCACGCTCAAGCAGCGCCCAGTGGAGCCTGTCTGCGGTTAACTCAGTGTTATAAAGAGTGTCAAGAACATACTCGTTATTGAAATTGCTGTATGAAAACCCGGCGCGCCATTTTGAATCATCATCGTTTATCCATAAAAACGCGCCGCCCATGTTAAGCTCATCCACAAGCGGATTATAACCGCGGTTCATTATTAATGATGTGTCGGATGCAAGAGAGTGGTAAAAATCCAAAACCCCGGTGCGCTCATGGCTGAAGCGTTTACCCCTGAAATAGCGGTAATTTGAAAACGCGCTGACCATGATATTTGGGCTGAGCGGACGGCTTAAGCGCAAATTAAAAGTATTTTGGTCAAAAACGCCGTTCTCCCAGAAAATAACTGTTTCCGGCACCGCAAGCCTGTGCGGGTAGGGTTCATAAAAAAGCTGTCCTGCTGCGCCAAAATTAAAACCGCTTCCCAATGTACTGAAGTGGCTGCCGCTTCCGTCAAATCTCGAAGACCTCAGGGAGAGCGGCGCATAAGGTGATGACAAATATCCTAAAGGCGCGGTATTGCCGTAAGGCAGAATCCTGTTAAAACTGCTTGAAAGCGTAAACGGCACGTATACGCCAAACGCGTTATATCTGAGAATCTCCGAAGCGCTTACGCCGTCGCTGCGGAATATTTCCGCTGAGCTGCTGTAAAATGGGTTAAAAAACAGTGTGCTGTCTATCGGCGGCTGTCTGTGAACAGGCGGCCGCATATTTTTAAGAAGCAAAAGCGTATCGCCGGCATTTGGGGAAGCGTGCGCAGTTTGCGAAACCGTTTCGGTATGCGTATTAACAGAAACAGAGAGCGAATCCGCAAACGCGCTGCAATGTGTTATTATCAGTATTATTAATATCTTTATTATGATTGTATGATAGAACATTCATTAAAAATAACATCTATCTACTGCATTCTGCATTATTATTTCTGCATTAATTTATTTTCATTATAAATGCTTATCACAATCATACAATACTGCCTCGCAGGTTTATTGGGGATATATACCCTTGTAACCCTTTTGTTTATCGCTTCTCTTTTTAAAAAGGAGCGTGCCGCCGGATGTATTGACTCTGGCGCAAAGCTTCCCGGCGTATCAATTGTGATACCTTTTAGAAATGAGGAACGTAATCTACCAGCACTTTTGAGCTCAATTGATAAACAACAATACTCAGGCCGGCTTGAAGTAATTTTTGTTAATGACCAGTCTGATGATAACGGCCCTGAGATTATCACCGCATATCAAAAAAACAGTAAAAACAACGCGTTGTCAATTAAGCTGATTGATTTGAAGAATCCGCACAACGCTCTCACAAGCAAACAGCAGGCTATTCATCTTGGAGTTGAGACGGCAGTCTATCCGCTGATAGCGTTTACAGACGCAGATATGATACTTAAACCGAATTGGATAGAATCACTTGTAAATGGTCTTATGAAAAGCGGCGCGTCTCTTATTTTCGGTCATACAGCCGTAAACGATGACCCTAAGAGAGGGATTTTTGCGGCGCTTGAGGCTTTCCAGTTATCATTACTTTTTTCCTACGCTTACGTGTTTTCAAAGCTTGGCTTCACCGGTTCATGTATGGGAAATAATCTGCTTGTCACTAAAGAGCATTATATGAAATCCGGCGGACAAAGCGCAATAGGATACAGTATTGTTGAGGACAGGGCGCTTTTAAAACTTTTCAGAAAAAACGGTTTAAAGACAAGGGCGCACGAACCGTTTCATGTAACCGCGCTCACTCATCCGGCGCAGTCAAAAAAACAGTTTTTTAACCAGATGATGCGCTGGGCGGCAGGCGGGTTACATCCGGGCGGCGGACTTTTTGCCGCGGGGATACTGCTTTTTGTCCAAAACGTACTTTTTCTGTTATCAATAATAAATATTACGCCGGATATTATTAAGTTGTTAAGCATTGCCAATTTTTCCCTGACGTGGATTTTTCTTGTGATATCATTTAGCAAAAACAAATCATCCGCTTCAAAGTTAATGTATCCGTTTTATTATATTTTTATGATGACAGAGACGGTAATTTTTGGAGCGGCGTTAATGTTCAAATCAAAAATCGTTTGGAAAGACAGAAAAATGTGATTTCTGTAAAAAAACCTATCCTTCTCCATTATTATATAACAAACCGCTGCAACGCGCGCTGCGGTTTCTGTACTATATGGCAGCAGACGCCTAAAGTTGACGCGCAGTTAAAAGATGTAATCAGCAATCTGCGCCAGGCGCGGATTGCCGGATGTTCATTTGTTGATTTTACAGGGGGAGAACCGCTTTTGCATCCCCATCTTCCCGATTTTCTTACAGAAGCAAAAAAGCTCGGATTTATTACATCTGTTACCACAAACTGTTTACTGTTTGAAAACCGCGTCAATGAGCTTAAGGGGCTTGTTGATTTGCTTCATTTCAGTATTGATGCGGATACTGCGCAGCTGCATGATAAGATAAGAGGCGTTACCTCTTATCAGCACGTCCTTAACAGTATTGATACAGCGGTTAAAAACAGATTATACCCCGACCTTCTATTCACCTACACGCCGGAGAACATAGACGCTATAGAAGGAGTCTGGGAGCTTGCGCGAACCCACAGGTTGATTTTAATTTTAGACCCTGTGTTTCATACGCAGGGCGGGGCCGACAGGCTTAACCCCGCAGTACACCAAAAAGCTCTTTTGTTTTCCAAAAAAAAAGGCGTATATTTGAACCGCGCGCATCTGCTTCTGCGCGGTAGAGGCGGCAATCATGTACGTGAACCATTATGCCGCGCAGTCAGTTCAACCGTAGTCATACTGCCTGATAACAATTTCGCTCTCCCATGTTTTCATCACCGCAGCAGTACAGAGGCTGTTAATGGAAATCTTCAAAAGCTGTTAAGCTCAGAAAACCGCCGTGAAGCGATAGACAAAGAGGGAAAATACTCATTTTGCGAAGGGTGTCACATTAACTGCTATTTTGACCCTACGTATCAATTCTGCGGCGGACGTTTTTTATGGGAATCTATGAGAAGCAAACTGAAATACGCGTTTACAAAGTATGTGATGTACAGAAGACCGCTGCCTAAAAGATAATCGTTTTGAGGCGGAGCCGCCTGCAGAGGGGTAAGCTTTAGTAAAGACGCAGCGCATTGGCTTGCGCCTCAATAAACACGGTGCGTCTTTACTATATTGGCTGTTACTTCTCGCTTCTCCATGTCATGCGCTTCTCCTCGCGGATGCGCTTGCGTTTGGAGGAGTTAAGGCGCCTCTTTTTTTCTTCAGAGGGCTTTTCGTAGTGTCTGTATTTCTTAAGGTCTGAAAGAATGCCTGCGCGCTCGCAAGTCTTAGAGAAACGGCGCAATGCTTTTTCAAAAGCCTCATCATCTCTTACAACGATACCATTCATGCGTAAATCACCTGCTTCCCATATCTTTAAAGATTATACGTCCCACGATTAAATGTTGCGCCTGTACCGCCCTCAGACTGCACTACAGCCGTGAGGTCATCGGACGGTACAGGCGCAACATTTAATCGGTACTTCAATAAATTTAACAATTTTATAAAATATTTAATGCCGTTTTTGTATGCAAGAGATTGTTTGAGTAAAAAGGTAAACGTGAAATTCGCGTAATATATCCCGGATTATGAACCATTTCCAATTAAAAATATTTAATGTTGTTCAAGCAGGAAATCTTTTAAACAAAAGATATTTCACATAATCGGTAACAGTAAAAACAGTTATAAATATATACGCGAAAATAAACAGCGTATATTTAAGCGGCATGGGGGTAAATCCTAATAATCCAACAGTAGGAATGATAAGCCCAAGGGTAATATCCGCTAAAATTATCCAAAAGAGAGTTTTACTTGGTGCGGATTGCCAAAAGCGCCCCTTTTCGCGCACGATAAATACTGATAGCTGAATGTAGTATAGAAGAATCTGAAAACTGAACGTGTTCATAAGCTTATCATTTGTATTGATTCCGAAGTGGCGCCATCCGATATAAAACAGTATGAGGGCAAAAACTGTCATAACCCCGCCAAGAACCGCGCCTATAAACCCAAGCCGTCCGATACGCCATTTGTCAGGACACGGCGCTACTTTAGCGTTGTCTGTAGCGAGCGATATTTTTACAAAATCTGTCATAAACATGATGATAAGCATAGCTGTGGCGGTAACTACAAATTTTCCTGTGACAAGAAAGAGAAGCACTACGAAAATAGTTTTCATTACTGTACCCTTGAGTTTTACAAGCATCCACGTGTTGATGCGTTCAAACATTTGACGGCCAACCTCAACAGGGGCTATTATTCCTGAGAGTCCGCTTTCTGTAAGTACAATGCTTGCCGCCGCTTTTGCCGCGTCTGTGGCGCTGTTTACCGCTATCCCAACTTCCGCCTGTTTTAGGGCGGGAGCGTCGTTGACTCCGTCGCCTGTCATTCCTGTGATGTGGCCTTGCGACTGGAGCGCTTTTACGATTTTAAATTTGTCTTCCGGGTATACCTGCGCTACGCCGCTTTTGTAAAACAGCTCTTCGCCCAAGTTTTTAATAGTATCCATTTGTGAAGCGTTTATAAATTTATCGCCTATGCCGACCTCATCTCCTATCTCTTTGGCTACTGCTATTGCGTCGCCTGTAAGCATAGTTACGGATACGCCCATTTGCTTGAGTTTTTCAACTAATTCTCTTGAATCCGCGGCGGGCGGATCATGAAGCGCCGCAATTCCTGCGAAACTCATTTTATCATTATCTTTTGATATGCTGACAGCTATTGAACGATAACCGTGACGCGCGTTGTTGTCAACGATATTATTCCATTTTTCTGTTGTCAACTTATCCATGCGGCACTCTTTGGCCAAAGTTTCAAACGCACCTTTGTAAACGGTAAAATCTTTCCCGTTTAAAGAGACAAGCGCTTCTGTTCTGCGGGTTTTGGGGCTGAATGGGATAAACTTTTTTTGGATAAATTCTTCGGTGATAAGATTTTTATTATTGACATATTTTATAAACGCAATATCAATATTATCCTGATCAGCTTCCACAGAAGCCATAGCGCCAAAACGCGCGACATCTTCTGCGGTAAAATCCTTAGCAGGTTCTATATCTACAATTGATAACTTATTTTCTGTGAGAGTACCTGTTTTGTCCGCGCAGAGTACATCCATGCTTGCGGCGTCGTTTGGAGCGTTTAGGTGAGTTACTAAAACACCTTTCTTTACAAGCTCTTTTGCTCCCAAAGCCATGCTGACAGAAAACATCGCCTGCACCGCTACAGGAACCGCGCCCATTAAAAGAACAAGCATGAGAGGAAGCGCCTCAAGCAGGCTCTCGCCTCTTATAAATGTGATGACAAGCGCTACTGCCAATAACGAAGATACCGCAGTGATAATCCACGTAAGCAATCTGAAAATCACTTCATCAGCGTGAGATTTATGTTTGGCTGTTTTTACAAGCTGTATTGTTTTGCCAAAGAATGTTTTTGTTCCGGTAGAGATCACTTCCGCAGTAGCTTCACCGCGCGCGGTAACAGAGCCGGAGTAAACATCCTCACCCGCTTTTTTCAGCACATTCTGTGATTCACCGGTAAGCGCCGATTGATTAAGCTCTAACTCTCCCTCATCTATTCTAACATCAGCGGGAACAAAATCACCCATGCGCAGACGGATTATATCACCGGGTACAAGCAGGCGCGAGGCTGTCAAGCTCCACTGCCTGTCACGCAGAACTCTCACTTTTATCTGTAATTTTTGTTTAAGTGTTTCGACTGCCTTTTGTGAACTGCGGTTTTGTACAAATGTTACTACGGCGTTTAAAACCAAAAGCCCGATAACAACATAAGCGTCCCCGGTTCTGTGCAGTATAAATGAGATAACAATAATAACCTCAAGCATCCAAGCGGTAGGTTCCCAAAACAGCTTGATAAACGCAAGAGCGGGGTTTGTTTTTTTCTCGCTGACCTCGTTAAAGCCGTATTGTTCTAAGCGTGTTTGCGCTTCCTGGGCGGTGAGACCCTTCATAAAGAATAGCCTTCTAATGCAGAAATAATAATGCAGAATGCAGAAATTGTTTAAGATGTTTTATGTTTTTATTTTTGCATTCTGCATTCTGCATTCTGCATTGTTATTTAAGTTCTCAATTCCAAGCTCTGCGCTTTCCAAACGCAAATTTTATTACGTCCATTGTGTTTCGCTTCGTATAGTGCTTCGTCGGCGCGGCGCAGGAGTTCTCCAAGGGTTGGGCAGCAGGCGCTAAGAGAGGCTATCCCTGCGCTTATGGAGATTGAGAACGCGCCTTTATCGGTAGCGAAACGCATCTCTTCAACGCCCCGGCGTACACGCTCTGCGGCTTCCCGGGCAGTTTCTATGTCTGTTTCCGGCAGCAGTACCGCAAACTCCTCTCCGCCGTAGCGCCCTACAATGTCACTTTCGCGAAATATTTGACGGCATAGCGCTGCAATGGAAGTTAGCACCTGATCTCCATTAGAGTGGCCGAAGGTATCGTTTACCTGCTTAAAAAAATCTATATCAAACATCATCACGCAGAGGCTGTGCTGCTGCTTTGCGCTGCGGCGGATTTCAAGTTTTGCCATTTCAAAAAAACGGCGGTGGTTATAAAGCCCTGTCAGGGAATCGGTTTGCGCCTGATGCTGCGCTTTTTCTAAAAGCATTACTGTACGTATAGACATTGCCGCGTGCTGGGCAAACATTAGAAGAAGTTCGATATCAGCTTTAGTGAACCCGCTGCTTCTGCTTTTTTCGGCAAGCAGAAGTACGCCATAAAGTTTGCCGCCTGCTTCAAGAGGCGCTGCGATAACGCTGTTCCATTGTTCAAAATGAAAATGATATTCATTAACGGCTTTAGCCGTTAAGTCGTGTTTGTGTACAACAAGCGGAGCGCGTCTTTGCGCCACACTGCCCAGGATACCATCGCCAAAAGCGGCTGCGCTTCCAAGTCTCTTTGGAGCAGTATTAAACAGAGCTTTTATCTCAATCTCTCTTTTTTGACGGTTAACAAGAGCAACCTCTCCAGCTTCAGCGTCAAGAAGTAATGCCGCTTTTGACAAAATCGCGTCAAGGAGTTTTGATAAATCGTGTTCAGAGAGCATATCTGAAACATTAAGGCGCAGCGCCTCAAGCTCTTTACTGCGCTTTTCCGCCTGCATACGTGCGCTGTGCTCCTCCTGCTGGGCAATTTTTAAATCTCTTATGGAATTAGCGGTAAAAATAAAAATGGTCCATACTAAAGCTATAAACATAAGCTCAATAGCTTCTTTTAAAGGAGATACTATATTAAGTACGCACGCGCTGATTGCAAAAATTGCAGCGACTGTAAGCACGAACTCTTTTTTAATTTGCAATTTCATAGACGGCCGGTATCATTGTTAGGGTTTGGTCGTTCAGCCGCTTAAGTAAATGCAAAGAACGTACCAACCTTCTGGGATGGAAAGCTGTGAGTATTTGCCGCTGCCGTATCGCTTCAGGTAGAAGTGTTGTTGATTAATTGCCCGCACTGTGTACACTATATATTATCTTATATTAATATTCAGAGAGTTTTCGTGACCATTATCTGCAAGTAAAATCTTAAGCAGGGAGTCTCTTTAAAATGAACAGAATAACAGCATTTATGAGCATCGTACTGCTGTTTGCAGTATGGAGCACGGCCGCGCTGGAAGAAATAGACTGGAACGCTGAGAATATTACCATAAAAACAGCAGCTCAGCTCCGGGAGTTTGCGGAAGTGGTTAATGGCGGAAAAAATTTTCAGGGGCAAGTTATTACGCTTGGTAATGATATTATGCTTCAGGCTGATACAAGCGGGTGGACAAACTGGGATACGACGCCGCCAGATGGGCCGGAGTGGACTGCGATTAATGGTTTCAGAGGTACGTTTGACGGTGCGGGTTTTGTTATAGGGGGAGTTTATGTCAATAATACAAGCTCTTCTAAAGGACTATTCGCACTAAATCGCGGAACAGTGAAAAATCTTGGGGTGGTCGCTTCATATATCAGGGGCGGATATTATGCCGGCATATTAGTGGGAGCTAACGCCGGGCCAATTGTAAACTGCTATGCGGTGGGAAATGTAGTGGGAATTAATTCACTTGGCGGATTAGTTGGAGAAAACAGCGGTACAATTGAAAACAGCCACGCAGAAGCAAGTGTAACAGGAAGCAATACTATAGGCGGATTGACTGGATCGAATATTGACTATGGTGCAATTAAAAACAGTTATGCAAACGGAGTTGTAAAAGGGAGCGGCAATAATATTGGCGGATTGGCGGGAATTAACGGCGGTAACAGTAATAGAGCTACAATTGAAAAAAGCTATGCGGCAGGAAATGTAGAGGGAAATTTTTACGTTGGCGGATTAGTGGGAAGTAATCCGCTTTTGGGCAGAATAGAAGAGAGTTACGCCACAGGACGTGTGGAAGGGGGTTGGGAGGTTGGCGGACTTATTGGAAGAAACAACGGTACTGCTAAAAACTGCTATGCAACCGGTGATATAGTGGGAAGCCGGTATCGCGGTGGATTGGTGGGAGATAACGGTTCTAATGGTAAAATTGAAAATTGTTATGCTGCTGGAAGTGTAACGGAAAGAATAGTAGAAGGTCAAGAATCAATAAACGGTTTTTACGGTGGATTTGCGGGACGTAGTTTAGGTGAGATTGTAAACAGCTATTTTGACAGCGATGTATATACTGACGAGCACAACGATGCCGGCAGTCCAAAATCATCAAGCCAAATGAAAGATACAAAGACATACGAAAATTGGGACTTCACTTCAATTTGGGATATAAATAATGAAACAAATGACGGCTATCCGTTTTTGCGCTGGTTTTTTACATTTGTAGCGGTGGAAAATATTTCTGACATACCGGATTTTGCTGTTTACGGCGAGCCTCTTATTTTAAACGGTATAGTTTCTCCTGAGAACGCGTCATTTAAAAACATAGTTTGGAGTACTGTTGCAGAAGGCAGTGCGGAAATTAACGCAAATCAGATTGTCTTTAATACCGTTGGAAATGTGGAAATCAAGGCAACAATAACAGGCGGCAGCTCATTGACAGAGGATTATACGGAAATATTCACTTTTACTGTTGGTAAAGCGAGCATTAATCTTGACGCGCCGACACTTGACACTAAAACATCTTCATCTATTACAATAAACGAAGTTACGCTTACTAATGGTCAAGAGGTAAAGTATGCTATAAGCATAAATAATGAAGCGCCGCTGGATGAGGCTGTTTGGCAGACAGAATTGACATTTTCAAATTTAGACGAAGAAGCGGTATACTATATCTTTGCCCGCGTAATGGAAAACACGAACTATAAAACTGTAATTTCAGAACCTTTGGAGATTGCAACAGAAGTTTCAATATTGACAAAAGACCGCATTATTCCGCCGGCTAAACCAGGTATGGAATCACAGGCTGTCAGCTCTGTAAACGTACTCACCGGCGAGCTTGCGGCTGGGCCTAATCCTGTCAGCAAACAATCGGGCGGAGTAAATTTCTTTTGGCAGGGTGGGCGGATACAAAACGCATTGCTGACTGTCTTTGACGCTTCCGGTAATGCAGTTAATAAGAAAGTCAGCATAAAAGACGAGGCATTTGATACGCAAGTCCGCCGTAAGGTCGGTTCGTGGGATTTTAAAGATATGAAAGGCCGTTTAGTGTCGGATGGTACGTATTTGGTGCGCGGTGTAATTATTGTTGATGGTAAAAAGGAAAAAGTATCTGTCATAATTGGTCTCTGGTGATTTTGACGAAAGGCAGTAAAAAGTGTCCGATTTAGCCGAATATGCAAGTTCGCTGCATGAGAAAGAATCTCGTGTTTTTGACCGTGTCTTAAAACCGCGGTCGTGCCAAGCCCGTTTTCAAACTCTTAAAGGTGTGCGCGCCGTTATCTTTGACGTGTACGGGACACTTGTTAATTATTGGCGTTCCGGTTTTCAAAGTGTACAGGAGAGAGAAAAAACGCTTTTAGAAGCATTTTCAAAACTTGCCGTACGCTTTGACATGGAAGAGACTCTTGTCAGGATGAATCCAGCCGATGCTCCCGGTAAAACTCTCAGCGATTTTTATCACGGTCTTATAGCTTTAAATCACGAAAAAGCTCGCGGCAAAGGTGTAGAGTATCCTGAAATACGCATTGAGCAGATTTGGTCTGTTATTGTGATGATGCTTGAGCGGAACGGGTATTCAAGAGAGCGGCGGTGCATGGCAGGAGATAGAGCGTTTACATTTGCGGATACTGCCGGTTTTGCGCGAAGTATAGCTTATACTTATAATTTTTTGTCTATGGGACGCGTGCTGTACCCGGACGTAACGCAAGCTCTGCGTAAATTGAAAGAGGATAACATTGTGTTAGGAATTGTGTCAAACGCGCAGTTTTATACTCCTATTGATTTAACGCTTCTTTTCAGAGAGCAGTCCGGCGGTAAAATTGAGGATTTTAATGAGCTTTTTGACCCCGATCTCACTTTTTTCTCGTATGAATACGGAGTCTCAAAACCGGATAATCTATTATTTAGAAAACTTTTTGACGCGCTCTATGAGTATCATATTACACCTTCGCAAACAGTATTTGTTGGCAATGACCTTCTCATTGATATTGCTCCGGCACAAGCTTTAGGTATGAAAACAGCATTTTTTTGCGGTGACGACGCTATGGCTTTTCAGCATGACCTTGGCTCTGAGATTATACCAGATATGATTTTTCATAAGTGGGATGAATTTGCGCAAGAAATCTGTTTTCATGGTGAAATGGAGAATGATGAAAAAGAGAATTAATACATTGTTATTTATCTTATTGATAGCCGCGGCTGCGTTTGGGCGCAGGGGCGGGATAGTGGTTGACCTGTCAGAAGGCGCAGACGCTCTTACAGCTGCAATTATGAAAGCTGCCGACAACGCTTATGAGGCTAACATGAGGGGGCTTGATGCTATTGACAAAAAAGATTACGCTTCCGCTGTAAAAAACTTTGATGAGGCGCTCAGTATTTTTCCTAATTATAGCGACGCTCTCAACAATAAGGGCGTGGCGCTTTACAGACAGGGAAATGCGGCAAGCGCCCAACGGGCGTGGGAATCAGTTATCAGGATGGACCCGCAGTATGCGCTGGCTTATTATAATATCGGCCTTTTGCATCTTCACGAAAGAAAACCGGAAGAGGCAAGAAAACAGTTTGATTTGGCCGTAAGGCATAATAAAAAGTTTACAGAAGCTATTGTACGGATTGGCGTTATGCAGATGGAAGCTGGAAATTTGGCTGGCGCAGTAAACCAGTTTGCGAGAGCTTATAAAGAGACTCCAACGCATCAGGACGCTTGGAACTTTTACTCTCATGGTCTGCTTCTTACCGGTGATACAGCAAGAGCTGTTACTGTGCTTAAATCGGCGGGAGAAAATATAGTTGCGCTCTCACAGCTTGGCAGAATAGAGGGGGTGAGAGGGAACACAAACGCTTCTGTGGAGCACTTTTTAAGAGCGGTGAAACTTGGGGGCGGGACTGCGCTTCTTCTTGAGCTCGCTTTGGCGCAGACAAACGCAGGTAACTGTAAGGACGCGCTTTCGACTCTTAATGATTATTTTGGCAAAGAAGCAAAACCGTCTGTTGACGCATGGTTATTAGCCGGATTTGCGGCAAACAGCTGTGAGGGGGCGGCAAAGGCGCTTCATTACTATAACAGAGGGCTAAAGCAGTATCCCAATGACCAGCTTCTTCGCTCAAACGCGGCTCAGATACATTTTACACAGAAGAATTATGGCGAGGCTCAAAAAATGTGGGACGGGGTTACAGGGGTGGATACAGATCCCGCCATGCTTCACAGAAGAGCTATTGCGGCGCGGGCGCAAAAAGATTTAAGAGGAGCGCAGCGTTTTATTGAGAGAGCTATCGCTCTTGATGAGAAGGCAGAGTATCATGATTTTCTTGGTGTGATATACCATACAATGGGCAATGGCGCCAAGGCAGAGGAACATTTCAAAAAAGCGCTTAAAATAGACCCTAATAATGCAAGCGCACAGCTCAATTTGGCGATGAAGAGCGCAAACGCAGCTTCGCTTAACGCCGCGGTAGCAGAGGCGTCAAAGCGTCTTAGCGCCTGTAAATCTAACTGTACTGACGCTGCATTGAGTCTTTCAATATTATATTATCATCAGCGTAAATTCAGTGATGCTGTTAAAGCGCTTAATGCGCTTAGTGATAAAGACAAAAGCATTAACGTGTACCGTCATCTTGCAATTTTTTATAGAGAAATGCAGGATTATGAGAAGGCCGCATCTGCTCTTGAAACTGCTATTTCAAGGTTTAAAGCTGATTCTAAGATAGAGTATGAACTTGCGGAAATTTACCTGGCCGCTGGTATTCCCGATAAAGCGGTAAAGATATTTACAGCACTTTTACCGAAGTGGAAAGAAAACGTCTGGCGGCTTCATTATCAGCTTGGCTACGCTTATATGGAACTTAATGACCTGCCAAGAGCGAAAGCGTCATTTGAGAGAAGCCTTGCAATACGCGATAATCCGGCAAGCCGCGGACTCTTAGCTTTTGTCCTTAACCGCATGGGCGAAACAGAAAAAGCGATTACCGAATGGCAGAAAAATGTAAAGGAAGACCCGCAAAATCCTGTAATATTTATTAACCTGGGATTATCACACGAAAGTAAAGGCGAATATGAAAAAGCGCTTGAAAACTACAGAAAAGCGCTTGCTCTCAAACCGTCTGAAAAAGGTGTAAATGTTAATATCGGAAACGCTTATCAGGGGCTTGACAAACCATTAGAAGCGCTTAGCGCTTATAACGCAGGACTTGAATCTGACAAACGCGAAGAGGCCGCTTACAACATCTTTCTATTATCAAGGAAGAGAAACGACGCTGAGAGAGCGCAGAGAATGCACGACCTTCTAAGAAAAGAGTTTCCCGCATCAGTATATTTCGCAAGAGTATCCGCGGAGATGGAACTTCTTAGGGGCGATACCGCAAAAGCGTTACGTTCGTTTGAGGCGATAAAACAGAAAGACGCTCAGGACTGGTTTACGCTAAGTAAAATTTATGCGGCTCGCGGAGATCGTCAAAAAACGATAGACGCGCTCTCAAAACTTCCGTCAGACAGGCAGTGGGAGAGGGATAAAAAAATCGTGCAGGCTCAGCTTGCTTTTAACAGTAAGGATTTTAAAAGCGCGTTTTCACTTTACAGGGATATAATCAGAGCCGCAAATACAGGAACGCGCCTTAGCGCCGAAAATCTTGACGTTTACATGTACAACATGGTTTTGTCCGCCCATAACGCAGGAATGCACAAAGAAGCGATTGACGCAAGCAATGATGTTATCAAAAAAATTCAAGGTAAAAACCGTGCGGAAATCTGCCGTCTCGCTGGAAACAGCGCAGTCGCGTCAAAAGACTGGAACAGCGCGAAGCAGTGGTTTACTCAACTCGTAGGAATAGAGCAAAGAAACGCATCCGCGCAATTCAATCTCGCTGTAGCGCATTATAATCTCGGCGAAATAGAACCCGCTTATGACAGGTATATGAAAGCGCGTGAAATTGACAAAACTATCAGAAACAGCGATATAGAAAACCGCTACGAACAGTTTAAGCGCGGGGGAGCGTCACCGTCTCCTCAAAAGGAAGTAAAGCAATCACAGGCTAATGATACTCTTGACAAATGGTATAACGAAGCGGTTGATCTGCACACAGCTAAGAAAGAGGCTGAGGCTGAGAAAATTTATAAAAAAATTATCGAACGCGCCCCGTCATACAGTCTCGCGTGGAATAATCTCGGCGCGATATACGGCGGCCGTGGTGATTTAGATGAAGCCGTGAACGCGTACACGAAAGCGCTTGAGAATCAAACAGCGCCTGAAACTTACGCGAATTTGGCGAATGTCCTAATCGCGCTTGAGAAACATGAAGACGCGCGGAATATCATCAAAAAAGGGCTTGAACATAATCCTAATAACAGGCATCTTGTGAGGATTCAGAGACAGCTTGCGAAGTGATGTTATGTAAAGCCGCAGGAAATAACTCCTGATTGATGTCCAAGAGTTTGTCAATGAATTCTTAAAAGAGTGGAATGGTGAAAGGTAATCACAGACTCGGCTCTCACCCTCCACTTTTAAGCACTCCTTCTCTGATGTTTTTTACAAGTTTTATCACTTGTTTGCGGTCGTTCGGATCGTAGACCCAATATCCTTGATCTTGTCAAATATAATATTCGCGTTCGTAAAACCGTGTTCCGCAGAAGCTGTGTTCATAGCTCTCTCCTTTTAATAAATGTTTAGAAAAACTTTTGGCTATGTAACCGTCCGGCATTCAAACGCCGGCGGCTTTGTCAATAATAATATAGCATCGGCATACGTCAGGTCATGGCTGAGGCAAAAAGTTTAGCTTATAAAATTGTGTACTGGTGGTTTTTTAGCAGATAATTTTTGGGTCAGGCCGTAACGGTGGCGCGTTTGGGATTTGCGGAGATAATTGCCGCTAATCTACGCATAATCTGCGTAGATTAACAGTTCTAATCTCCGCAGAACTTGCGGAGATTATCTTGACTCAGCACGGTTTTTGTATTATATTATATATAGAAAAGCGCATAAATCGTGCGGAGATTATAATTATGAACAAACATAGCCGGCACAAGCAAAAGTACATATATCAGCATCACGGATATCCAAATTTCACATGGGATAAGACGCTTATACTCAACGCTCTTACGCGCATAGCGGGACGGCAGGGAGAGATATTGGGCAAAATGCGGCAATTCGGCTTTGGCG
>Ga0123356_10000700_pt1 | contig 37099 bp, 34 predicted proteins | sample TergutEmb28metaG_2_FD_92546 | JGI IMG/M metagenome (GOLD analysis project Ga0123356, IMG submission 92546) | Embiratermes neotenicus P3 segment gut microbial communities from Petit-Saut dam, French Guiana - Emb289 P3 | ecosystem: Host-associated > Arthropoda: Insects > Digestive system > Gut ...
AAGCGGCCAACCGTGCCAAGGCGTTGAGTTACGGATTCAAAGTGGGCCGATCGGGCGCATCAGAAGAAGCAGACACAACATAATGCTATAGCCGGTGACACCGATCCGATCACGCCCGAACTGCCAACCGGGATTCGTCGGCTTAGCTAACCATAGAATCAAGGGCAAGAGGTGGACTAATGCCAAAAAAGAAACTGCCGACACACGAATCATTTGAAGCTACAAATGCCCATGGTCAATTTGCAAAAATTACCGTTTCTATGATGAGCAGCCTAGCATGGAAATCATTAAAGCCTTCGCAAATGGGCTTGTACCTCTTGTTTAAGGCCAAGTATACCCGGTACAGGAACGGCGACGACAATCGTCGGAACATATCCTTTCCCTTTTCTGAGTACAAAAGGATTGAGACGTACTCGAATCAGCGCACCTTTTGGCGTGATCTCGACGCTTTGATTGATCGAGGCTTTATTGAGGTCGTTGAATCCGGGCGCATGATTGGTGGCCAAAAGAAGGCGAGCATTTACGGTCTTTCTGACGCATGGAAACAGTATGGCTTGGCTGGCTTCCATGTCGATCCTACTAAGCGACGGAACACGGGTCGAAAAAGCTAAGGACGTTTTCTATGTGACAAAATGACCGCAACCCTTATGACATTTTGGCTGCAACGAACACCGATATAATCACATTTTATCCTAGCCTGTTGCGTCCAATTGACTGCAACGAAAAAGCGACAGTTGTGTCCATTTTTCCTTGATACTACTGCATTCGCGAACCTTTTTCGGTCAATGAAGATAAGCGCATTTCGTTGTGTCAAAATGACCACACCTATATATATTTACCATCTCACGCAGATACAAAAGTGGTTTTCGAAAAGGGCAAGTAGGATAGCGGTCATGGCACAGCAAGCGGTCACTATGGAGCAAGTTGCGAGATAGCTTCTGGAGAACAACGACACCCAGATTGCCAGAAGTGTTCGTATGTGGGCGCTTTTCCTGAGAAAAAACACGCTCAGGAGTCCGTCAAACCCTTATGAATCAATACGTCCCACATAACCCCCCCCCCCAGGTATTTTTGGAGGTGTGTATGAGAAAGCTTGACAGGTTGTTGCATAAGATGAGGCCGGCCCCCGCAGATATGTTTCGGTTGAAATATAACCTTGACATCCTGACCGACGACGAGCTTCAGTGGCTGAATGATTATTGCAAGAATTCTACAGCCGGAAACATTGGTAGCCAACAGGAGCAGCTATATTATAAATCGTTGATGGAAAAGGCGAGAAAGGCGGCGGGAAGCAATGGCACGTCGTAGGCAACTCAAAATGAGCACCACCGGAGAGGTTCGCCGAGCGATCTCCAGGGTTGCCAATATGGTTTTAAACGATGATATGTCGCCGCAGAGGGCCAATTCGATCCTGTGTGCTTGCAACTCAATCCTAGCTGCTGTCCGCGTGGACGATCAAGCACGGAAACTGGAGGAACTGGAGCGGCTGATGATGGAAAGAAAAGAGAAATAGCGTCGCTCTCTTAAGCGTTTCCTTCCCCTCGCAAAGCTTCGGCTAGCTCTTCGAGCAAAAGTCGATGCTTTTTTTCTATCCCTGTTACATCAAGAAATTGCCGTGCGCATTGTCCATTTTTATGATCATACAAGAAATCCATCGAAACATTGAACACATGAGCCATCCGCTGGAGTGTTTCATGAGATGGCTGACGTGTTCCGTTTTCATATGCCGAAATCATAGCGCGTGTTACTCTAAGCTTCATCGCCAACTCAGCCTGAGTCATCTTTTTATTTTGTCTCAAATTCTTGATGGTATCTTCGAAAAGCACGGCCACTACTTTCACCTCACTGCAAAATTGTATCTTGAGTAGAGATTCATGTGGCTGCATGAATGATGCTAACGATTGACATCGGTTCACTGATAGTATATGCTCTAAATCAAGCAAAATTCCACTTGGAAGCTCGGAGAGGGCATGCTGTTGACACAAACAACGAAAAATAGGGAAGGAAGATGCATCCGATGAAAAAGTTCTTCCGGTTAGCTTTATCGATGTTTTTAGCCTTGTCGTCAATGTCTACTCTAGCAGAATCTGCTACCATTCCTCCCGATGGATGTGATAGCTTTACAATCGGTGAGTTTTCATACAAGGTTCCGTCAGGATGGCTATTTTCGGACGATGATCCAGAAGTACGTATAGCAAAACGTCATTTCAAAGAAAAACTTAATAGCATAGCAGGCGGGTATATTTATGTAGGTGTTTGGGATGAAAATACTGAGCGAGGCAAACGCTTAGATTCAGCGATTGATATTTACCTAATGCCACATCTGCAAAGGGCACTAAAATCGGATGATTTGATGGAAGATGCCGACATAATTTACTTTAATGCAGACGAGCATTATGGTGTAAAATACAATCATGTTATGGAGATAAGTGATCAACTCTACCCTAGTAAAGCTATGTTTTTGCTTGGAGATACGCAAGCAATATATGTTGCTTTGTGCATACCAGGAAGGCCGGAAGAACAGAGTACATTACTTAACAGTTTAATTGAATCAATTTACGATACAACACCCATTGAATATCCAAATCGTCCAAAACCACAAGATGCAGAGTGGTTACAAAATATGTATGTTTTTTTGCGCGAAAAAGAATATGTTGTCACGGGAACAGTGGCTGATGCAACAATTGTCGATTTGAGATATCGAGATATTAACTACAAACCCTTCGACGGATTTGGGATTAGCATATCGTATGGATCGAGATTAGGCGATTGTATATCTATAACAATAGATCATGACAATGCCTATGCTTGGCAGCGATTGGGAGATATATTTATAGAGGCAGCCAAGCTTGCTGGAGATTTTTCAGCAAAACGCGCCTCCGAGATATTTAACTATTTATTGGCTAATAGGTCAGACGAAGAATCGCAATATGCTGATTCTCATTCAGAGATCGTAATAGATAACCAACGTTATGTTTTGAGATTCTTCACCGGAAGCAACGGGCGTGTTATTTTTCGGATAGATCGAGACGCTTCATATTTTGACGGTACATCAACGGCAAATTAAGCCGCAAACGCAATGTTTCCTATTTCCCACCTGCCTCCAGCCTGTTCATTTCTACCCTTATTTATACCCTTACGGTGAAGGTAAAAGGCAACAATGAACAGCACGCGAGGGAAGGCAATCCTCCAAAAAGCTAGATATATCAACACACTTCGGTACTAGTTAAAATGCATTAAAACATGCCTTTGCTAATTCAAGTCCCGTCGACCGCACCAAACCCATATAATCCGAACCAAGCACGACAGCTATTTCCTGTCGGTGATGGGTTCGGATTATTGCTTTATTTCGACTATGAGTTCTTTCGCAATGGCATGAAGCAGCGCCCGGAATCCAAGCCACGAGGCCCGCGCAAGAAGCGAACGGCCGAATAAACGCAAAAAGGGGCGGCAACATATCTTTGTCCATGATACCGCCGCTCCGTTGTACTTCACTCAAGAGAGATTCGTGAAAGAACTTCCAAAAACACGCACACTACTTCATCGCAATCAACATTCATATTCATGTAGTCTGGTGTTAATGCGTCTTTTGTTTCTAGGATGAATCCAATTTGTCGTAGCAATAGGTTTTCCTGTTCAATATAATACAGTGGTTCAATCTTAAACTTTTGGCAAGTCTCAATAATGCTGTGCGTTATTTTATCCGAGATACCCCATCGGTATTTCAGTACATTCATTTTCTTTTTGACCGGAATGAAAGAAGAGTCTGATGAGAATATGTCGTCAAGCTGTGAAATCAGGGAATACATAAATTCATCGGTTGCAATATCATCGGTTTGAATTATTGCACAAAAGCGATGCTGTGTTAAATCTCCGAATCTTTCCTTCACACACTGAGCTAAGTAAAACAATCGCAATAAGTCAAGAACTTGCATATCTGTCAAAGATTGCGGAGGTCTAGAAAGTTCGTGTATGTGAGAAATTAAATGCTCTGCTTCAAAGCTGTTTCCTCGTTTTTTGTTACAATGTTCACAGAGAAGCCGGATGTTGCTAACATCAGATGAGCCACCTTTTGACCATGGTATAATGTGGTCGAAATTTATCTCTTCGTCCGAAACATTTTTTCCGCATACCTGACATACCCCTTTATCTCGTCTTAGAACTTTGAATTTCACAGGCTGTGGTATAATTCTTGAAATATTCCTTAACGTCTTTGTCTCGGTGAGGGGTTCTGCTACTATAAAAACAGGGCATATGTGTCCAAATACTCGGCATCTGTAAAGACTATTCTCCTCTGGGAGGGGGAAGCCCTCAACTAGTATGCCATACGGACAATACTTCAATTCCCAACAAGGTTTACAAATTGCATTTATGTAATTTTCTGAGATTCTGTTTTGCCATTTTTCAAAAGCCAAGGTAATTCTATCTTTTTTCATTTCATAGTTCACTCCGCAGACAAAGTGTGTTTATGTAGAATTATATCAGGTGGAGCAGGATTTTGCACTAAAAAGGAGCGGCGATATCGCATGATACCGCCGCTCCTTACCGTTAGTCCTTCGGTTTCCTTTCCACACGTCCTTTTTCCGCTTCCTGCTGCGCTTTCCACTCGGCAAATTCTCTCTGCCCGTCCTCACTCTCAAAAAGGGCGAGTATATCGGGCATAATACAGCGAGCGATTGCTTCAATCTTGTACTGCGGAATATTGATGTTGTTGATTATTTTTTTCGTCTACCCAAATCGTGCCCTCCATTATACTCACTTGTCAAGGTGCGGTACTCGTTTCGAGCGAGGTGAAAAGAGGGCTGCCGCTACGTTGCGACAGCCCGATACCTGTACGATGGCAAAATCATCATCACGTTCAACTACAAGGATGGCACAAAAGCCATCACTCTTGAGGATGTAAAAGGTTCGGATTTGGATTGCCTCGGTGCATTGGAAAGAAAGCCTTGTACCTCAAAGGATACAGGGCTTTTTTGATATGCAATTTTGATAGCGTTAAGATGCTTTTTGAAGCACTTCAAGCAGGTGTTTTAAGTTTTCGGCTTGCTCTTCCGCTTTTCTCATTTTATTTGGGACAGAGGTTTTTATCTTATATTTCTTAGTTTCGTTTAAGAACTCAAATGTAAAACTGGTATTAAACCTACCTTCTCGCACCTTTATGTTCGTTATTCTGTTATAGGGCAAGCTCATTTTATCATACACAACGTATGTTGAACCACGTTTGGACTCTACAAAATAAAAATCTAAGCCCTCATCTCCTACAGTAACAAGGGTTGTGCGATAGAAGAAAAGTACGATAAACATGGGTATAAAAGCAGCAAACGTTGTTGTACCCGTCTGCCTGAACGCAAATATGTTAGCAACCGAAATTGCTATGATAACAAATAAACATATCCATATGGCGGCAGACATAGGGCGCGATTTAGCCTTTCTGCCAAGCAACGCCTGAAAGCCTTTCTCATTCACTTCCGTGGTAGAACACAAAATAGGCGCATCCGCACCGCCCGGTTGGAATGCCTCGATAGCGTCTTTTATTGCCTGGTATTTTGACATAAAAAGCCCTCCCCATATTGATTTTCGCAAACTCATTATATACGACAATGGAATAAAAGCCAAGTGTGGCCTTGTGATCGATGTTAGCTCCCGTTTACGATCACGGTGAGGGCATCCTGCAACACGGCAGACAAGCTCAGATGCCGAAACGCTGCCTCTTCGTCCAACCATTTGGGGAGGGAGATGGTGCGGCGAACAGCGGTGTTCTTCCGTTGCCTGGCGTAGACTTCGGGATCGGCGTCAATCAATGTCACATAGTCGTCTCCATCAACCTGGATTGCGCTTACAGGGCTTGGCGCCGGAATCGGCCTCTCGTACATTTCCTGGGTATCCAGCCACAAGGCAAGGCAATCTCGCGCCATAAAAATTGCGTTTTCAAGGCCCCTTCCTTCTGTTGTACATTCAAGATCGGGAAAGTCGATGGTGATGCTTCCATCGTCGTTGGGTGAAAAGATGGCGGGGTAGATTTTTGTCATGTTGCTCTCCTTTCCAGGCGGTTGGGGATACCAGGCTGTTTATGGCCGCCTGGCTCTTTGAAGAATTCTCATAGCCGTTTTTTCGTTGATTTCCGTGTGGGGCGGGACCTGCTCTTCTCGTTTCATCGCGCCACCTCCTTATGTTTTGATCATATTGCACAACTTACGTAATGTCAAGCCCACGAAAAAAATTGCATCGTGGGCTTGACACTGTTTCGGCAGAATTATAGGATAATAATATGCTGGTACGAGGGGTGAAGGAAATGAAAGATACCACATTTGCCATCAGCGAAACAATCGCGGTGCTGCTTGCCGAAAAAAAGTACCGCTCCCTCCGCGATATCTTAACAACCATGCGCGCGGCCGATATTGCCATCATGTTTGATGGCATCTCGGAAACCAAGCTGCCGCTCCTCTTTCGGCTTCTGCCAAAGGAGCTGGCAGCGGAAACCTTCGTTGAAATGGAGAGCGACAGTCAGGAGCTTTTGATCCGGAGCTTTTCAGACGCCGAGCTAAAAGCCGTTGTTAGCGAGCTGTTTGTGGACGACGCCGTGGCCATCGTAGAGGAAATGCCCGCAAACGTAGTAAAGCGTATTCTTTTGCAGGCCGACCCGGAGATGCGAAAGATGATCAACGAAATCCTGAACTATCCCGATGAATCCGCCGGAAGCGTAATGACCACAGAATATGTAACGTTGCGCCCCCAAATGACCGTTGAAGCAGCCATCAAGCGCATCCGCCGAACCGGGACGGACAAAGAGACTATCTATACTTGTTACGTAACCAACGATGCCCGGGTGCTGATCGGGTATGTATCCCTCAAATCCCTGATCCTCGCCGAGGAGGACGAGCGGATCGAGGATATCATGGGCACAGACATCATATCGGTCAAAACTTTTGACGATCAAGAAGACGTAGCCGCCGTATTCTTAAAGTACGACCTGAGCGCCCTGCCGGTTGTGGACAACGAAGGCAGGATCGTGGGTATCGTAACCGTGGACGACGCCATCGACATCTTGGAAGAAGAGGCCACGGAAGATATCGAAAAAATGGCCGCCATCACACCTTCGGACAAACCGTACATGAAAATGTCGGCCTTGGAGATATGCAAAAGCCGCTTCCCCTGGCTGCTGCTGTTGATGGTCTCGGCCACATTTACGGGTATGATCATCACTTCTTTTGAGCATGCCCTAGCCGCCCAAGTGGCGCTGGCGGCCTTTATCCCGATGCTCATGGACTCGGCCGGAAACACGGGGAGCCAGGCTTCCGCCACGGTGATTCGCGCCCTGTCCCTTGGCGAGCTTGTTTTTACCGATCTTGTGAAGGTTGTATGGAAAGAGATACGGATCGCCGTATACTGCGGCTTGGCCCTGGCCGTGGCATGTTTTGCGAAGGTGCTTGTGATTGACATGTGGATATTGCAAATCGAAAATGTGACCGCTACCGTGGCCCTAGTGGTAAGCGTTACCCTGGCGCTCACCATCCTGTGCGCAAAAATCATTGGCAGCGCCATGCCGCTGCTGGCGAAAAAAGTTGGCTTTGACCCCGCCGTGATGTCCGCCCCTTTAATCACCACCATCGCAGACGCCATATCGTTGATGATCTATTTCCGTATCGCCACGGCAGTGCTGCATATCTAGGTTCAATACATGTATTGAGCAAGGATTGTTAAGCAATTCCGCAAGGAGGGTGCTATACTCCATTTGCAGCTGCCATAACCCGCCAGGAGGTGAGGCGATGGGAAACTTTGATACCGTCAAGCGTGCTCTTGCATACATTGATGATCATTTGGGCGATCCCATTTCTCTGGAATCAATCGCTACCTTGTTTCATTTTTCCCCTTACTATTTTCACCGGATGTTTTCCATCATTGTTGGAAAAACCTTGGCCGTGTACATCCGCGACAGGCGATTGTATTGGGCCTGCCAAGCCCTTTCGGAATCGGATCAACCCATACTGACCATTGGGATGGACTGCGGATACCCGTCGGCCCAGTCTTTTTCTCGTGCATTTAAGGCTGCATTTGGCCTTTCGCCAAAGGAATATCGAAACCAAGGGTTACGCCCCGTAGGCGAATCCGTGGATTCTCTGATCATGAAATTCACAAACCGATTGAAGGGAGGAATCCTGGTGAGCCCCAAATTACTCAAAAAGCCTGCCCTGCTCATTGCGGGAATCTGTGGCGATGGAGATAAAACAGCGGAAGTCTGGGCCGCGTTTGAGGCGTTGATCAAACAACAACCTTTAAACAACAAGCTCTCCAGCGATGGCTATGAGGTTAGGATATGCGATGAAGAACAGCACATCGTGCATGTGGGATACTTGGTAAAAGACACGCAAGTAGATTCGGTTTACACGGTGATGCCGTTGCCAGCTTCGGATTATGCGTCCTTTGACGTGTATGTTGCCAATGGATACGATAGCGAAAACAATGCAATGATGGAATGGCTTACCACAAACGAGCAGGGGTATTCCGAGCGGTTGCTTGGCAACGCCCATTATTGCGTGGAGTTTTATGACGAGCGGTTCACCGGCAACGAAGAAGGTTCTATTGTAGAAATTTGGATGCCCATCAAAAAAGAATGACGGCAAATCGGGTTATCGCTTGACTTCCTCTGTTTTTCGGTTATGCTAAAGTCAAATCTCTGATTTAACGGGGTGCGATGATGTATATCTAAAGATCGCTGGAAGAATTGATATTGCGCAGCAGTCAGAGCTTTTCCGCCCTGATTGTTACGGGCCCACGCCAAGTGGGAAAAACAACCATGCTCCAAAAGCTTGCCGAAAAGGGCCGGGGATATGTATCCTTGGATGATCCGATCGCGCGGGCGATGGCGATAGAAGATCCGTCTCTTTTTCTTGCTCGCCACACGCCGCCGGTCATTATTGATGAGATACCTTCCCGGATTTCATCATGAATTGTTTTATGGAAGTTATGTGAACACCTATTTGCAACGGGACATTCGCGATCTAACGCAGGTTGGCGACGAGCTTGCTTTCCTGCGGTTTATGACGGCTTGCGCGGCAAGAACCAGCCAGATGGTGAACTATGCCGATCTGGCAAGGGATGTTGGCATTAGCGAACCCACGGCAAAGCAGTGGTTATCCGTATTGGTTTCTACGGGTATCGTTGAGTTGATCCAGCCCTACTTTAACAACACGCTCAAGCGGGCCATCAAAACGCCAAAGATGTACTTTACAGACACGGGCCTATGCGCTTATCTCACCCGTTGGGACAACGCCAAGACGCTGGAGATTTCGGCGATGTCCGGCCAATTTTTTCAAACCTATGCCGTTTCAGAAATCTTAAAAAGCTATCATAATGCGGGAAGGTGTCCCCCGGTGTATTATTATCGGGACACCAACGGAAAAGAGATTGATTTGTTGATCGACGAAAACGGAACCCTTTACCCCATCGAAATCAAACGATCCATGAATCCCGGCAAAGATGCCGTCAAACATTTTTCGGTTCTTGACAAGGTACCAGGGAAAAATCATGGGGAGGGGGCGGTGATTTGTATGTATAAAGACGTATTCCCCATTAATAAAGACAATTGGATGGCGCCCGTATGGCTGATATAGACACTTCATGGAGGCAATAAACGAATGCAACTAACCGAAAAACAATTGGCCCACATTGAAACGCCTTGTTTGGTGATCGATATAGAAAAGGCCCGACAAAACATACTTTCTATGCAAAAGCAGGCGGAGGCATTTGGCTGCGCCCTGCGCCCTCACGTCAAAACCCACAAGATGCCGTTTTTTGCGCAAATGCAGGTAGAAGCCGGAGCCAAGGGCATTACCTGCGCAAAAGTGAGCGAGGCCGAGGTGATGGTAGCGGGCGGCCTGCGGGATATTTTCATCGCTTATCCCATGGTGGGCGACTTTCGTATCCGGCGCGCCCTGGCCCTTTTGCCAAAGGTAGATCGCCTGATCCTGGCCGTGGACAGTGTGGAATGCGCCACCGCGCTAAACCAGGCGGCGGCAAACGCCGGTGTACGGCTCGAAGTGCGGCTGGAAGTGGATACCGGCGCAAAACGCACCGGCATACCCCACGAGCAGGCGGCGGCGCTGGCTAAAACAATCAGCGCCCTGCCCCACTTGGATTTAACCGGCATTTATACATTCAAAAGCCTTTTGTACCGCGGCGCACCCACGGGTGATTCCGCTCTGGCAGGACAGGAAGAGGGCCGGATGATGTGGGATGCCGCCCAGGCGATTCGCGCCCGGGGCGTTGCGCTAAAAGACATCAGCGCGGGCAGCACGCCCACAGGCCTATTGGTGGCTCAAACGGGATTGGTGACGGAAATCCGCCCGGGTACCTATATCTTTTATGACGCAACGCAACAAAAGCAGCGGGTATGCACCACCGATCAAATCGCCGCAAAGATTTATGCCACCGTGGTAAGCTGCCCAACGGAAACATACGCGGTGATTGACGGAGGCTCCAAAACTTTTCCCACGGATTTTTCTGGCTATGGGGCGGTGGAAGGCCGCGACGATCTACATCTCTCACGCCTGAGTGAAGAACATGGTATGATTACAACAGATAGCAAAAAAATAGGCCTCTTCGTGGGGCAAAAGCTTTGCCTTGTGCCTAGCCATGTATGCACAGCCATCAACATGCAAAACCAAGTATACCTTTTGGAGCATGGCGAACTGCGCCGTCAAAAAGTGGATGCGCGAGGCATGTTAGTATAAAGTAAAGGGAGAAAATATATGGACGTTTACACAAGGTTAAAAGAGCTGGGTTTGGCGCTGCCCAAGGCCCCGGCAAAAGGTGGCGTATATGCGCCCGTAAAAGAGTTTGGCCAGAACTTGGTATATGTTTCCGGTTGTGGCCCAACCCTTGATACCGCCGTGGCAGGCAAGCTGGGCAGGGATTTTACTGTGGAGGAAGGCCAGCAATGCGCCCGTAACTGCATGCTGAATCTTTTGGCCGTTTTGGAGGCGGGCATCGGCGATTTGAACCTCATCAAAAACTGCGTAAAGATACTGGTGCTTGTGGCCGGCACAGATACATTTTATCAGCAACCGGCGGTGGCCAACGGCGCAAGCAGCCTTCTGGTGGAATTGTTTGGGGAGGCGGTGGGTGCGCCATCGCGCTCGGCCATTGGCGTAAACGCCCTGCCGGGGAACATTCCTGTTGAAGTGGAAGGGCTGTTTGAGATCAAGGGGATGTAGAACATTATATTGTGGTCTCGACTGCTCCTTGACACAACATGTTGATTTTGGTATAATTTTCGCGTCCAATAGGAACGCTTTTTGAAAGGAGTGTGCGGACATGGTTCATCAAGAGGAAAAAGATTTTGTTGAGATGTTTTTAGCAACGCTGTGTTCGATGGATAAACACGAAATCCCTTATGATAATGAGCTTTTCTCCAATGGGCTGGCGCAGGCGTCAGAATATTTTAACACGGCGAATATTCCCGATGAGGTAAAACAAAAGTTAGCCCTTCTTTTTATCAAGCAAACGACATACGGTGAATATTTGAGGATGCAAAACATTATTGAGAATATGAATGGCCGAATCATATCTTTAAAGAATCCCCATTATGTAAGAGCGGAAATTAATATGGGCAAAGATTATATAGATTATTTGCATGACAGTATTGACTTAAGGGTCGATCATGATTTTTACCGTGGGATAGCGACCGCATTTTGCGAAGGCGCTAAAATATAACCAAGGGCGGGAAACGAGTATTGCTATGATACAGAATGTATTTGCTGATATGTTTAGAGGTGCGCCGTTTTCTGATGTTTACAGCGACATAAATACTTACACGGCTGGTTTGCTCAAAAACTACCTTGGCCACATCCGCCTTGATCACATCCGGAAGGATTTGGGCAAGAATCGAAAAGAAATTTATGATGCTGTTTGGGGAAGTATAGAGTTCACTAGTGCCGAGATGGTCATCATTGATTCGCCATTGCTCCAAAGGCTTAAGATGATCAGACAGCTTGGTTTGTCCGATTTTGTTTATCCTGGCTCTACATATTCTCGCTTTTGCCATACCCTTGGAGTTACTTCTTTGAGCACACGTATGGCTAAGGTAATCAATAGGATACTGGATGAAGAGCATAGGCTTTTCCCCGAAAAGAAACGTAAAGCATTATGTCAACTTGTGAGATATGCCGCAATTTTTCATGACGTAGGGCATACGCTCTATAGCCATGCCAGCGAGAAGTTTTTTGCTGAAAGTGACAGTGCGCGGTTATTCGATACTGTAAGTAAAATGCAAAGAATATTTTCCGAAAAAACACGCTGTGAAACGGCACTCCATGAATTAATAGCTTGCATGATCGTTAATTCTGATGCAGTGAAAGAGATGATGGAGATTTCTTTGTCAATTCCGGAGGGGGAGCAAATTGAAGGCCCCTTAGATCAGCATTTGGAATACATAACCTGTTTAATCGTCGGGGTGCCGGTCGATAAGTATATACTTCCTTTTTCTAAAATCATCAATGGCCCAATCGATTCAGATAAATGTGACTACCTAACAAGAGATTCCCATGTGACAAAAATACCTGTAGCCGTGGACATTTTTAGGCTGATAAACAAACTCCGTTTAGTAGCTGTAGAAGCCAAAAAGATTAGTTTGCCTGAAATTTGGAACGATCCTGACACAGATAGCAGCCCTTATCTTGAACTTGCTGTAACAAGCTCTGCAGAGAAAACTTTATTCCAATTGTGCATGGCAAGAAACATCATGTATGGCAGCGTATATTATCATCAAAAAGTATTGACCGCCGAAACTGCACTCCGTGATGTGCTAAGAAAATATCAGGATTTGTTTCCTGAAGCATTAAGCGTGTTTTCCAAAATACTCGAACTGTCCGATGATTTTTTGGGTCCGCTCATGATTCAATGGTTGAGAAATCATGCTGAAACGGAAGAGAATCAAGAACAGCAGTCAAAACTGCTGATCCTTGCTGAAAAAATGGAGTCATTGCTAAATCGTTCCTTATGCAAAAGAGTTTTGAGTTTGACTTTTCCCTATCTGCTTGGCGATAAAACACGCACAAAAATATTTGGCAGGGAAATTATTGAAGCTACAGATCCACGTAAAAGAGAATGCATGCTTTCGCATATCACCGCAGAGTACATAGAGATTTATAAAAAGAAAAACAACATGGAACCTACTGATGTTGATATCTACTTAGTCCATCAACCGATGGAAGAATATGATCCTAAAAGAATCAACGTGCATATAGACCTTGGAAGAGGCCCCAGAAATTACAGAGGCTATTCTTATCTTGAAAGCAAAGAGTCGAATGATAAGCAGTACTTGCTTGTTACCAATCAACACGATAGGGTTCTATTAATGCTTGCTGCAGAGAAAGCCCTATTTAAACATAACGGCATTAGGCTAAAAGATGAAAGCTTTGCTTGCCTAAAACATAGTAGCAAAGAGATCGAACAACTCAGAAAAGAACTTTTTGAAATGGGCATATATGATGATTCTGCATTTCCTTTGATCACAGATGGCGTGCTTAATAAGTATCTGGCAAAGGACCATATTATGGATATTGTCGCCTTGTGCGGAACTTATGAAGGCCCCGACGGATATAAGATAACCGAGTTTGAAGTAAATAATTTCCTCAAGCAGTTTATGGCTTGCTGCAGCCAGAAAGACAATGTCAAAACACTCTTAAATGGAATCAAAGACCTACTTTTGGGCGCTACGCACATCACCAGAAGGGTATTCGTGGAGACATTTGTGCGCAAACTAAAGGAAAAACCTCTTTCACAATACAACATATGCAATGTAGGACATAAATTGGATAGTGCCGCGCACTTGCAGTATTACTTAAATGATGTCCAACAGCATGTGGAGAATATAGTTATTGTCGACCGGCTGGATGATTGGCTTGCGAATGCCAATGATGATGATGCAATCATCTTTTATGATGATGGTTCCTATTCTGGACGTCAGATAGTATCCATATTTCAAGAGTATATGGGTATACGGTCACGTATGACTGATGAAGAACATGTAACTGAGCTGAGTGATGAGCTAAAAGCGAAGCTAAGGAACAAGAAAATTGTCCTGTTTTTCATCTGCTTTAACAAAAAGAATGTTGAAACTATTGTGGGGGAATTTAGGGAAATGGGCCTTGATAATGTTGATATTTGCTATGGGGATGAGATGGATACAAGCCTTTTTGATCAACAGCACCCGATTGTAAAAGACACTCTGAAAGCAATTGGGGAAGCTCTTGTGTCAAGCGCCAAGGGAGGTAAGGAAAACTGGGATGCCAAAAGGATTCAGGACGCTGCATTGGGTTACAATGACGCGCGGCAGATGGTTTTTCTCAAATCTAGCGTCCCCACATATACAATAACCTGTTTTTGGCTTGATGGTTGTATTGACAATAGGATGAAGTGGATTCCACTTTTTCAGCGTACAAATAAACCGCTGTAGAGTGAGAAGGAATCTCACGGCTCAGCATCGTCTTTTTCCCCATCGTCGTAAAACGCAACCCGGTTTCGTCCGCCTTCCTTGGCCTGGTAGAGCGCCTCATCCGCATACCGGATGGCCGTCTCCAGATTGTTTCTGGGCGCGGCAAAGGAAATGCCAAAGCTTGCGGTAACCGGTATCTCTATCCCCTCAAATACCACGGGGGTTTTGCACACTTCCAGCCGGATGCGTTCGGTGGTATTCATCGTATTGGTTTTGTTGTTTGGTTTTACGTCGGTCATTAAGATCAAAAATTCCTCGCCGCCGTACCGGCCAAATATATCGTAGGGCCGGATGGCTTTTTTTACGCGCCGGGCAATCTCTTTGAGCACCATGTCCCCGGCCAGATGCCCGTAGGTATCGTTTACGGCCTTAAAATGATCCAAATCAAACATGATGGCAAAACAATCGATGCCCGTTCGGTTGGACCGGGATATCTGCATTTCGGCAAACTCCAAGAAAAAGCGCCGGTTGTAGATACCCGTAAGGGCGTCATGGTTGGCGATTTCCTCCAGCTTTTTGCTGAGCCGCACATTCTTTATCAGCAAAAACATGGTAGCAACCAATATCAGCAGCAACACGCCCATAAAGATGGACATGTACAACGCACGCTCTTCCGCCAGCTTTTTGGAGTAATCGAATAACCGGCCGGTCCAGCTGATTTCAATTGCGTCGGTGGGCACGTGCTGCTGCGCCTTGTCGATGATGGAATGCAGCACCTTTTGCTCCTTATGGAAACCAAAATGGGAATTCATGGGCGCGTTTAACTTAATGTTGATCTTAAAACCCGGCCGCCCCCGGTAATTGATCTGGTTGAGCAGCATGTGCTCCGATGCCATCAGCAGCGTCACCTCGCCTCTTTCCAGGGCGTCTAGGCAATCGGTGAAACCATCGTATTCCACCAAATTATCGTTGTCCGGAAAGAGCTCACGGTATATCTCCGCGTGCCCGGATTGCCGCATAACCCCTACCCTCTCCCGCATCACCTGATAGCTGGCTAGGTTGGGGAAATCCGCCTTCGACAGGATGGCATAATACGAATGGGAGTAGGGAACCGTGCTCCACAAAAAGTGATCGCTCCTGGATTTGGAGTATAAAAGTTGCGCCACCATGGGGATTTCGCCGGTATGTACGCCTTGAAGCAAATCCGCCCAAATGGCGCCTTTGGGGGCGACGGCCTCAAAACGGATGCCCGTAAGCCCGCTGATTTCCGCCAGCACATCCACGGCGATTCCCTCGAATTGCCCAACCACCTCATTGAAGAAGACAACGGGGTAGTTGTCTCGCTCATAGGCGACAAATACTGTTTTGCCTTGCTGTGCCAGATCCTCTAGATAGGCCCTTTCCTCCTCTGTAAAAGACCGGTGCAGTTTGTGTTTTGCGTAAGCAAAATCGCCCTCTTTATAGAGCGCGTACAGCACATCGGCCCCACCCGAAGAAATATACTTATCTACCACCGAAATAAAGGGCAACAGGTCCGGGTTGGCCGTGGTCATGGAAACCGACTCATGTACCATGGAGAAAAAAATTGCGGAGTGAATAAAATCGTACTCGGTAAAGGCAGGGTCGGCCACCGCCTCTTCCACAAAGGCATCGATCTCCCCTTCTTGAAGCAAACGCGCTGCGGTATGATAGTTGTCCACGCTTACGCGCTCAAACGCCATGGGGTAGGCCTTAGCGATGGAATCCGCCGTAACGGTATCCTCCAAAAAGCCCAGGGTAAGGCCTTCGATGTCTGATTCAGTGCGTATATTTGAATCCGCTAGGGTAAATATCCGCAGCACACGCTCGGCGATGGAATGGCTCATGCTATATTTTTGTGCACGCTCCGCCGTGGCCGTCAACTCCCCCGTAAAATCCAGGGCTTGGGTGTCCAACCTTTTGATCAGCTCGTCCCACTCGTACATTTCCGGCACAAAGGGTATCCCAAACAAACCGGTCAAAAAGTCGCCGTATGCAATCGCAAAACCGGCAAAGGAACCGTCGGGCAGGATAAACGCTTCCGTGCTCAAAAGGCTCCCGTAGGTCAAGCGACCCCTATCGGCTTTAACCGCCTCAATCGCGGCGATTTCTTCCTCGGTTACGCCGGGGATATCCTTGTACGTCTTTATGGAATCCATGGGCGAGGTTTTTTCCGGCGGCGCGCCGCACCCCGCCAGTGAAAGCACAAGCAGCATTGTCAGCAAAAGGGCTCCCCTACGCTTCATAACAAATCGCTCCCATAATCAAATTATATTATGATGAGAGTAGTATATCGTATTTTTGTGCCAAAAGGTGGGGGATAACCTTAATTCATATATTAAGTTTATGGATGCAGAAGCACGCTCACCCAAGCAAACGCAGAACATCCTTTTGGGTTTCCAGCACCCTTTGGGCAATGAATTCCACAAAAGGCCCGTCGTCCACATGCGCCCTCTCTAGCGCGGCGATATACTCCGCGCGCAAAACCGGCGGTACAATCGCCAGCGTGTAGCCATGTCGAAGCAAGCATAGGCTCATCAGCAGCCGGGATACCCTGCCATTGCCATCGATGAACGGGTGAATGAAAACAAATCGTTTATGCGCTTGTGCGGCAAATGCCACCGGGTGCAACTTACTTTCGTTCACAGCCATCCACTCCGCAAACGCAGCCATCATACCGGATATTTGATCAGGCCGTGGAAGCGGGTACTGTGAGCCGGAGATAAACACCTGCTGCGTGCGGTATGCGCCAGCCTCGGCCTCGTTTATCTGCGAGTAGAACAGCCTATGGAGCTCGCATATATCTTGCTTTGTTAGAGGACTGGAGGCGTCCAGGAGGCCATACATGGCATCGTATGCCTTGGCATGTCCGGTGGCTTCATAATAATCGCGGATAGGCTTTCCGCCCACCGTGAGACCATCTTCCAGCAGCACCTTGGTTTCGCTTTCGGTTAGGCTGGAACCCTCCAGTGCGTTGCTGGACCAGGTTAGGCCTACCCGGTAGTAGCCGCGCAGTTGGGACAGCAATGGTTCTTGCAGAGGGCGATGCTGATCTATCCGCGCCTTGTTTGTTTCGATGCGGTCAAGCGTCACTTGGTTTCCTCCTCTCAAAAAACCCCGCATCCTCTTGATATGCAAGAATCTGCGGGGTTTTCTCCCTCCAAATGGGGTCAATAGGACTTGAACCTACGACCTCTACGATGTCAACGTAGCGCTCTAACCAGCTGAGCTATGACCCCAAGGCGACGAAACTTATTGTACAAAATCCGCAAAAAAAAAGCAAGCCTAAGATTCGCGCCCAAATTGTGTGGGAACTTTTTCCCCTAGCCCTCCGTCCAAAGAACAGCGCGCAATACAAAACAACAAAACGGAGGGAATCATCATGAAACGGTTTTTGTGCATATTGGTATGCCTGGCAATGGCACTGAGCGCCTCGGGCTGCACTATACTGACGGATCGGGCTTCGGTAAACGAAAAAGCGGACATCAATGTTGTGGAAAATTTGGAACCGCTGGCTGAGTACGAAGTGGACTACGACGGGGGCATGGCGTTCAGCCTTGCCGATACCACGATGTTTAGAACAGTGGCGCCCGGGACTGCGTTGCTGCAAGAAGAACCTGAATGGAATTACGACGAATACGCGCCGGTGATCGAAAGCGGGTTCTCCGCCACCCTTACTAGCCCGCTGTCCACCTTTGCGGCGGATGTGGACACGGCGTCGTACGCCAACGTCCGGCGTATGATCCGCCAGCAGCGAAAAATCCCCCAGGACGCTGTACGCATCGAAGAGATGATCAACGCCTTTACGTACAACTACCCCCCACCCCAGGGCGACGATCCGGTGGCCATCTCGGCCCAAGCCGCCCCCTGCCCGTGGAATGAACAAAACCTGTTGCTCCGGGTGGCCCTCAAGGCGCAAGACATCGACGTGGCCGATCTGCCGCCCTCCAACCTGGTATTTTTGATTGACGTATCGGGCAGCATGGACACTCCGGAGAGGCTCCCCCTGGTGCAACGAAGCTTTGCGTTGCTCACCGAACAGCTCACCGCCCGGGACCGGGTGTCCATCGTGGTGTATGCGGGTACGGACGCCGTGGTGCTGGATGGGGTACGCGGCGACGAGAAAGCTAAAATTCTTGAAGCCATCTATGAGCTAAAGGCAGGCGGCAGCACCAACGGTGCAGCGGGCATCACCACCGCCTATGAAGTGGCACGCAAGTACACCGGCGAGGGCATCAACAGCCGCGTGATCCTCGCCACCGACGGGGACTTTAACGTGGGCGTCAATTCAGAAAGCGACCTGATCCGCCTGATCGAAGGCCAGCGCGACCAGGGAATCTTCCTTACGGTGTTAGGTTACGGCTACGGCAATCTAAAAGACAATAAGCTGGAAGCCCTGGCCAAAAACGGCAACGGAAACGCCACCTACATCGATACCATCCATCAGGCGCGCCGGGCCCTGGTGGAAGAGATGGGCGCGACTCTAGTCACCGTTGCCAAGGATGTGAAGCTCCAGGTAGAATTTAATCCCGCCGTGGTGGAAGCGTACCGGTTGATCGGATACGAGCACCGCAGGCTGGCCGCCGAGGATTTTGCCGACGACACCAAAGACGGCGGTGAGATGGGCGCGGGCCATAGCGTCACGGCCCTCTACGAGCTGGCGCCCGTGGGCGCGGGTACGGTTCCGGCCATTGAGCTCACCTATCAGAACGCCATCGTCACCGACAGCGCGGATTTTGCGACGGTACACGTTCGCTACAAGGAGCCCCAGGGCGACGTATCCACCGCGATCTCTTATGTGGTAGAGGCAAGGGCTTTTACCGACAAGCCGGATGACGATTTCCAGCTGGCAACCGCAGTGGCCGCCTTTGGCCAAATGATCTCGGGCAGCAAGTATGTGGGTAGCGCCGATGAGCGAATGGTGCTGGATATGCTGCAGCCCCTGCTCAGCGGCGATACCGGCGGGCGGATCGTGGAGCTGTATGATTTGGTGCGGACGAGCGGGGGGCTGTACGAGTAATGGGAAATTGAAAATGGAAAGTGGAAAATAAGAAAACCCCGGAGCATGTGTGATGTGCGTCCGGGGTTTTTATAACGAAACAGCTCAAATCTCAAAATCTGCAAGCTTAAAGTCCGCATAGAATCTCCCTGAAGTTGGGGTGAATCTAAGAACACAAAAATCAGGGTCGGTGAAAGATTTTTGTGGATAGGCATTTTTGAATATGCTCTGCCAATATTTTTCTTTGATGCTCATTTCGGTCACAATTTCCATATCACCTTTGAGCAAACATCCCTTCCACCATACAATCTTTCGACTGTAAAAATAAACATTGGATTTTTGATTTCTACTCATTTCGGCGACAAACTTCGAGGACGTATTCGTACAGAAATACATCTCACTCAACGATTCTCTATATTTGCCGGGAACAACTGCTTTTGTCAGTGGGTAACCATCTGATCCCACACAAGACAAAATGAATGTGTTAACTTTTTTGTGTAACTTCTCGGCTTTTTCTCTTGGTGTCATTTTGTCCTCCATTATGTATGTTCCTCTCTACACCAGACATACCCCTCCCTGCCCACGGCGCATCATGGGCAAGGTATCATTGGCGACGATTACCGTCGCCCCAGCAGTTCAACCTCAATTGCTGCAAAAAGGGGAACCCTTTAGTTTTCGTTTCCTTCCTTCGCTGACAGTGCCTTGACTTTTTGTATTGCCTCTTCTAGGCTACTGCTGTTTTCCATTGCCATCAAAACCAGGTTTAGCAGTGTTTTGAATTGATAGTCTGTCATTGTATTTTGCATCCTCTCTGCCTCCTGTCCGGCGTACTTGGATCGGCCTACTATACTGCTCATTTTACCTTATACCTACTTCCAAGTCAATTCATGGGCAGCACTTTGCTGCGCTTCGGGTTTTTTCATTACATTGTAGCGTTTAGGCATGTTTCGCGCTATAATACTGGAAGAGCATTACAGGGGGGGACATACATGAAGCCGCGCGTGATCACCGAATACGCCATCCATTCGCCTAAAATCCACCGGCCCCGTTTGCTTGCCGTGGTATCGGATTTACACAACCGCCGCTTTGATGATATTCTTGTGGCCTGCGCCCGCGCTGAGGCGATGCTTGTCCCCGGCGACTTGATCGATATTTGCCCCCACCATGCGGCCCTCGGGCTTGATTTTCTGCGCCAGATGGCAGCGCGGATGCCTACCTACTATACCTATGGCAACCACGAAGACCTGTGCGACGATGCCTTTGAATCCCAAGTGCGCGGCACGGGCGCGGTGCTGCTCAACAACGCCTTCTGCAACCACGACGGGCTGGTGATCGGCGGGCTGCACCTATACGACAAGCCGCGCCTCTTTTCCCTGCACGACCGCCGGAACATCGGCGACGGGCTGGTGGGCACGGCCACGCGTATGCTGGGCGCGCTGGAGCAAGAGAAAGGGTTTCGCCTATTGCTGAGCCACAAACCGGAGTGGTTCGCGCGTTTGGTACGCCAGCGGGATGTGGATTTAACGGTGTCCGGCCACGCCCATGGGGGGCAGATACGCCTGTTTGGGCAAGGCCTCTACGCCCCGCACCAGGGCGTGCTGCCCAGATGGACCCGGGGCCTGTACGAAGATGACCGCCTGCTGGTGAGCGCAGGGGCGACCAATACCGAATGGGTGCCCCGCATCGGGAATCCCTGCGAAATCTTGCTGGTGCGGCTGTTGCCGCCACCAGCATAAAAGGGGGGCAAAAGGATGGCAGCCCACAGATTTTCCGAGCGGGCGCAGCCCTTTTTGTTGGAGGGCGGCGCCCACGGCGTGTTGCTTCTCCACGGGTTTACCGCCACCCCAGCCATGATGTACCCCCTCGGCAAAGCGCTACACGCCAACCTGGACGTTTCGGGCCAGCGGCCCACGGTGCAAGGCATCCTGCTGCCCGGCCACGGAACCCGCATCCAGGATATGCGCAGCCACGGCGGCTACACGCCCTGGCTCAACGCTGCCATCGATGCTTTTGACGCGCTGGCAGCCCGGTGCGACCGGGTGTCGGTGATCGGCCATTCCATGGGCGGCGTGCTGGCGCTGCTCCTGGCCCAGCAAAGGCCGGTACACAATGTAATCCCCATTGCCGCACCCATGCGCCTTTGCCGTTTCACCGCGCGCCTTGCGCCTTATATCGGATGGGCTATCCCCTTTACGGTGGATAAGCGAGGCCCTGGTGAGGATTGTGATCTGGGTTATGCGGGCATGGCGGTGTGCCGGGTGGGTGATCTGCTGCGCCTTATGCGCCAGGCGGAGCGTAACTTAGCCCAAATCAGCTGCCCAATTCTTGTGGTACAGCCAATAAACGATGAGACCGTGCGCGCGGCCAGCGCCAATATCATCTACAATGGCGTAAGCAGCCAGCGCAAGGAGTTACTGTGGCTGGAGCGCTCGGGGCACGGATGCGTGATCGGGCCGGAGCATCAGCAGTTGTTTGATGCGTGCGGGAGTTTTTTGCGGGGGTGAGCCAGCGTTACGTTTGCGGCAAGGCTTGGTCTGCTGCTGGGCTTACATATCGGGTAATGGCATTTTCCACCGCACGATTCAGGCTATCACCGTCCCTGATGGCGCGGGCGGCCACCTCCCGGTGTAGCTGGCGTGAGATGCGCACGTTAAAGGTTCCGCTATATGCTTTGTCTGGTTGCTTGCCTTTTTCCTCGCAAAAAGCCAGGTATTCATCAACGGATTTCTGGAATTCGCTTTCGATATCGTCAATGGATCCGCTCTCAAAAGTAACCAAATCGCAAATGCCTTCAACTCTGCCAAAAAGCACATGGTCTTCGGCGCTATATTCGACTTTGGCAACGTATCCTTTGTATTCCAGCGTGTTAGCCATTCAAATCGCCGCCTTCCCGCAATTTTTCACAAATGATCTTCACTGCATACGTTTTCATGATGCTTGCAGGATGAGGTCTACAATCTCCTCGCCAGCAACTATTGTTTAGTTGCAATTGCAGTATAGCACTCTGCTTTCACGACGTCAAGTATTAAACGATGTCTTTTACATCGGGAAAATATCGGCAAAAAAGCATAGTTTGATTTGACAACCGCCCCCTTCCCGCGTATACTATCTTTCATATCAGCGCAATGAACGGGAACCGATGCTTTTCCCTGGCCAGAGAGCTGCCGGTTGGTGCAAGGCAGCCCAAGGAAGGCGTCTCGCTCGCCCCGGAGCGTGTGGCAGTTGCCGCCGGTTTGCAGCCGTTATCCTGCCTTGAGTGGGCGGCCTTTTGTATGGCCGTCAACAAGAGTGGTACCACGGAACAACGTTTCGTCTCTTGCAATTGGAGGCGAAGCGTTTTTTGTACAAAAAAGCTTTGGAGGAATCACCATGCGGATCAATCCCTATGCCCCAAACGAAATCGAACCCAAGTGGCAGCGTTTCTGGGCCGAACAACGGGCCTTTTGCGCAAAAAGCTACTTCTCCCGCCCCAAGTTTTTTGGGCTCATTGAGTTCCCGTATCCTTCGGGCAGCGGCCTGCACGTAGGCCACCCGCGCTCCAACACCGCCATCGACATCATCGCACGCAAGCGGCGCATGGAGGGCTACAACGTGCTGTTCCCCATGGGTTGGGACGCCTTTGGCCTGCCCACGGAAAACTACGCCATCAAAAACAAGATCCATCCCCGCATCGTCACCCAGCAAAATGTGGATCACTTCCGTACGCAGCTGCAAAGGCTGGGTTTCTCTTTCGATTGGTCGCGGGAGGTGGACACCACCGATCCCGCGTACTACAAGTGGACCCAATGGATCTTTTTGAAGCTGCATGCCCACGGCCTGGCCTACAAAGCCGAGATGCCCGTAAACTGGTGCGTGAGCTGCAAGTGCGGGCTGGCCAACGAAGAGGTTGTAGACGGCGTATGCGAGCGGTGCAATGGCGAGGTGGTGCGCCGTGTGCGCAACCAGTGGATGCTGCGCATCACCGAGTACGCGCAAAAGCTGCTGGACGGGCTGGACGATGTGGACTTTATCGAAAAGGTCAAAACCCAGCAGCGCAACTGGATCGGCCGCAGCGAGGGCGCGGAGGTTGATTTCGCCATTGAATCCAGTGAAGACACCAGCGATGTCATCCGCGTATTTACAACAAGGCCGGACACGCTTTTTGGCGCGACATATATGGTGCTCTCCCCCGAGCACCCGCTGGTGGACGCGCTCATCGCCCGGGGCACGGTAACCAACGCCCAGGCCGTGGCCGAATACCGGGCCGCCGCCGCCCGCAAAAGCGACTTTGAGCGCACCGAGCTAGCCAAGGATAAATCCGGCGTACCCCTGGAGGGCGTATGCGCCATCAACCCGGCCACCGGCAAACCCATCCCCGTATGGATCAGCGACTATGTGCTGGTAACTTACGGCACGGGAGCCATCATGGCCGTGCCCGGCCACGACACCCGGGACTGGGAGTTTGCCAGCAAGTTTGGCCTGCCCATCGTGGAGGTGGTGGCCGGCGGCAACGTGACCGAAGGAGCCTACACCGACGTAGCCGACGGTGTGCTGGTGAACTCCGGCTTTATCAACGGCCTGCGGGTGGCCGAGGCCAAACAAAAGATCACCGATTGGCTCATCGAAAAGGGGCTGGGCGAACGGAAAGTCAACTACAAACTGCGGGATTGGGTGTTTAGCCGCCAGCGGTACTGGGGGGAACCCATCCCCATGGTGGAATGCCCCTGCTGCGGTTTTGTGCCCGTGCCCGAGGATCAACTGCCCATCACCCTGCCCGAGGTGGAGCGTTACGAACCCACGGACAGCGGCGAATCCCCGTTAGCGGCCATCACCGATTGGGTAAACACCATTTGCCCCAAATGCAACGGCCCCGCCAAGCGCGAAACCGACACCATGCCCCAGTGGGCCGGTTCCAGCTGGTACTTTATGCGCTACGCCGACCCCCACAACGCCGACGCCCTGGCTTCCAAAGAAGCGCTGGCTTACTGGTTGCCGGTGGATTGGTACAACGGCGGCATGGAACACACCACGCTGCACCTGCTCTACAGCCGGTTCTGGCATCGTTTTCTGTACGATATCGGCGTGGTGCCCACCCCGGAACCCTATCAAAAACGTACCTCTCACGGTATGATCCTGGGCGAAAACAGCGAGAAGATGTCCAAATCCCGCGGCAATGTAATCAACCCCGACGACATCGTGGACGTAATGGGGGCCGACGCCTTCCGCCTGTACGAAATGTTTATGGGGGCCTTTGATCAGGCCATTCCGTGGTCCACTAAGGGTGCCCACGGCTGCCGCCGCTTTTTAGACCGGGTTTGGCGGCTGCAAGAAATCCTAACCGACAGCGAAGAGATTTCCCCAGCCTTGGCCGCCAGCGTACACGGGGCCATCAAAAAAGTAACCGAAGACTACGAACGCATGAAGTTTAACACCGCCATCGCCGCCATGATGTCCCTGGTGAACGACCTCACGGCCGCGGGCAGCGTAACCCGTGGCGAACTGCGGGCGCTGTTGCTGATCCTAAGCCCGGTTGCGCCCCATATCGCCGAGGAGATGTGGGAAGCCAACAGCTTCGGCGGAACGATATATGCCCAGCCCTGGCCCGCCTGGGACGAAGCGGCGCTCCACGCCGACACCGTAGAAATCGCGGTGCAAATCAACGGCAAGGTGCGCGGGCGCATCGATGTGCCCGCCGATATGACGCCCGAGCAGGCCGCCGAACAACTGCCCAGCCACGAAAAGGTGGCGGAATTGCTAGCCGGCAGGCCGATCCGCAAACTGGTATTTGTGCAGGGAAGGTTATTAAATATCGTAATATAGCCGCACCCCCGCATTCTGCCCCTGGGACCAGGGCCAAGGCCCTGGTCGGTTAAGGGGGGTAATGGGGGGTGCAGGGGGGAGGTAGGGGGGAAATCGAAATCCCCCCTCCTCCCTCCTGCGTCCCCGTTCGTGGTAGCGAAATATGTACAAAACCGAATTGAATAGGGATATTTCGCCCTTTGGAAACCTTCGCCTTGCACTTCGTATTTATATGCAGTATACTGTGCCCATCCGCTGTGATTCGTAAGAAGGGCAGGAAAGGCTAACATGCGTTAAGTGCTTCCGCTCGGGGATCGATCGGGAGACGAAGAGGGCACACGATTCCACGTGCCTTCGCGGTAGGTTGGCTGCATCCCACTGTCCGTCGGTTGGACACCTTCACGAATCCCGTCAGGGAAAAAATGTGGAGGTGTTTTTTCATGTCTTCTTTTCGCTCTCTTTTTCGTGATTCCGCCGCGGAACTGCGCAAGCCCCATACGCTGGTGCTCACCGCCTTGCTCACCGCGCTACAAATCGTAACTATGCTGTTTGCGTTGGATGTACTGCCCACTCTGCGCATCAGTTTTGCGTTTGTTTTCCAGGCAGCTGCCGGTATGTTATTTGGGCCGGTGGTGGCCGCCATGCAATGTGTGGCGGCAGACTTGATCCGAAGCTTTTTGTTTCCCGTGGGCGCCTTCTTTCCGGGATATACACTCACGGCATTGCTCACCGGCGTGGTGTACGGCTGTTTCTTTTATCGGAGACCCGTAACCTGGCCCCGGGCGCTGTGCGCCAAGGGGCTGGTGAATGTGGTGTTGCATATCGGCCTCAACACGTTTTGGATGTCCCTTATGCTCAACCAGGGCATTTGGGCCATCCTGCCCGAGAGGGTACTCAAAAACCTAGGGTTATTGGCACTAGAAGTGCCGCTGCTGGTGATCACATACACCATTTTATTGCGGATTCCGCGCCGTTAGGCATTCGCTACCCACCCTTATCATTTTTTTAATAATGCGCAAAAAGAGAGAAAATGGGGTATACTATCATCGGGTTTTTATATGCCATTGTTGCCTGAGAGGAGAATTGTATGAGCACCCCCGCAAAAAAGCCCGCCAAAAAATCGGGCCGCCTCTTTACCATCCTGATCATCTCGCTGGTGGCGGTGGGCATCGGTGTTATCGTTTACCCCTTTGCGCTCATCGCCATCGACGAATACACCAAAAACCAAATCGTAGCGGAATTTGAAAGGGAGTTCCCCATTTTCCGCGCCGAAGAGGATTTTGAAATGCTGGACGAAGCCGCCATCGCCGCGATGCCGGTGGTATCGGTTCCCCGGTGGACCTCCGAGGAGGTGGCCTCTGCCAATGCGCTATTGGATGGAACCAGCGTGGAGCTGGTGGGCGATCTGCCCATCGACCTGCCCTTTGCGCCGGTCACCATGCCGCCCATCATCATAACCCCCACCGCAGCGCCCCTTGCTGGTGTGGCAACGATTCCTTATGGAGATATGGCCGCCGTTGAGCCTGGGCAACATCTGGCCTCGCTGCCGGATCCGCCCATGGATGTGAGCGGGGCCTTGCTGGCCCAGGTTCCACCCGGTAACGAGCAGGTGCTTGACCTAGCCAGCGCAAGCGCGCTGCAACCCCAGGTGGGCTTGGGCAATCAGCCTATCGCCCAAGAGGGCGCAAACGCGGCCCAGCCCTTGGCCGGATTGGAAAGCCAGGCCATCGCCCAGGCGGGCATAGACGCACCCCAAACTCTGGCCGGGTTGGACAGCCAGGCCATCGCCCAAGCGGGCATTGACGCGCCCCAAACTCTGCCCGGATTAGACAGCCAATCCCTGGCCGGGTTGGAAGGCCAACCCATCGCCCAGGCAGACGCAAACACGTCCGAACCCCAAGCCGGGTTGGACAGCCAGGCCATCGCCCAAGCGGGCATTGACGCGCTCCAGCCTTTGGTTGGCTTGGATAGCCAGGCCCTGGTCGGTTTGGAAAGCCAGCCCTTCGCCCAGGCCAGCATTTATGCGTCCAACGCCCTAGCTGGGTTGGCCACCCAGCTCACCGCCCAAACAGGCGCCGAATCTCAGCCCTTGGCTGGGCTGGACAATCAATCCGTTGCCCAGGCTGCTCTGGATGCGCCTCAATCCTTGGCCGGATTGGATAGTCAACCCATTGCCCAAGCGGGCATAGACCCGCCCCAATCCCTGGCCAGCTTGGATACCCAAACGGCTGCCAACACACCCCAAACCCAGGCCGACCCCGTTATCCAACACACCGGCCAAACCGCCGCCAACGCATCCGAGCCCTTAACTAGCCTCAGTACCCAGTCCGGCGTGCAAGCCGGTGGAACGCAAGGGCAGCAACCAGTGTTATCGGCTTTAGAAGGCACCCTTCCGGTATCCAACGAGAGTGTTTTATCAAAAAATGAGGCCAGTGAGGGCAATGAAGGCAATGTGGCCTCTCCCCAACTAACGCCAGCTCCTCCTACTCAAGCGCCTATTGAAATATCTACCCAAGCGCCTGCTGAAGCACCTACCGAAGCGCCCCGGGAAACAGCCCTTGCCCCAGTGAATGAAGCCGTAAATGAAGCCGTAAACGAAGCTATAAATGAAGCTGTGTCCGAAGCAGATAGCCCGCTAGGGCCCGTGGACCCACGCACCGCCTTCCAATTGCGCGACGCCGCGCCCGTGTATTACGAAGATTTTGTGCGAATACTCGACGAGGCCAACGGGCTGGCCGCCGGGCTGGCCACCTTCTCCCCGTATTCGGAAGAAAGGCGGCAAGTGGATTCCCCCACCGAGCTTACGGTGGCCAGCATCAACAGCCAGGTTAGGGCAGTGCGCAACCTGCTGAACATATTCCAAACCCTGCCCAGCGCCCGGGATGCCGTGGCTCCCTTTATGAGCGCCAACGACCCGTCTGTGGTATACAACGTGGCCCTGCGGGACGGCGTACAATTCCTGGCCGCCGATCTAACCGCCCTGGATCAAGTGGTGAACCAATTTGCGCGGATCAAACGTTTCCCCCGTGCGCGGGATCAAATTCAGCTCGGATTCGACCACTCCGTGGAACTGGTGGATCAAACGCTGAACCTGCTGGACTACATGGCCCTGCAATTGAACGAAAGGGATACCGAAGCCTACCTGCGCAGCCGCTCCGCCTCCATGGTGGGCGAAACCGAAGCGGTGTATCTGTTGGAACTTCCCTCCTTGCGACTCAAGATCGGCTGCTTCCCCAACGTTACGTTTGAGCAGATGTACAGCGGCATGCGCAAGGGCGCGGCGCTGTATCCGCGGGTAGGCACGCCCAACACCAACACCAATATCTCCATGATCGCCCACCGCTCCGGCTCAGCCCCCTTCTTTGAGGATATAGACAAGCTGAAGTCCGGCGATACCGTGCTGCTGCATACCCGGGGCCTGGGCTCCTACCGTTACTTGGTGGAGCGTGTGTTTGTGGTGGAAGAAGACGATTGGACCCCCATGCACACCTTGGGGTATCCGGCGCTCACGCTGGTTTCTTGCGAGGAGTACCGGGGCGTGATTTACGGCAGGCGCATTATGGTGCACTGTAAGCTGGTAGGTATTGCGCGGTAACCGGAATCCCCCCGCCACTGCGGTGGCCCTCCCCCCTTTAACAAGGGGGGTTAAGGGATCTTAGCAAAGTCTATATTCTAAACCCTACCTCCCTTGTTAAAGGGAGGAGGACCGCCGCAGCGGTGGAGGGATTCTGCCGGGCGATTTTGGCAATAGCAAGATTGTTGCATTCCATACTTTATCTTGTAATTACCGAAGGGAGTTGTTATAATAGGGCGGCGACTTTGGACTTGGAGGTCGTAACAAATGGACGAGCTGCGGTTGGGTGACCTGGTGCAAATGCGCAAAACCCATCCCTGTGGCAGCGATCGCTGGCGCATCATTCGCGTTGGCGCGGACATCAAAATTAAGTGCGCGGGTTGCAGCCGCATCGTGATGCTGGATCGACAGGAGTTCCTAAAGCGCATGAAAAAGCTGCTGGAGCGTGCGGAAGAAGGTATCCCAAATCCATGACCCTCGCCGCCAAAAAAAAGAAGCGTATACGGCGTCCACCGGCCTGGCTGCGCCCGGTGAGCGCACTATCGGCCGTGCTGGCGATCATATTGTTGTTGTATGCGCTGGTACTTGATTTGCGCCCGGTGCAAGGGGACTCCATGGAGCCCACGCTGCACGAAGGGGAGTGGGTGCTGATCCTTAGGCCAAGCTTTGCCCTACGCGGGCCAAAGTACGGAGATTTGGCCGTGTTCATCCCCGCCGCCGTAGGCGACGCCTGGATCAAACGGGTGGTGGGTCTGCCCGGCGATGTGCTCCACGCAGAAGAAGGCCGACTATACCGCAACGGCGAGCCGGTAAGCGAGGGATACTTGGCCGAAACCACGCCGGCCTTCTCCGCCATCAAATCTTGGAGCAATGAGTACCTGGTATTGGGCGATCACCGAACCAACAGCTCCGACTCCCGGGAACAGGTGATCGGCGCAATTCCCCGCAACCAATTGCACGGCAGAGCCGTCTATGTAATATGGCCGCCATCAGCATGGCGCCCATTATAACAGACATGTTTTATAGAAAGAAGGCACTTTTATGGCCGAAATCACTCCAGCGTCGAACGCAAGCCGTGTAAGGCGCTCCAAAAAAGACCGGAAAAACAAACCCAAAAAGAGCCTAAAGCGCGAGATCCTTGAATGGACGCTCACCATCGCGCTGGCGGTGGGCTTGGCCCTGGTAATCCGCACCGTATGGTTTGAGCCCGTGCGCGTGGAAGGCAACTCCATGCTCAGCACCCTGGCCAACGGCGAGCTAATGATCGCCACCAAGTGGGATTATTTATGGAACGACCCTCAGCGGTTTGATGTGGTGATCTGCAAATACCCTGACCGCAACGCCATCTTTGTAAAGCGCGTGATCGGCCTGCCGGGCGATACCGTGGAGATTCAAAGCGGCAAACTGTACATCAACGGCGAGGTGATCGATCAGCCCTTTGATTTGGTGCCCGACACCCGGGACTTCCCCTCGGGCGCGTACACCAACAAAAACGCCGTGGTGCCCGAAGGCCACTTTTTTGTGATGGGCGACAACCGCAACAACAGCAACGACAGCCGCAACCTGGATGTGGAAGCGCTGCCCCGCAGTATGATCCGGGGTCATGTGCGCTACGTGGTTTTTCCCTTTGACAAGATTCGCCCCATACTCGATTTCAGACCCGAATAGCATGACAAACGAAGGGAGACGCCTCCGTGGACGACAAAAACAACCCGCGGCTACAGTCCGCACGCCCGCGGCGCAAGCCCACCGCAAAAACCGATCCAAAGATATGGAAGGAAACATTGTTTCCTGACGATTTTTCACCTGCGATTCATCCGGATTCTGAAGTTGAGCCCATCGCCTACGATGAGCTGCCGCCCACGGTACAAGCCGGGGAGATCATCGAGGATATACTCGAAGCCGACGCCACCGGCGAGGGTGTCGAGCGGATCACCAAGCCCAAAAAGAGCGGCTACCGCGAACTGCTGGAGTGGGTGATGGTATTTGCCGTGGCGGCGGCCCTGGTGATGCTGGCCCTGCGCTTTATCGCCGAACCCATCAAGGTAGACGGCCACTCCATGGAAAACACCCTTTTGCCCAACGAATACGTGCTGGTAACCAAATACGAGTACCTATTAGAACCACCGATGCGTTTTGACGTGGTGTCTTGCAGGTATCCCCATAACAACAAAACCTTTGTAAAGCGCGTGATTGGCCTGCCGGGCGAAACCGTGGCGCTGATCGACGGCGAGCTATACATCAACGGCCAGCACATCGAGCAGGACTTTGATCTGCGCAAGGAATGTGAGGATTACGGCCCGGAGACCATACCCGCCGGGTATTATCTGGTGATAGGCGATAACCGCAAGGTAAGTATAGACAGCCGCGACCCATCGGTAGGCCCGTTGCCACGCTCGGCCATCACTGGCCATGTGCGGAGGGTGATCTATCCCTTTGAGAGCATGCGCGCTATCGAAGCGAAACACCGCTTGCCGCAAATCGAAATGGAAAACTAAAAATAGAAAGTGGAAAATTAGGTGCGGCGGAGCATATAGCTTTCGCCGTTTTTTCTCTGAACTCCATGGTTCTATACTCCCCCCTGTTTGCATATAGAGAAATGGACGGGCTATCGGGTTATCATTTAAATTGGCCGCGCAAAATGGCGTAGAGCTCCACATCCACGTAGCGGCCCTTGTTGTACAGGCGGCCATACAGCGTACCCTCCCGGCGCATGCCCACCTTTTCCATCACCCGCCCGGAGGCCGGATTTTCGCTCTCGTGTTGGGCTTCGATGCGGTGCAGGCCCATGGTGTGAAACCCAAACCGCAGGGTTTCGTGGAGGGCCTCGCTCATGATGCCCTGATTCCAATAGGAGCGGGCCAGGGAGTACCCCACCTCCGCCGAGTTGTGATCGTGGTTCCACCACATAAAGCCGATGGTGCCGACCATCTTGTTGTGGGGTTTGTACACGATGCCCCAGCTGCTGGGCTGGTCGCCACGGTATTGCCGGTGCAAAAAACGCACGTAGTTGCGTGCGTCGGCCTCACTTCGGTAAGGCTCCCACAGCACATGGCGCGCCACCTCGGGATCCCGCCCATAGGCGTACAGATCGCGGGCGTCGCTCATGGCCACTCTGCGCAATAACAGGCGGGGCGTTTCCAAGGTGGGCATACGCTGAAAGAGTGTGGCTTTTGCATTAAACATGGCGCACCGCCCCCCCCGGCATGGAGGGGGTCAGCGGGCGGTTGACATGCCGCTGGGCGCCTTGTATCAGCACCGCGGCGCCCAACAATGCCATCAATATCATTACGATTAAAAAGGCCCGAAAGATTTTATTCATGACGTACTCCTTCCGTAACAGTTATCTTTGCGTTAAGGCATTCCACCGCCGCGCCCAGCCCCACCGGCAGGCGTTCGCCGGGCAGCATTGCGCCCCAAGCGGGCAGCTCTGGCCGGGCAAAGTGCCCGCAGCTTACGCCTAGGGCCAAGTGGCTGCCGGTGTTGGCCAGGGCCTCCCCGTCCAACCAAAGGGTGGTTTGTGGCGCATGGGTTAATGCCTCTTGCAACGAACGCAGCCCCACACAAAAGACCGTGTCTGTACGGGCTTCTGATTGGCCCCCATTGTACACCTCCAGCCGCAGCAGCACGGCGCCGGGATCATCGGGCAGTTGGGCGGCCATCCGGCCCAGCATGCCCGTTTGGCAGGGAACCTCCCAGATTTCTTCGGCCAACGAAAACCCTGCCTGATCGTACAAGGTGGCGGTTACGGTTCGTTTGGATGCCGGCCGGGTGGCTTCGGGGGATACCAGGAGTTGCACGCCCACATCCAACCAGGTGCGCACCCAATTGGCCGTCCGATCCACAATGAGGCAGGGATGGAGGGGCGCGTAGGCGTCGCGCAGGGCGTAGTAAGCCGGGCGGCGCGCGCCAACGCTCTCTAAATCCCTCTCCAGAATGGCGTCGGAGGCGTAGCCCTCGTTCACCTGCCCGGCGCTCCCGGCAAAAAATCCGGCCACGCCCCGGCCCCGGGTACGCTGGGCCAAGTAACGCAGCCCTTCGGCCTGCAAATAGCGGCTCAGCAATGCCGTACGGTCCAGGGAATCCGCCACGCCCCGGCCAAACCACAAAGGGGCTTCGGGCAACTCCAGGCAGGTGAGGGGGCCGCCCTGGGTTTCCCAAAGGGGCCCGCCACGGGGCCAGGGCAACCCGTACAGCTTTTCGGGCGCACTCAGGGCCGCTAGGCCCGTAGAGCGTAGCAGGGCGTCGTCGTCATTGGCGTAGCGGGGCATAAACTCGGGCCCCAAGTAACCCAAGGGACCGGCCACATTGTAACACTGGCGCTGCCCTAATTCCTTCCACTCCGGATAGGGGATGGGCCCGCCCGGTGTGATGCCCACAAAGGGCCGGTCGTCGCCCAAAGCGGCCAGCACCTCGCCCATGTTGGCTTCGGCCTGCTCGGGATCGGCTCCCTCCAAAACTTCGGCGGGCAGCGCCCATTGGGCCACGCAGGGCCTATGCATCAGCCGCCGGGCCGTGGCCTTCACCATGGCCCCGTCGATGGGCAAGCCTTGCCACACCAACATGCCCAAATGATCGCACAAGTCATAAAAAATCTCTTCTTGAGGGGCGGCGACGTACAGACATTGTATGCCGGATTCCAGCAACGCGGCGATCTGGCCGCGCACCCAATCGGGCTTGCTGGGGTGCCAGATGGGCGCAACCCAGGCCACACCACGCAATTGAACCGGCTTTCGATTCACCGCCCACAGACAGGGGGGGAACTTTGGCCAGGCACGCTGGGAGTTGACCCGCATAAAACCCACCCGCTGATGGGCCAAGTCGCAACCCAGATGCCCCCACAGCACGGTAAGTTTTACATGATACAGGGCGTTGGGGCTGCCCGGCGTCCAATCCACGGCATCGGCCACGTTGAGTTCGTGGGCAAATTCGGTTTCTTCTTCGCCCAGCTCCTGCTCAAACAGGCGCAAACCCAGGGGCTGCTCACCGTGGGAAAGAGCATAACAAAAAGTGTATGTGCCCGAGGCGTAGGGCAACACCCGGCCCACCGTAATCAGCGAGGTTTGTACATGATCGGGCCGCACGCCAAATTGGGCGATCAATAATCGGTTCACGCCATGGAGCCATACCCCGCCCCGGATACCGGGCAGGATGGCCCCCAGCCGAGTCTCAAAGGGTTCGGCGGCAAAATGTACGGTAACAGTCAGTTTTTCCTGCCCCGGAACCACATGGGAGGTGATATCGGCCCGCAGGGTTTCACCGGCAGTGCAATTAAAGTGGGCCACCGGCGTTGTGTTCACATGGAGCGCACCGTACCCAAACAGCCCCTCGATTTCGATATAGTGGCGTTCGGCCACACATTCGTCTAGCAACAATTCGGCAGTGAGTGCCCAGGAATGCTGGGTGATCCAGGTGTACCGTGTTTCGTCCACACGGCTGGCGGGATTGGGCTTTGCCTCCGGCTCCGGTTCCGCATCGGGATTCTGAATGCCTGCAAGGCTCACGGCCTCGGCCACGCTGCCCGGCACCGGGCAAGATACATCCACGCATCCCGCGCCGCTAAGGGCCCACATTTGTGGAAAAGGCTTTCTTCTAGCCAATGGATCACCTCCAATCAACAAGCCCCTTGGAAAAATTTTCGCAAAACTCTATGTACATGCAACGGGTTCCGGCTTTGGCTCGTCTATATAGTATCGCCCAACACCCTATGGGCCATGAGCAAGCCCAGCGCGGTTTTTCCATCGTGAATTTCGCCGTTGAGCACCCGGCTCACAGCCTCTTCCAACGGCAAACGTTCTACGTGCAAAAACTCGCCGGTATCGGGCCGAGCTTCCCCTTCCGATAGCCCGGTGGCCAGGTACAAGCTGATGCGCTCATCACAAAAGCCAGGGGTGGTGAACATCGTGGTGAGCAACCGCCAGTGACCGGCGGCAAGGCCGGTTTCCTCCCTGAGTTCCCGTTGGGCGCAGGCCAGGGGATCCTCCCCGGGGTGGTCGAGTTTACCCGCCGGAAGCTCCAGCATCAGCTCGTCCACAGCGGGCCGGTGCTGGCGCACGAGGGCCACAAAACCGCCCGCATCCACGGCCACCACTGCTGCCGCGCCGGGATGTTTCACTACCTCCCGTTGGGCAGGCGATCCATCGGGCAGGCGCACCCGCCATTGCTCCACCCGGATCAACGCGCCTTGAAAACGCGGTTCCCTGCCTATTATCTCCTCGCGTAGATCAGGGCGGCCATTGTCTTGGTATATCATACTTACAAAGATACGCCGCGCACGGCGCCCTCTCCTGCATATCTCCTATTAGATTTGGAAAGAGAGGCAGCAATTCCTATCTGGCACGCATTGACAAGTCCTAATGATTCGCGTACAATAATACTGATGTTTGTGTAGCTAATTTTGTCGGATTTTTTGCCGATGCCCTATAACAACGAGGAGGAACTCAGCCATGAAAAATCTATTCAACAAAGTATTCATTTCCCGGAGGGTGGTGGCCGCCCTACTTAGTGCGCTGCTGCTGGCGGCGCCCATCGGACCCCTGTACGCCGAGGACGTAGGAGGGGATTTTCTGCTGCCATGGGAGACCACGGCCGAGCAGCCCGCCATTTTGCTGCACTGGGTGGATGAGGGCGGCGACTGGGTATCAGCGTACGCCGCATATCAGGGGATGGCAAATGGTGTGCACACCTATTGGTTGCAAATCACCGATCCCTTTGTGCTGGAGCACCGCCTGGGTTCCATGGCCTACACTGTGACCCACCAGAACGAGGGCGATCTGTTTGAGCCGGATCCAACGGTGGGCATCAACTTTACCCACCAACTGGATGTGCCGGTGCTGATCACCAACCTAACGCAGTTACGCTCCTGGATACTGATTGTGTCCAGTATGCCCATGCCCGAGATGGAGCCGGAGCCCACGGAGGAGCCCGCACCCACCGAAGCGCCCGCGCCCACTGAAGCGCCTCCTACCGAAGCGCCTCCTACCGAAGCGCCTCCTACTGAAGCGCCTCCTACCGAAGCACCGCCCACTGAAGCGCCTCCGCCTGCCGACGATTCCCGCGCGCTGGACACCTCTTTTACCAGCTATGCCACAGTGCCCAGCAAGGCGAACCTGCGCGCCACCGCCGAGGTGATGAACACCAACGTGCTGGACGTGATCCCCGCCGGTGAGCTGGTGTATGTGGACGGCAAGATGGCCATCCCCGGCACGGAGCACGATTGGTACCGGGTAAATCGTATTACCGTGGACAATACCACCGGCTTTATGCGGGCGGATGTGCTGCAATTTGTCTCCGATCAGGAAGCGCAGCAAATTTTGGGCCCAAGCGCCCAAAGCGAACCGGAAGCTGCCACAGCCATGATCACACACCTTAGTTCCTCGGGCGAGGTTGAACCCGATTTTTATGAGGGTTTTGTGCTCACCCTGCCGCCCATTAGCGATCCCTACGGCACCCTGCCCCTGCAATCCATGCCGGGCGATAACAATCCCCAGGCCGTTTCCATGGGCGAACTGGGCCCGGATCTGCTCCTGCGGGTAGACGGCCAAACGGAGATCGACGGCGTGCTATGGTACCATGTATATTCGCCCTTTGCACCCAATGAATTCCAGGGCTGGGTGGCGGCTTCGAACTTGATGCCCATCAACGACGAGATGGCCGAGCCCTTTTTGCAAGCCCAGGTCACGCCCGCCCCCACCGCTCCGCCCGCCACACCGGTGCCCCTCGATCCCACGCCGGAGCCAGTGATCACACCTGAGCCAGTCGTAACCGCCTCGCCCACGCCTGAACCGGTGGTAACCCCTGAGCCGGTGATCACCCCTGAACCAGTCGTAACCCCTGAGCCGGTCATAACGCCCGCGCCCACGCCCCGGGAGGAGTTTCCCGCCCCCACCGAGGCTGGCCCGGTAGACCGCTACGGCTTTACCCTTGAAGGCAGCGTGAACCTGCGCAGGGATCCCAGCCAAACCTCCGACTCGGTGGATAGGCTCACCAGGGATACCAAGGTATGGGTTTCCGAAGCGATAGTCAATACCAGGGGCGAATTATGGTACAAAGTAACGGCCATGCGCGACAACGGCGGCCGGGCCAACAGCGGCTATGTTATGGCAGGTTTGGTATCCCTGATGAACAACCAGGAGCAAGCCGCGTATATCGACGCGGTGAACCCCAACACACCGCCCACCCACGCGCCAACCCCAACCCCCGCACCAACGCCCACCCCCACCCCCCCCCCCCCCACCCCTCCCCCCCCCACCCCCCCCCCCCTCCCCCCCCCACCCCCCCCCACCACCCCCCCCAC
>Ga0123356_10000701_pt1 | contig 37065 bp, 27 predicted proteins | sample TergutEmb28metaG_2_FD_92546 | JGI IMG/M metagenome (GOLD analysis project Ga0123356, IMG submission 92546) | Embiratermes neotenicus P3 segment gut microbial communities from Petit-Saut dam, French Guiana - Emb289 P3 | ecosystem: Host-associated > Arthropoda: Insects > Digestive system > Gut ...
AGGCCATTGAACTGACGGGCGAAGACCTGTCACGCTCCAACTTCGAGATCCGAAGGGCCTACATCGATCTCGGCCGCATCCTGACCAACTCCGGGCGGCGCCAGGAAGCCGAGGCTTACCTCGCGAAAGCCCGCGACCTGCAGAAGAAGGTGCTCGAAGACAGCCAACGGGGCATGGCGGAAATGGTCGCCCGGGGAGGCGCCGGTTCCGCCGCCGCCATCGTGCCCCTGAGCGCAAAAAGCGAGGCTTCGCTCGTGGCCGACCCTTTTGCGCAGGCCGACAAGTCCTCCGTCGCGCGCTCGGGATTGACCCTGGACCAGCGTTCCGCAGCCGATGCCCAGGAACAACGGCTCCGGGCGGTCTTGGGCTTGGCCTTCAACGATCTAGCGACTTCCGAGGCGGTCCAAAAACAATACGCCACCGCGCTTACCAACTATCAAGAGGCGGAGCGCTGGGATCCCACTGTCCCCGAACTGGCCAAGAACCTGGGTCTGTGCGCATTTCGAAACAACGACTATACCGAGGCCATCCGTGGACTTTCGAAAGCTCTAGAGCAGGCCCCGGGCGACAAACCCGTGCGCGCGATGCTCGGCATGGCTTATTTCGGAGCGAAGCGTTACCGCGACGCGGTGGATGCGTTTCGCCCGTTAGGCGCCGGCGGGATGCAGGACGCGGTCGTCGGCTATGCGTGGGCCTCGTCGCTTGCCGAAACCGGAGAGCTGAAAACAGCCGCCGAGGTGCTGGGAAACTTTGAGCAGGGCCATCCGACGGATGAGTCGCTCCTGATGGCGGGCAAGCTGTGGATCGAGATCGGCGACTATTCGCGGGCCGTATCGGCTTTTCATCGCGCGCTCGACGGGTCCCCGTCGCTTCGCCAGGCGCATTACTTCGCCGGTCAGGCCGATATACGCTGGGAACACTGGGGGGAAGCCGCCCAGGAGTTTCGCGCCGAACTCGAACTGGACCCCTCCAATGCGGACGCGAAATACAATCTGGGTTTCGTGTACCTCCAGCAATCGGAAACCGAGCCGGCACTGGCCCTTTTTGAGCAGGTGGTCTCCGCCGATCCGAACCATGCCAACGCACAATACCAGTTAGGCAAGATCCTGCTCGATCGCGGGCGGCTGGCCGACGCGGTGGAGCACCTCGAAGCCGCTGCCCGCCTCAATCCCAAGGCCGACTATGTCCATTACCAGCTGCAGGCTGCCTACAGAAAGCTCTCGCGAATCGCGGACGCCGATCGAGAGCTGGCCGTCTACAAGGAATTGAAGGCCAGCGAGCGCCCAGTCCCTGCCGGCGGGGCCGGGAGGAACCCGTGAACGGGCGCCGCACCTCGGGCCCGCGGAGGCCCCTGCGCCTCGGCCCCATGAAGGCGCTCCTCGTTGGCTTGGGCTTGCTGGCAGTTCCGATCGCGGCCGGACAAGGCGGTCATCCCACGCCCCCGCCTCCGCCCCCGGGAGCAAAGTCCACAAAGTGTGTGGACCGGCCCATTCCCCAGCTTGAAGATATCGCGGCCAGGGCCGGGATCGACTTCCAGCACACTTCCGACCCGGCAAAGAAATATATAGTCGAGTCGATGAGCGGCGGCGTGGTCGTATTCGACTACGACCGCGATGGCTGGCCGGACATCTATTTCACCAACGCGCCGAGCGTCGAGATGGCGATCAAAGGCGAAAAAAGCCGCGGCGCTCTTTACCACAACAACCACGACGGCACCTTCACGGATGTGACCGAAAAAGCCGGCGTCGCGAGCCCCTGCTTTGCCATGGGCGGCGCAGTGGCCGATTACGACAATGACGGATGGCCCGACCTGTACATCACCTGCCTGGGCGGCAACGTCCTTTATCACAACAATGGCGACGGCACCTTTACCGACGTGACCGGCAAGGCGGGGGTTGCCGGCGGACGATGGTCGACCGGCGCGGCCTTCGGGGACTATGACAATGACGGATTCGTTGACCTGATGGTCACAAACTACGTGGATTTCCACCTGAACGACCTGCCCGGCTTCGGCAGCGCTCCGAACTGTAAGTATCGCGGCATCGACGTGCAGTGCGGCCCGCGCGGGCTGAAAGGCGCCGGCGACTTTCTGTTCCACAACAACGGAGATGGGACCTTCACCGAAGTCTCGAAGGCCGCCGGAGTCGATGATCCGAACGGATATTACGGTCTGGGCGTCATCTGGGCGGATTTCAATAACTCCGGCAGGCCCGATATCTATGTGGCGAATGATTCTACGCCCAAGTTTCTGTACAAGAATCTCGGCAACGGAAAGTTTGTAGATATTGGACTCGAGTCCGGCACGGCGGTCAGCCAGGACGGCTCCGAACAGGCTTCGATGGGCATTGCCGTGGGGGATTACCTGCATACCGGGCGGCCGTCCCTTTATGTGACCAACTTCTCCGACGAGAATGATCTTCTCTACCGGAATGATGGCGACTGGAATTTCACGGAAGTTTCCTATCCCTCAGGGGTGGCCCTGGCTTCGCTTCCGTATGTGAAGTGGGGCACGGCGTTCGTTGATCTTGATAACGATGGCTGGCTCGATCTCGTCGCAGTGAGCGGGCACGTCTATCCCCAGGTAGACACTCTTCCCTCGGGCGCTCGCTACCGGGAGCCTGGACTGGTTCACATGAACCAGAAAAACGGGACGTTCTGTGACGCCAGCACCCAGGCGGGCCCGGCGCTCGAGCAAAAGCGGGTCTCACGCGGGCTCGCCGTCGGAGATCTGTTCAATGACGGCAACATGGATCTTGTGGTCAGCGATCTTGACGGCCGGCCGATGATCCTGCGCAACCACGGCGTCCCCGGTCGTCACTGGGTAAGTTTTGAGCTGGCCGGCACAAAGAGCAACCGCCTGGCGATCGGCGCGCGCCTGAAGCTCGTCTCTGGCGGAGTGACGCAGACCGAGGAAATCCATAGCGGCGGCAGCTATCTTTCGCAGAGCGACCTTCGCGTGCACTTTGGCCTGGGAACGGCCGCGAAAATCGACAGCGTCGAGATCTACTGGCCATCGGGAAAAGTAGACCGACTGGCGAATCTCGACCCGGACAGGTTTTATTCCGTCCTCGAAGAACACGGAATCGTCGATGCCCGCGCGATTCGCCCCGCCCGGGCCAAGGCTCCCTGATCGCAAACGCCTGGTTTTTCTTTCCCATCCATTCCTTTTCGCCGCCTCAAGGTGTTCCCGAGGGTGCGCCTGCGATCTGCCAGGCGAAGGCGAGAAAGGACGAAGCCGTCAGATCGATGGCGGGTTCCACCGTGGGAAAAGACTGGACGAAATCCTTGTAAACGGCCCGATTGCCGTTGAACTGCGCGAAGACGTCGACTCCACTCGGCGGGCAGGCGACCATGCCGGTAAGGGTCCCAGTCGAGGTGACCGAGTTCGGGCCTTCGACCGCAGCCCCGGAGAGAAATGGCGGCCCGTTCGGGGGCACCGCCACCAGATTCGTGACCTGGTGCTGCATACAGAGCGGGAACGTCGTGCCATCGTTTACGATCAGCGATGTGCCCCAGGCGTTCGCCCCGAGAATGTTGGCCAGTTGCCGACTCGCGTAAACCGCCGGCGAAGTCCCGTTGGCGAGCGGCGGCCCGTTGAGATTTGCGTATTCGGCAGCCATGACGGCGAGTCCCCCGCCGTGAGAAGTGGTGTCATAGGTGGCCCAGGGAAAGCCGAAGCCGAACGGGTCGCTTGCACTCTGGGCGATGGCCTTGTTCAGTTGCTTCCCTAAATCCGCCAGGAGGGCGGCCTGCGTGGTCGCCAACCCGCCTGGATTTCCCGCGAGCGCCATCGCGCGGTAGAGCTCAAAGTGCGCGAGGCCGCTGACGTCATAGAGATTCAGCGTGTCGGAGGCGTCGTTCGGCCCCGTGATGTATGCGTTTGCCCAGGATGCCGCCTGCTCGAGGTAGTAAGAGGCGGGGTGCAGGTTGACAGGGCAACTGGTTCCGCATCCCTCGACCGCAAAATAGAGTTCGGTCGCGCCGAGCTCCATGTCGTCGCGCCATTCGGTTTCGGGGTAGAAGCTGAAGGGTGAAACGGTGAGCAGGTTTCCCGCGGGCGAGGTATTGGCCAGATCAAAAATGTGCTCCGCCGACGACAGGCACTGGTTTGCGTAGGCCGCATCGCTCGTCTGATATTGGTGGTAGCAAAGGGCGAAATCCGCGGCGAATCGGCCTGCCAGATTGGGACTGATCAATGCGCCGGCTTGTATCTGGCCGGACGCATTCAAGGCTGCCGGGTTGACAAACACCGGCCGATGGCAGATGTACCGGTAATTGGAGGTGCAGCCGTTGAAGGTGTCGTCGGCCTGCGGAAGGCGCCAGATGTCGTGGTCGCTCACGGCCTTGGCATTTCCGTTCCCGATCGCAACCTGGTAGTACAGGATCTGGTTCGTGTCGTCCCACATGTTGACGAGCCAGTCCAGGCCGAACTTGGCTTCGTCGGTGAAATGGAGAGAGTTTTCGGCAACGCCTGCGGCGCCCATCTGGCCGGGAAAATCGCGAGTCCCGATGAGCATCATCGCCACCGTATAACTGTGGGTCTGGACGAACTTCATATAGTCCCCGGCGTCCCACCAGCCGCCCATGCCGTTGATGGTCAGTTGCGCCCCGTTAAACGTGGCCGGAGTGAGGCTGCCCGAGAAACGGCCGTTCTTGTTCACCGCGGGTGTAACGTAGACCGTCGCGCTCGAGTCGTTGAGATGGCCCGGGGCGGTGCGCAACGGCGTGGCGACGAAATTCTGGCCGTCGCGCTCGTTCTGGTAGAAAAAAAGACTGTTCGCGAGCGGCGTCGTGTAAATGTTGGCCGCGGTGTCGACCGAAAAACCCGGCGATGAAGCGGCGATGGGGCCGCTCACGCTGATCGTGTAGGAGCCTGAGGAAGTGAGCGTATCGAAGTCCAGCGGGTAAACGTCGGGATAGCTGCTGCTCCACGACCCCACCGCCGCGCCGATTGCGGCCGGACCAAAAACGGTCGCGCCGCTCGCATTCTTCACGGAAAACGTCGCTCCGCTTTCTGAGCCCGAAGCCATGAGATACGCCCGTTTCGAAGCGCCCGTCGCGTAACCCACCTGGTTTACGCGCACGAACGCCGTTTGGGCGCAGACGGCGCCGGAGAGCAGGACAACGTCAAGAACTATGTTCCAACAGAGGCGGAGGGGAGCCAAACGGCTGATCGGGACCCGCATAGAGACTCCTGTTAAAACCTTTTAATTAAACGAATGCATAATCTTCCTTCCTGCGCCGGTCGTCAAGATCTAAGTTGCTGCATGGTCCCGGTCGATGGGAGGCGCACTTGTGCCCCCCTTTTCCGCATGACATTCGCTAATTCATTAGGCCCCTGTACCTTGGGCCGGAGTCTCTCGAGCGGTTTGAAAACCGCTCATCCCATCCCGAGTTCGTCGGCGGCCTCAAGCGGGGTGCCGCACCGCGGGCAGATCACGGCTCCGCAGTCGCCGCAGGTGATGGGATTCGGCACCTCCGCGGCGCACTTGGGGCAGTAGAGGCCGGGGCTGGTTTTTTCCTCAGTCGCGGGGGACACAACGATTCAAACTTAGCACAGGAATCGATCGCGGGTTCGCGCCGGCTGAGTTCATTCAGCCTTGGCGGGCCCGAGTGCGGCCGTTTTCTCCCTGCGATGGATCTCGCGCAGGCGGTTGAGGACCGTGTCGAGATCGGCGCGCGCAAGGTATCGGCCGCGCAGCACCACCGCCCTTATTTTCCCCACGTTGCGAATCTCCTCGAGGGGACTGGCGTCGAGCAGCACAAGATCGGCAGTATGGGCCCCCTCCACCACTCCGTAGCGGTCGAGCCTCGCCATGCACAACGCGGGGTTGATCGTCGCCGACTGCAACGCTTCAAGAGGCGTGAGGCCGCTCTTGACCAGCAGTTCAAGCTCTTCGGCGACGGTTGAGGTGGGCAGATTGTCCAAACTGCCTCCCGTGCCGGCAAGAAACTGCACTCCTGCGCGATGCATGGTTCTCACCAGCTCGATATCGCGCGACAGGTTTCGAAAGGAGGGAGCTTTTTCCGCGGCCGGCCCTGCCGGATTCATCTCCCCGGTCAGACCGGCCCTGCCAAACCCGCGGGCCGGGGCCTGCTCGGCGACCAGACCGGGCACGACCCAGGTGGCGTGATCGCTGATCTCCATGAAAACCCTTCGCGCCGCCTCGGAACCGTATTCCTCTCGAGCGCTGTCGGAGTCGCGACCGGTATGGCCGCCCGCCGGCTGCGCGGCAAATCCGCCTGCGCAACAGCTGGCGCGAATCTCATTCAGGTCCTCGATGCTGTGCCGCCAACCGTCCGGAATTTCTGACGGATTGGTCCGCTGCAGCCAGAGCGGCCGCGCCGGCTCCACCTCCGGGCGTAAATCGCCGTTATCGGGAACGGATGAAACGTCGTCGTGATCGATATCCCTCAGGCCGGTCACGCCGTTTGCGACATCGAACTCGAACAGCGCTTTCTGGCGGTCCGGGGCCCCGCTTTTCACGTGCGTCTTCATGTCCCACAGACCGGGGACAAGAAACCCGCCATTGCCGTTCACCACTTGCACCTCGGGCCCTTCTTCGATGATGGCAACCTTGGTGACCGCGGCGATGAGGCCGTCTTTGATGGCCACCGTCATGTGCCGGCGAACGTCGCCGTGGCGCGTGTCGACGACATTCACGTTGGTGATCACCAATGTTGTGGGATGCTTCAGGTCCGAACCGGCCCACAGAAAGGAACTAGCTGCCAGTACCCATACCCCAGCCCATTTCACAGCTCCACTCCGCCCGTGCAGAATTGACGTGCAGAAATTTAAGAGAACGAAAGTATGCCAGCACAGGCGCGGAGTCAAGCAAATTCAGCAGCTCTGCCAGGAACTAGGGAACGCGATCAAAGAGTTTCCCCAGCAGATTCAGAAACTCGAGTTTCTTTTCGGCGGGAAGGAACGAGGCTTCGAAGGAGTTCCGCGCCAGCTCGCGCAGGTGCTCATCGCTGAAGCCGAACTCTCTCTGCGCCAGTTCATATTCGCGGTTGAGGGTGGTTTGAAACATCTGGGGGTCGTCGGAATTGAGGGTGAGCATCAGCCCCTGATCGAAGTACTGCCGGACCGGATGTTGGGCGATCTCCGGGCAACAGCCGGTGCGCAGGTTGCTCGTGAGGCAGATCTCGAGCGGAATCTGCCGTTCGGCCAGCTCCTCGATCAATTCCGGGTCGTCTCCGGCGGTGAGCCCGTGGCCAATCCGCTCGGCGCCCAGGTTCAGCGCTCCCCAGATCGACTCCGGGCCGGCGCTTTCCCCGGCATGACAGGTCAGCCTGAGCCCCTGGCGGGCGGCCGCGGCGTACGGCTCGCGAAACAGCTCGGGCGGCGCTTTCTGCTCGTCGCCGCCGATGCCAATGCCCACCACATTGCGGTCGCGGTATCGGGCCGCCAGTTCGAAAACTTCCTCGGCCGCGCGCGGGCCGAACTGGCGCACGGCGTCGAAGATCCAGAGGAGGGAAACGCCGAAATCGGCCTGACCGCGCTCCCGGCCGCGTTCGAGGCCCTCGAAGATCGACTCGAAATCCAGCTTTCGCCACAGGCAGACGCCGACCGAGACATAGACCTCGGCATGCAGCACATTCTGGGATTTCAACTGCTCCATCAATCGATAGGCGATGAGCTCATAATCTGCGGGGGTTTCGAGGTCCTCGGTAAGGATCTTGAAAGCCGTCAGGAAACCGGAAAAATCCCGATATTGATAGAGAGACTCCACCTCGGCGAGCGTGCTCGGCCGGCCGTGCCGCCCGCGAAGTTCGAGAAGTGTTTCGGGCGCGATCGCACCCTCGAGGTGCAAGTGCAGCTCGGCTTTGGGGAGAGAGCGAATCAAGCCCGGGGCCATGGTTCAGATTGCAGATTGTCGGCCTGGCGAGCCGACCACCCGGCGCCAGCGCCCCCAAGGTGGAAGAAGAGTTCTCGAAGCCAAGTCCGGCTTTTCACTTTGTCCTGGCAAATTCGCTGTGCTTGCAGCTGTAGAGGAAATAAATCATCAGTCCGGCGGCCAGCCAGACAACGAAGCGCAGCCAGGTAATCACGGTCAGGCCCGTCATCAGTCCCCCGCAGAGAATGACGGAAATCAGCGGGAACCACGGCACCAGCGGGGCGCGAAACGCCCGGGCGCGCTCCGGCTGCCTGCGCCGGAGAACGACCACGCCGAGCGAAACCAGCACAAAGGCAAACAGGGTCCCGATGTTCGAAAGGTCGGCCGCGTCCCCGATGTCGACCAGTCCGGCCGGAATTCCCACCGCGAAGCAGGCAATCCAGGTTGACCAATGGGGGGTCTGGAACCGGGGGTGCACGCGAGAAAACAGCTTCGGCAGCAGCCCGTCCCGCGACATGGCGTACCAGATCCGGGCCTGGCCATATTGGAAGACCAGAATCGAGGAGATCATGCCCATGAGCGCGCCGAGCACAATGACCGAACGGAACAGCGGATGGGCGCCCAGGGCTTTGAGCGCGTAGGCAACCGGCGCCTCGGCGGCCGCTCCGGAGACGAAGGTGGTGTATTTCATCATGCCAAGCAGCACGACGGCCACGCCGACGTACAAGATCGTGCAGATGACGAGCGAAGCGATAATGCCGAAGGGCAGATCGCGCTGCGGCTTTTTGCATTCCTCGGCGGCAGTCGAAACGGAATCAAACCCGATGTAGGTGAAAAAAACAATCGAGCCCCCGGTCACGATGCCGGCAAATCCCGAGGGCGCAAACGGCACCCAATTCGCCGGGTTGACGAGCATTCCGCCAACCACCAGAAACGTGAGGATGGCCCCGATCTTGATGGCCACCATGACGTTGTTGGCCTTGGCCGATTCGCGCACGCCGCGCACCAGGAGCAGGGTAAGCACAAAAACGATCAGGAATCCGGGCACATTGAAGTAAGAGCCGGTCCGGGAACCCCCCGCCCAGACCGGGCTCGACCACTTCTCGGACAGATGAATTCCAAAAGCCGCCAATTGGGCCTTCGCGTAGCCGCTGAAGCCCACGGCGACGGCCACATTGCTCACCACATACTCCAGGATCAGGTCCCAGCCGATGATCCAGGCAAAAATCTCGCCCAAAGTCGCGTAGGAATAGGTGTAGGCGCTGCCTGCAATCGGAATCATCGAGGCGAGTTCGGCGTAGCAGAGCCCGGCAAAGCTGCAGGCAATGGCAACCAGAAGGAACGAAATGGCGATCGAGGGTCCGGCCGCGGGGCGGCCGTGCATCAGCGCCCCGGCAAAACTTCCCGTCCGCAAAACGTGGACGATGAGGTCGAGGACCTGCGCGTGGAGAAGCGAGGGCGCTTCGAAATGTTCGCCGGCAGCGGCCGTGCCGGTGAGCACGAAAATTCCCGAGCCGATGATGGCGCCGATGCCGAGCGCCGTCAGCGACCACGGACCGAGGGTCTTGCGCAGCCGGTGCTCGGGCTTTTCCGCCTCGCGGACCAGTTTGTCGATGGACTTACAGCGAAAAAGCTGGCTGCCGCCGGCCGGCGGCGCCGTACCGGCAGGCTGTTCGGGGGTGGATAGTTGTCCCAACGAATACCCGCATAAGGCGGGCGTCCACGCCCGCCTGACTTCCTCGATACCTGCTTCGCCTGGACCGTGGACCGTCCAGGGCTCGATCGGCTTAGCGTTTCGCTTGGCCGCGAACGAGCTTCTTCACTTTGCGCTTGCGCGACCCGCGAGCGTACTCGCGCGGCTTCAACGGATGCTCGAGCTTGCGCTTTTTGCGGGCTGCCCGTTTTGTTTTCTTACGTTCGTCTTTGGTCAGTGCGGTTGTGTTGGCCATGAGTGCTTTCTACTTCTCCAAATTATCAGATCAAAATCGCCGAATTTCAAAGCGGGAAGACCGCCGTCGTTCCCGCCGCCCGGAGTACGTTTCGCCGGCGCACCCCGTCTTGCTGCCTTCGAAGGCCCTAGGCCGGCTCTAATCGGGCATATTTTTCGACCAGCTTCTTCAATCCGAAGCCAGGAAATTGTACCGTAATCTTCGCGTCTTCGCCCTCTCCCTCGCGCCGGTACACCGTACCCTCGCCATACTTTGGATGCTTGACCTTCTGCCCGGGGCGAAAACCGCGAGCGCCCCTCGGTTCTTCGACGGGAACCTTGGGCAGGGAGAACTTTTTTCCCCGCGAGAGAAAGAACTCGGCAATGTTCTCGATGGAGTTGTATCTGGGGGTCGTCGACTGGGGCCTCTCCGCAGGCTCCCTCCATTCCGCCGACTGGTCTTCGTCCTGATAGGCGTAGTGATGCCCGTCGGGCTCGGTCATTCCCCTCTGCGCCCGGCGTGCGGAAGAGGCCCGGGACCGATAGGGGTAAGCTTCTCCCCGATTGGACCGGAGGGCGCCGGCGCGGCGTCTTTCCGCCCCCAGTTCTTCGATCAGCTCCGGGGGAATCTCCTCCAGAAATCTCGACGGCAGACTCGCCTCCGGGCTGTCGGTCCCGTACCTCCGGCGGTCGAGAGCCCGCGTCAGCACCAGTTGGTCCATGGCCCGCGTCATACCCACGTAGCAAAGGCGGCGCTCTTCTTCGACGTCGTCAGGATTAAGGAAGGTCCGCGAGTGGGGGAACAACCCCTCCTCCATGCCGCACAGGAAGACCAGAGGGAACTCGAGGCCCTTGGCCGCGTGCAGGGTCATGAGGGTGATCTGCGCCCGCTCGTCGTAGGCATCCGCATCGCTGGTGAGGGCCGCGTGATCGAGAAACTGATCGAGGGTCTCTCCCCGGTCTTTGGAATCCATGGCCGCGTTGACCAGTTCGCGGATGTTTTCAATGCGCGAGTACGCTTCGGGACTGTCTTCTTCCTCGAGAAGCCGGATATAACCCGTGCGGTCGATGAGGAACTTCAGAATTTCGGCAACGCCGGCCGGGCTGCCGGGAGAGCGGAAGCCCTCGACGGGTTTTTCGGGTTCGACCTCCGGGCCGGTCTCCGGGTCCCGGGCGGGCTCGTCCGGAGACCCCGCGCGAACCTCTTCCGGATCGGGGAAATCGAATGCGGCCGGCTCAAATTCGGTGTCGTCGCTTTCCTCCGGCCCATCGAATCGCAGGCCCTGGCTTCGGCTGAGCGGCTCGGCTTCTTCCTCTTCTTCTGTTTCTTCCGTCCGGGGGGCGGCGCTTCCCCGCCCTTTGCCTCGACTCGTCTCGTCGAACCTTTCTCGATAGGTTCCCGCCTCCAGCGCCCGCACATCCTCGATCAGCTCGCGAAACGACTTCAAGGCCTGTGCGGCCCGGGCGGGAATCAGGCTTCGATCCACGCACTCGCTCATCGCTCCCCAGAGCGAGAACCCGGTTTCGAGCGCGATTCGTTCGACGACCTCCATGGTAGTTTTTCCGATCCCGCGCGCCGGGCTATTGATCACGCGCAGCAGGGAGACCGAATCGTCCGGGTTGCGAATGACCTTCAAATACGCGAGCAGGTCTTTGATCTCCGCCCGCTCATAGAACGAAAACCCGCCTACGACGTGATATTTGAGCTGATACCGGCGCATGGCTTCCTCAAACAGCCGCGACTGCGAATTGATGCGATAGAGCACGGCGGCGCGCGGACGATCGCCGCGTTCCATCGCTCCCCTGAGGTAGCGGGCGATCGAATCTGCCACAAACAACGCCTCGTTTTCCCCGTCCGGCGCCTCATAGTATCCGATCCGCGATCCGCCCCGGCGCGAGGTCCAGAGGTTCTTGCCTTTGCGGCGAACGTTGTTGGAAACCACGGCCGATGCAGCCCGGAGAATGTTCTCCGTGGAGCGATAGTTCTCCTCCAGGCGGATGATCCTGGCTTCCGGGAAGTCGGCCTCGAATTCGAGAATGTTGCGAATGTCGGCGCCGCGCCAGGAGTAGATCGACTGGTCCTCGTCGCCGACGGCGCACAGGTTGTGCCGCGCGCCCGCGAGCAGCCGCATCAGCTCGTACTGCGGGCGGTTGGTGTCCTGATACTCGTCGATCAGAAGGTAGTGAAATCGCCGGTTGTAATAGTCCCGGACCTTGGCCGAGGATTTCATCAGGCGCAGGGCCTCGAGCAGAAGGTCGTCAAAATCGAGAGCGTTGGCCCGCAAAAGCTCTTTCCGGTACTCCGCGTAAATGTGCGCCACCTGCTCGGTCTTCGGATCGGCGGAGTTGAGATAGACCTCCTGCGGGTCGAGCATGCGGTTCTTCGCCCACGAAATGCGGGACAGAACGGCGCGGGGCGTGAGCTGCTTCGAATCGATCCCCAGGCGCTTCATGATCGACCGGGTCACCTGCTGCTGATCGGCTTCGTCGTAGATGACAAAGTTCCGGGTGTGCCCGAGGGGGGAGTTTCTCGCATCTCGCGCCCCGCCGGCCTCGCCGGCCGGCGCGACCCGCAGGGCTTCAATGTCTTTCCGCAGCATCCGCACGCAAAAGGAGTGAAACGTGGAAATCGCCGGCTTCGCCGGCAGGTGGCCGACCAGCTTTCCGACGCGCTCTCCCATTTCGGCCGCCGCTTTGTTGGTGAATGTGACCGCGAGCACCGATTCCGGCAGGACCCCGGCGTTTTCGATCAAATGCGCAATGCGATAGGTGATGACGCGCGTCTTGCCGCTTCCCGCGCCCGCCAGGATGAGCACAGGGCCCTCGCTGGTTTCAACGGCTTCCCGCTGCTGCGGGTTCAGTTGTGAGAGAAAAGACAAGTTCGAAGAAGGGCTCCGGAGAGACTCTTGCTTGGATTTTACAGATTTTTAGGGACAAAGCGCCGATGGGGGCGGGCTTTCGGCCTATAATCCCCCGGGGCGCGCGATGGAACATTTGCCCCCGGGCCCATCCGGGGCCGGGATCAAGGACGCATCGGGCAGCCTTTCGAAGGAGGTTCTCATGAAGTCTCTCGCCGTGGCGTTGGTCGCCGTCCTCTCGCTTGCCGGATGGGCTCGCGCCCAGCAGCCGCTGCCCCAGTCTCCTCCCCGGGATTCGCCGCCTTCGAAGGTGGACGCAAGTCCCGGTTCAGGCGCCGCCCTTCCAGAGGCGGCCGGCCCGGCCAAGGCGCAGGTCGATCCATCGAAGCAGGCCGACATCCGGCGCCTGCTTCGCCTCCTCAACGCCGACGCTCTTGTGGCCCAGCTCATGGAGGCGACCGAAAAGAGCATGCAGCCGTTGTTGTCGCAGTCCCTGCCCCAAGGGGAGTATCGCGACCAGCTGGTCACGCTGTTCTTTGAAAAGTTCCGGCAGCACAGCGAGTCGGCGCATTTCACCGATCTCCTGGTCCCCATCTACGACAAATACTACACTGCCGGGGAAATCAGGCAGCTGATCGAGTTCTATCAGACCCCTCTCGGCGCGAAGATGGTCGCGGTTCTGCCGCAGATCACGGCCGAGTCGCAGGCGGCGGGCCGGGAGTGGGGCGGCGAGCTGGGGCGAGAGTCGATGACGGAGGTTCTCAAGGAACACCCCGAGTTGGAGAAGGCGCTCGAAGACGCCGCGAAGAACACCCGCCAGCCGTGATCAGCCTGCCTGGGCCTTCGTCCGGCACTCCGCGCAGGGACAGATTTCTTCGAGCCACTGCCACGAGTAGATCCCCAGCTCGTGCCCGTCGTTCCATTTGAACTTGATCGCGTACTTGCCTACGGCCTCGGCTGAAAGCGCCTTGATGGGGGTTTTGTACATGGGCAATTCGCCGGGCTTGGGCTGGACCGGCTGCCCCGGTTTGCGTCCCGTCCTGGTCCGCTCCTCCTCGCACAAAGCGCAGGGGCAGGCGTCTCGAAGGTACGGGAAGGTGTAGCTCGACAGGTGCCCGTCCTTCCACTCGATCTCCACCCCCTCGCCTGAGGTGAGGTGGACTTTCACGGATTTCGGGTCTCGCGCGCCCACGCAACCTCGGTGTCGCAGAATCTGCGTCGCAGATCAGTATCGCAGAAAGGCCGGCATGTCGTTCGCGACGGCCCGGGCGCGCGCCTCCCGGCTCGATGCCCGGGTTTGCGCCCGGGCCCGCTGTCGGGCCCGGCTGCCGGACCAGACGCGAGAGAAGACCACCCAGAGCGGGGTGCTAGAATTTTCCTGATTCCCATGCCCGCCGCCATTCTCGACGGAAACAAGATCGCAGCCGACATCCGCGCCGAAGTCGCCCGCGAGGTGAAAGCCCTCGCCGGCGCCGGCCTGCGTCCCGGCCTGGCCGTGGTGCTGGTCGGCAAAGATCCGGCCTCGGAGATTTACGTTCGCGGAAAAGTGAAGAGCAGCGAGGAGGTCGGGATCTACAGCGAGAAGCATACGCCGGCCGACGACGGCTCGACCGAAGCGCTCGTTGAACTCGTCGGTGATCTCAACCGTCGCGAGGAAATTGACGGCATTCTCGTCCAGCTTCCTTTGCCTCGACAGGTGGACGCCAAAAAAGTTCTCCTCGCCGTCGATCCTTCGAAAGACGTCGACGGCTTTCATCCCATGAACGTCGGCTTGCTCTCCACTCAGCGTCCCGGTCTGGTCCCATGCACGCCGGCGGGAATCATGGAGCTGCTCACGCGAAGTGGGATCCCGATCGCCGGACGGGAGGCGGTCGTCGTCGGCCGCAGCGATATCGTAGGCAAGCCGATGGCCATGCTTCTGTTGAACGCAAACGCCACGGTCACCGTCTGCCACTCGAAAACCCGGGATCTCGCCCGCGTCGCGCGCCGCGCCGACATTCTCGTCGGTGCCATTGGGCGGGCCGGCATGATCACGCCCGACTTTGTCAAACCGGGAGCGGCCGTCGTCGACGTGGGCATGAATCGCGTGACCGATGCCGGCGAGTTCGCCCGCCTGTTCGGCGACAATTCGAAGCGCGAGGAGACCTTCCGGACCAAAGGGTCCGTGCTCGTCGGCGATGTGCATCCCGAGGCCGCACAAGTTGCCGGAGCGATCACGCCCGTGCCCGGCGGCGTCGGGCCGCTGACCATCGCGATGCTGATGGCCAACACCGTGCGCGCAGCCAAGATGCGAAGGGCAGGCCGCGTGGCCGAGTTGTCGAAGGCCTGAACTGGGGACTGCGGAAGCAATCGGGAAGTGAAGTTTTCAATGTTTCGCTATAAGATCGTGGAGTTTAATTTTCAGTTCTTACCGAGGCTCTTTCTGAATTGAGGGAACGCTTGCTCAAAGCCGGCCTAACTGGCGGTATCGCCACCGGAAAATCGTTGGTCAGCGGCATGTTTCGCGAGCTCGGCGTACACACGGTCGACGCCGACGAGATCGCGCATGAACTCATGCATCCCGGGGAAAAGGTTTACCAGGAAGTGGTGCGCCGTTTTGGCGAGGCCATTTTGAACCCGGACAAGACCGTCAACCGCGCCCGCCTGGCCGAGCTGGCGTTCGATGCCAGGCACCCGCGAATCTATGAGTTGAACAGCCTGGTCCATCCCGGCGTCATCGAACGATACGAACAATGGATGGAGGAAATCGGCCGCGGGGAGCCGAATGGGATCGTCATGCTCGAAGCCGCGCTGCTGCTCGAAGCCGGCCTGCGCCGCCGCTTCGACCGGGTGATCGTGGTAACGGCCACGCCGCAGCAGCGAATGGAGCGCTGGGAAAAGCGAATGCAGGTGGATCCGGAAACCGCCCGCCGGGAGGTCACGCGCCGCATGATGGCCCAGGCGCCGGATGAAGCCAAGATTCAGGCTGCCGATTACGTGATCGACAACAGCGGCAGCATTGAGGACACACGGAACCAGGTCTCGAAGGTCTACGAGGCGCTCTCCCGGCAGGCGCAAGCACAATCGGCGTGATGCGCACTTTGCGACTCCGCGGCCGAACCCTCCGCATCTAAATTCCATGGCCGTAACCAGTCGAGCAGCCGAGCGGCTGACGCCCAAGCTCGCCTTCAGCGAGATGCTGAACTTTGCCTTCGATTCTTTCTGCAGCAATAAGCTCCGCTTCCTGCTGACTGCGCTCGGAATGGTGATCGGCACAGCTTCGCTGATCCTGGTGGTCACCATCGGCCTCACCGGCAGGCAGTACGTCCTGAACCTGATTCAGGGCATCGGCGCCAACCTTATTTACGCCGAGTACGAAGGGGGCGCGCAGCGCATCACCACTACGGCTCCCGATCCCCTTACCGTCGATGACATGAAGGCGGCCGAGGACGCGATCCCGGGTATCGTGACCGCGTCGCCCGTCCTCAATCTGAACGAGCGGGTCCCGGTCGGCGGTGGAAAAGAGAGAGACCTGCAGATCCTCGGCGTGTCTTCGCAGTACCGTGTAGTGCGAAACCTGGTCGTCGTATCCGGGCGCTTCTTTGATCAACAGGACGAGCAGCAGCACAACAAAGTCGGCCTGGTCACCGAGAAGCTCGCCCAGGAACTCTACGGCTCCCCCGAGGCCGCCATTGGCAAGGTGATTCCCCTCAGCCATCTTCCTTTCACCGTAATTGGGACCTTCCGGGAGCGCGTGAATACCTTTGGCGAGTCCGAAGTCACCACCAGCACCTTCCTGATCCCCTTCAGCGTGGCCCGCTATTTCACGGAAAACTCGACGGTGAAAATGATTTACTTTTCGGTGGCGGACTCTTCGATGATTGCGCCGGTGACCGAGCAAATCCGCGAGGTGATCCAGTCCCGGCACCGGGCCGAGTCGGTCTACAACGTCACCAACCTTACCCAGCTGGTGGCGCTTGCCGACAAGGCCGCCAACGCCCTCACCATGGTCCTGCTTGCGGTGGCCGCGGTGGTGCTGCTCGTGAGCGGCATCGGAATCATGAACATCATGCTTGCCACCGTGAGTTCGCGTATACGCGAGATCGGCATCCGCAAGGCGCTCGGCGCCACCAACCGCGCCATTCGCTTCCAGTTCTTGTCCGAGGCGATCGTCATCTCGGTCGGCGGCGGACTCCTGGGCGTGCTGATCGGGCTGGCCCTGCCCTATTCCGTCCGCTTTCTCACCGAATATCGCGTGCCGATTTCAGGACTGTCGGCCATCGTGGCGATTGTGGTTTCCTCGCTGGTGGGAATTCTGTTCGGCACCGTGCCGGCGGCCCGCGCGGCCCGGCTCGATCCGGTCGAGAGCCTGCGCTACGAGTAAACCGGGAGTCTTCCGTCCGGGGGCAGGACGAACCAAGCGCTAACCGGCGCGAACAATCTCTTCCGCCGGCAACAAGGCGTTCATCGATCCGGAGCGGAAGCCTTCGAGATCGAGGGTAACAAACTTGAAACCCAGGCCTTTGAAAACCCGGGTGAACTGCGCGGCCATTGCCGCGGTGAGCGCCCGCGGCATCTCCTCGCGGCCGATTTCGATGCGGGCGATTTCGCCGTGGTGGCGGACGCGGAACTCGCGGAAGCCGAGTTCGCGCAGAGCCTCTTCTCCGCGCTCGATGGCGCCAAGCGCCTCGGGAGTGACCGGGCGGCCGTAGGCGACGCGCGATGCCAGACAGGCCGAAGCCGGTTTGTCCCAGATGCGCAGTCCGGCTTCACGGGCAAGGTCGCGAATCTCGGGTTTGCGGAGGCCGGCATGGGCAAGCGGCGCAGCCACACGGTGCTCGCGGGCGGCGCGCTGGCCGGGACGGAAGTCCTTCTGGTCGTCGACGTTGACGCCGTAAGCAATGGTCTCGAAATTGCCTTCGGCGGCAACCTGCTCCATCCGGGAAAACAGTTCGTCCTTGCAATGAAAACACCGCGAACCATCGTTGCGGACGTATTCGGGGCGGCCGAACTCCCCGGTGCGGACAATGGCAAGCGGAATCCCCTGTTCCCGGGCAAAAGCCTGCGCATCGTTGAGCTCAAAGCGCGCCAGACTGGGAGAATCTGCGGTCACCGCCAGCATGTCTCGCCCGAGCACGCGATAGGCGGCCCAGGCGAGAAAAGCAGAATCGGTTCCGCCGGAATAAGCAACCAGCGTGCGCCCGAGCGAACCCAGCTCGCGGTCGAGCGCGCCGCGTTTTTCCGCGAGCTCCGGTGAGATCGCCATGCCGTTATGGTATTCCAAAACCCGGCGGCATGGTACTCGCGGTCAGAACAGCCGCTCGGTGCGCCTGAGGTTCCCGAAAGATCCGACATTGGCGAGCGAAAAAGTGAAGCGATACTGGTTCTCATTCCTCACCGTTGCCAGGGCAAATCGCCGGTATTCGAGGTTCACCCCGCAGCAGTCCCAGTTGTAGCCGAGCTGGACCGATCCGTACTGCACCTGCCCCAGTTCGGCGTCGAAGCCGAGATTGGTTGCGCCGCTGAAGCCGCGCTTGCTGGCGTTGCCATAGCCCAAAACCACGCGAAACTGATTGAACCTCTGCGCCGTGGGGGCGACGGCGGTGTTGGTGATTTCGCCGGGCACGTGCAGAAAGGCATCGCCGGCGCCGACCGTAAACAGGCCGAAGCGATAGTTGAACAGCAGAGTGCTCGCGTTGACCCGTCCCGCAAGGAAATCGTAATCCGCGTCCCATTCGAGATCGCTGTTGGTCGAGGTGCCGATGCGCAGGCGGGAGATGAGAGGCGACAGATGGCGCGGCTCGGTCAGGAAGGCGATACCGGTCAGGTCCACGGTGCTCGAAAATACGTTGGTCCTGCCGGGAATCAGCGCGCCGCCGAAGGTGGGGTCGATGAAGTACTTCTGCGCGAGCTCCCAGCTGACGATCTCCCGGGTATCGGGCTGCTTCCGGCAGGTCGGCTGCGGGTTCCGGCTGCGTTCCCAGGGAACGCGGCTGGCTGGCGCCGGAGCAGCCCCAACGATCAGCGCCGGCATGCCGGGAGGCGGACACTTCTCCGGCGCGGGCGAAGTTCTTCGGGCGTAGAGCCGATTTACGACGGCGTATTCGACCTCGTTGGTGTCGCTCAGAATGTCGCGGTCGTCGAAGCGAAGGATGTGCGAAAAATTGTCGATTCCCGCCACCCGATCGTAAATAATGCGCGGCTCGACGACATGCTTCCACCTGCGGTGGAAGCGTTCGCGGCCAAAGACGCGCTCGAGCGCCGGGGGGCGGACCTCGAGCGAGCCCTCGATCGAGCGCCGGTTGAGGGCGTTCGAGGAAACGGTGCCGACATCGGTGAGCACCGTCGTTGCCGCCGGATTCAGCTGCTGCGTGTACACCGTGTCGCGCAGGGAAAGCGCCGGGCGAAAGCTCCATCCCGCAACCGAGAGCGGCATCGAGATCGCGGGGGCGAAATCAAAGCGGCCAAGCAGCAGCGGCAGCGTGCTGAAGAACGGTTCGCTGCGCGAGAGTCCTTCGACGTCGGCGTCGAAGCTCGCCTGGAAGGGGGTGGAGGCCAGCCGCTGTTCGACGCTTGAAACCTCAAATCCGGGCGCATGCACGATGGTGATGACGTCGCCGGGCCTGGTGCTTTGGAAATCCTGGTAGCGGCTGGTGCGGGCATTCAGAAAAAAGCCGCCGGCGGCGTTTGAAAGAAAGGCCTGGGAGCGGACTTCAGAGTTCACCGCCTGGGCGAAGACATCGCTGAAGGCGAGGCGAAAGATGTAGGAGCTCAGATAGTCCACGTTGGCCACGGCGCGGACATTGTGGGGCAAGTCGCCGTCGGTATTGAGGCGGACTTCGGTCCCGCCCTGGTTGACATGGTCGAGGCCGCGATCGAGCACGCTGAAGAATGTGAGGTCCACGTAGGAATTGTCCGAAGGCTGCGCGCGGAACTCGCCATCCGGGGCCCAGCCGCGCTTGGAGAAGTATTCGGCTCCGGCGAGCAGGTCCATGCTGCGGTTGATGGCCCAGAACACCGAGTCCCCAACGGTATTGCCCCGAACCGAAGAGCGGCCGATGCTCGGAATGAGAAATCCGCTCTGCCGCGGCGTTTTCTGGACGGGGTGGGTCGCGTAGGGAAAATAGAAGACGGGAATGCCCTCAATACGGAAATTGCTGCGATAAATGGTGGCCCGCCCGCCGACTTCGACGTTGACCCGGTGCGCCGCGAACTGCCATTTGGGGAGCGGCACCTCGCAGGTAGTCACGGTCCCATCGAGGACCCGGTAGTGGTCCGGTCCCAGCTTTTCGACCATGCGCCCGCTGAAAAAGAACGGGTTCGTCGTAGTCAGGATGTTATGCCGGCTGCGAAGGCGGAACCCGACGCTCCCGCGGGCATCCTGAAATTTGCCCGATTCCTCATTCAGGTTGTATGTCCCCCGCGAGGCTTCGATGTGCTCGTCATTCGGGCCGCCTTCAAGGAGCAGGTTGCCCTCGCCTTCTCCTTCGCCGGTGTCCTCGTTGAAGCTGGCCCGGTCGGCGAAAACGGTATAGCCGCGGTAGTCGATTCTGGCGTTGCCTTGGAGGATGTAGACCGGACCGTTTTTTTCCTGGTGGATGGCATGGATCGTCACCGGAATACCCCCGCGGCCGGGGGCGTTCGGCAGCGCCGCCGTGTCGTTCAATTCCGGGTGCAACTGGCTGGTAACTAGGGGGGGCGCCACTAGCAGATGACAAAGCACCGCCGCCGTGATAAGCAATCGAAGGGGAGGCATTTCGAGCGTACAAGAACGACGCGAAAGCGCGCGCCGCAGCGGAAAAGCCCACACGCTCGGCATGCGTCGGGCCCAAGCCGCTGCGGATCGCCATCTTGAGTATAGGCATGAACCCGTCCCAGGCCCAATCCGATTCTGAATGGAACGGGACACATTTTGCTTCGGAGGAGAGCGGCGCAGGCGAACAATTTTTCGCCGCGCAGCCGAAATTCGCGCCCGGCTCCCTGAAAGGCCCTTCCGCAGGTCGAGACCCGGGGCCCTCCCGGGGCGCGGCAGGCCCGGCCTCTCACCCCTCCCAGACCTCCGGTTTCGATCCGGACCCAAGCCCAATCCCTTCGCCGGGTGCGGCGGAAGAGGCGGGGCAGGCGAAAGAAAAAGAGAAAGAGAAAGAGAAGGACAAGGACAAAGAGGAAGAAAAGACCCGGGAAGCGCAGGCGGAGCCCCGCACGGAGCCGGACCTCGACTCGGACTGGCGCAACATCGTCAGCGCCAAGGTGAAACGCTACCAGAGGCTCAGACCGCGCAAGCAGCGCTATCCGTCGCTTGCCTTCGAGTTCGATTCCGCATCTTCATCGAACGCCGGCTCCCGGAACCCGCAAGGCAGCCAAGCGTCTTCCCCGGTTGAGACCGGTCCCCCACGGCCGGCTGGAGAGAATGGGCCGCCCGTCCTGATGGAGCCCGCCCGGGAAGCCCGCATGCGGCGGTTGCTTGAGTTCCCGCGGCCGGGAATGCTGCCCTTCAACCGCGACGAACTGGCCGAGCCGGTGGTCGATCGCGAACGCATTATGGATGCGCCGGAACTAGTGCCGCCGCCCCCGGCGCTCGGGGGAATTCTCATCGAGCCCTCCCGCGAGCCGGCCGAGGAGCGTCCGGCGGGAGCCGAAGTGCGCGTCCGGGCCGCGCCGCTTTCCGGGCGGGCGTTCGCCTTCGCTTTTGACGCGGTCCTGGTCGGGGTCGGGCTCGCCGGTTTCCTGTGCGTGTTCTTGCGCTTCCACCCTGCGCTTCCAGGCTGGCGCACCTCGGCCGAACTCCTCGCCCTCCTGGGGGGAATGCTGTGGTTCGCCTATCAATCGGCCTTCCTCATCGTCTGCGGAACCACCCCCGGCTTGTGCGCCGCGCGGCTGAAGCTCACCCGCTTCGACGGAGGTCCGGTTCCCAGGAATTCACGGCGCTGGCGGGTGGTGGCATCGCTGCTGTCCGCGGTTTCACTCGCGCTGGGCTATGCCTGGTGCTTCTTTGATGAAAACCGGCTCTCGTGGCATGACCGGATCACGAAGACCCTTCTCGAGCCGGCCGACTGACGCGCCAATGGCCCACCTGGTCTGGCCGCCGGCCGGTTCAAGCGCCGCCGCCGAGCCCTCGCCATGGCATTGTGATTCCTGACCGCAGGAAACCTTGGTCAGGAAACCTCGGTCCGGATCTTCCGGCCGGCGAGCCTCTCGTTCGCGAGGGATTGAGTCTTCGAGTTTCCGGCCGCGCGCAGAAATTCGACGATGACCGGGTGCGGCTGGTTCGGCCGGGACGAGAGCTGAGGTTGAAACAACGTCGCGAGAAAGAACCTGTGGGCGGGAGACTCGACCGCGCGAATCTCCCCGCGTTCATCGCGGGCAGCAATCGCAAATCCCGCGTCGACGATGCCGCCTTCAAATTGCGGATTCACCACGTAACTGCAGTAGAACTCTTCAGAAACCACATCTTTCCCGTAGAACCGATGCAGGCGCGATCCCGGCGAGATGCGAATGCCGGGGACCGGGCCGAAGAGCTTCGGACGGTCCCCTTTGCCGGGAACCCTGCAGTCGGCGGGGGAGATGATGATGGCCTCCGCTTTCGGATTGTTCTCGGCGGAATCGGCGTCTTTGATCCCGAGCACGTTTCGGGCGCACTCGATCAGAGCGTATTGAAAGCCGCCGCAGGTTCCCAAAAACGGCCGGTCGTTCCGGCGCGCAAACTCGATTCCACCGAGCATCCCGTCGAAGCTTTTATAGGGACTTCCGGGCGCCGCCCATAGACCGTCGAAGACCGCGAGTCGTTCGGCCAGCCGGGCGCCGAGGAGAGAATCGGTTGGAAGCCACTCGGCGAGGGCGGCCACTTGAAGCGCCTCGGCCGCATGCCGGATGGCGTCGTCCACCGCGGGAAGGGTGGGAGAGTTTCGATCGTAATCCCCGAGAATTCCGATCCGGACAGGCGGCTCCACCTGGAGAATTCTACCGGATTCGCCGGCGCGCAAAAGTTGATCGAGCCGGAACGGCTCGCTCGGTCCGGGCCCTGCCCCTCTCCGAATTCCTGTCGATATCGTCGATATTCGGAGGGGGATATCGGCGGGGACCGCGACCAGGCGGCAGGTCCCCTGATTCGGATCCGCCGGCGGGAGGCATCGTCATCTTTCGTTAAGAAATTCAGGGCTCAGGGTCCCCGCGCGTTCACCCGAGGTGAAACTGCGAGCCCAGAATGGCGAGGGAAACCAGCGTCAGCGCGAGGCCTCCCCAGGCGGCAACCGCCGACCTCCAGCCGAGCGACCTGGCGAGGTCGCGCTGGCTCCTCGAGGAGATGCGGAAAGGGGAGCCGTCGGCTCCTTTCTTCAATACGATGGGCGGATGCGGCGCCAGGTCCGTCACGCCCGGCCCGGCGTCGATTTTTCCAACCGCGGCAGCCTGCACCGGCCCGAATACGGGCGCCGAGTAGCGTCTCGTCTCCGCCGGTTTTTGCGGAGCGGCTGAGGGCGGGGCGTCCCACGCCGCGGGATTGCCGATCCCCGCCTTCATCAAGGCCGATGCGAGCCGCTGTTGCTCGGTCATCTCTGCGGCGGACTGCGGCGGCGCCTCCGGCGACAGATGCACGATCTCGCTGACGTTCGAGCCCGGCAACCCGGTGAACGGGCGAGCGGTGCCGACGCCGGCGCCCGCCGGCATCGCGGTTTGAGTTTCGGAGACGCGGGCCGCCGGTTCGGGGATGCGGGACGCCGCCAGGTCTCGAGAAGCGGACTTCGGGGCGGGATTTGCCGCGAGCGTCCCGAGCACATAGAGAAAGTTCTTCGGCCGGATCAGGTACTCTTCGACTTTGAGCCGGCGGCTGAAATTCGCCCCGTTTCGCGCCAGGAAATGGTCGGCGCCCGCCGGCAGCGCGGAGCCGGACTGTCGAGGCGGGCGGTTGAACTCCTCCCGCCAGTCGCAGTAGAGGTCCATCTCTGCGCCCCGGGTATCGACCAGCAGCCTGCCGGTTCCATCGTCGAGGGTGAAGGGGACGTGAAGGCTTTCGTCCGCAATTTTTACCCATTCGCTCTTGCTGCCCCGCTGTCTGAGCTCCCACGCCAGGCTGCGGTAGTAGAAGCATTCCACCTGCCGGAGCGCAGAGGTGAGGACCGCGCCGCCGGTGGCCAGGCCGCCCACCTCAACCGGTCCGAACGGTGCGCCGCGGATTTTCGATCGGGGAATGTTCAGCAGCAGGCGGCGGCGCTGGAACCCGCAGACGCCGCGATAGCAGAGGTACGCTCCCAGCACGGCGCCGGCCGCCGAGAGAGCGGACACGCTCGCGGAGGAGAGGATCAGGACCATGGCTCCTGGCAGAATCAAGACGGTTGCCTCCCGGCAGGCACGACTCCGAGCTGCGGCAGTCTAGCCGGAAAAATTGTTGCAGCGGGGTAAGATGCTTCCGCTTCCCTTGCGGCCGTAGATTCGAGGGCCGGGGAGCGCCTCCTCGGTGTGACCCGGGTCATCCGCGTCCCGCGGTCAGCTGGTATGCGGCAAAAGCCAGGATGCAAAAAACAGAAACCATGGCTGGGGAGGGGTCTCGCCCGCCGGACGCGGGTCGAGCGGTCGTGATTTTTGATCGGGCGCAGGCGGCCTCCGGCGTTTACTCCGCATCGTCTTTTTTCTCCGGCTCTTTGGGCAGCGGTTTCTCGATGGGCTTGCGCGGCAGCATCTCCTCGCGCATGGCGGCCTGGTAAACAAAACTGGCCACGATGACCGCCGCCTCCTTCAAATCGTCGGGCTGGAGGCGGTCGTAAACGTCCATGTTGGAGTGATGCGTACGCGTCTCGTATTCAATCGGGTCCTGAATGAATTGGAAGGCGGGAATCCCCACGGCATCGAACGACAAGTGGTCCGTACCGCCGGTATTGCGCATGGTCACGGTCGTCATGCCGAGGTCTCGGAAGGGGCGGATCCACTCTTCGAAGATGGGCGCGACCGAGGCGTTCTCCTGCATGTAGACGCCGCGGATCCTGCCGGTCCCGTTGTCCACATTGAAATACGCGGAGATCTTCGCCTGCTCGGGCTTCAGGGCAACCGGCCCGGCTTCACGCCGGAGAAGCGTCGGCATGCCCTTCATGATGGACTCCTCCATGGGCGGCCGCGAACCGAAATGCTGCTGGACATAGAACTGCGAGCCCAGCAGGCCCTGTTCCTCGCCGCTCCAGAGCGCGATGCGAATGGTGCGGCGCGGCTTGGCCTCGATGGCCTTGAGGATGCGAACGGCTTCCATCATCACGACCGTGCCCGCACCGTTGTCGGTGGCGCCGGTTCCAGTGTGCCAGGAATCCAGGTGGGCGCCAAGCATGACCACTTCGTCGCTCTTATCGGTGCCGGGGATCTCGGCTACGGTGTTGTACTGCATGGGATCGTCATCGTAGAACGTGTTTCGGACGTTCACCTCGAGCGTGACGTCCTTCTTCTGCTTGAGCAGGCGGTCGATGCGCGTCCAATGCTCGACGGCCATGGTGAGCTGGGGGACGGCCGCGGTTTCGCCGGTCTTGAACGAGCCTCCGGACTGCACGAACACCGTGCCGCCGCCGTCGGTACCGCGGCTGTGGTCGATGACCGCGAGCGGCTTCTCTTCGGCAAAAAACTGGTTCAGGTCTTTCTGGAATTGCTGGCGCTTCATGTAAGTAGCGAAGTTGAAGGGCGGATGTTCGCTCGGGACCTGGTACTCGCCGATTTTTGCAAGGTCCTCCTCGCTGAGGCGCTTGTAGGGGGCTTCGAGAATCGGCTTCACCTCGGCATCGGGGCCAAACAGTACGATCATTCCCTTCAGTTTGCCGCGATACTTGTCGAAGTCCTTCTTGTCCTCGATCTTGGCGCGCACGCATCGGCCGCTCACGGCCCCGTCGGTCCCGGGCGTCCAGGCCTTGGCGTAGGCAAGGAGCGGAGCCACATCCGGGGAGGTCAGGCGGACCTCGACGGACTGGTTCGACCAGCCGCGGCCGAACGGGCCCCAGGCTTCCAGATGCGCATGGGCCAAACCAAACGACGTCAGCTGGTCGCGCGTCCATTCGTTGGCGCGGTGCAGGTTGGGCGAGCCGGTCAGGCGTTGGCCGATGCCGTCCATGAGGCCGCTTGCGATGTCCATAACCTTCGAGTTGTGGAAACCCTCGTAGCGGATGCGCGTGATGGCCTCAAGGTCGGCCCGGTCCTCGGACCGCGCCCCGGCGGCCAACGCCAACACGAGAACCAGGGCCTGCCCGCGAACTGCGTTTTTCAGAAGTCTCATTCTCATAGTGCTTTACCTGCTGGGGAAATTCGAAAACTGGTGATTATACAAAGAAAGCGAACAAATCTTGTCCTGCTACACTAATCTCGTTTGACCGCGCTCGAGAGAGGCTCGTTCCCGGACCCTCATGTTGAAACCCGGCGACATTGCCATTGTCAGCGGCGCCCGCACACCGTTTGGACGCTACTGCGGGAAGCTGAAGGATTTCACGGCGCAGGAACTGGGCGCGATCGCCGCCCGCGGCGCCATCGAACGCTCGGGCATCGAACCCCGGGCCTTTGACCACGCCATCTTCGGAAACGCCCAGCAGACCTCGGGCGACGCCCTCTACGGCGCACGCCACGTCGGCTTGCGGGCGGGACTGAACACGGAAACCCCTGCCTTGACCGTGAACCGGCTTTGCGGGAGCGGCATGCAGGCGATCGTGAACGCGGCGCAGATGATCCAGCTGGGGGAAGCCCGCGTGGTGCTTGCGGGCGGCATGGAGGCGATGTCGCAGGCGCCGTTTGTGATACGCGGACGGGACGGTTTCGCGCTCGCGCCCGGCGGCAAGCTCGAAGATTCGCTGATGGTTGCGCTGCTCGACAGCTACTGCGGCATGTCCATGGCGGCGACCGCCGAACTCTACGGCTCCGAACACGGCATCACGCGCGAGATGCAGGACGAGTTCGCGCTGCGCTCGCAGCGAGCGGCCGGGGACGCCTATACCGCAGGAAGGATCCGGGAAGAGCTGGTTCCCGTCGCGCTGAAGGATCGAAAGGGCGAGCCGACGGGCGAGTCGTTGACCGAAGACGACCACCGCCGTCCCGGGACCACCCTGGAAGGCCTGGCAAAGTTGAAGCCCGCCTTCTCGACCAACGGGACGGTGACTGCCGGCAACGCCAGCGGGATTGTGGACGGCGCGGCCGCGGTGGTGCTGATGTCTGTCGAAGAAGCCGGAAAGCGCGGCGTCCGGCCGCTCGGTCGCATTGTGAGCTGGGGCATCGCCGGAGTCGATCCGAAGATCATGGGGAGCGGACCGGTCCCCTCGAGCCGGCTTGCGCTCGAAAAAGCCGGGTTGAAGCTCCACCAGATCGATCGCATCGAAGTCAACGAGGCCTTTGCGGCGCAGTACCTGGCGGTTGAAAAACAACTGGGCCTCGAGCGCGAGAAGGTAAACGTCAACGGGGGCGCGATCGCCTTGGGCCATCCGCTGGGCGCCACCGGAACACGGCTGGTGATTACGCTGCTCTACGAACTCGGCCGGCGCAAGGAAAAGTACGGGTTGGCGACCGCATGCATCGGAGGCGGCCAGGGGATCGCGATGATTGTCGAGCGCTTCGCTTGAAGACAGCGCGGGTTCGTATCCGGCACCTGACCGAAACCGATGGACGCGGGGCGAAACGAATGCCGCAGGATGGATTCGATCGTGCCCCGGGCGGCGAAGGACGTTAGAAATGGAAATTAAGAAAGTCGGCGTCATCGGTTGCGGTCTCATGGGCTCGGGCATCGCGCAGGTTTCGGCGATGGCGGGATTTGAGACCACGGTGCTCGAAGTCGAGCAGAAGCTTCTCGACCGGGGCTTTGCCGGAATTGAGAAATCCCTCGGCAAATTTGCCGAGCGGCCGCCGGAAAAGGGCGGCATCACGCAGCAGGAGAAAACCCAGGCCCTTTCCCGGCTGAAGGGGACGACGAGCAAAGAAGACCTGCGCGACTGCGACATCGCCATCGAAGCCATTATCGAGAGTGTTCCCGAGAAGAAAGCCCTGTACGCCGCGCTCGACGGAATTCTGAAAAAAGGCGCCATCCTGGCTTCGAATACCTCCTCCATTTCGATCAGCGAGCTGATGATGGCCACCCGCCGGGCCGAACGATTCCTCGGCCTGCACTTTTTTAATCCCGTGCCGCTGATGAAGCTGGTCGAAGTGGTGCGCACCATCGCCACCGCGCCCGAGGTTTTCGACGCCGCCTGCGAATTTGCGGGAAAGCTCGGCAAGGTCCCGGTGCGCACCCGCGACAAGACGGGGTTCATCGTGAACCGGCTGCTGGTGCCCTATCTGCTCGACGCCATTCGCGCCTACGAAGAGGGTGTGGGCTCGATCGAGGACATCGACAAGGCGATGATGCTCGGCTGCGGCTATCCCATGGGGCCGTTCACGCTGCTCGATTTCGTCGGGCTCGACACGACGTACTACATCACCCACGTGATGTACGAGGAATTCAAGGAGCGCCGGTTCGCCTCGCCCCCGCTGCTGAAGCGGCTGGTGATGGCGGGCTGGTATGGGCGGAAGTCGGGCAAAGGGTTTTACGATTATTCCGACCCGAACCATCCCCGGGTGAACCCGCTGTAGGCGCAGGCAGATCCTGGTTCGAAGATGGGTCCTGGCGGAAGCCGGGACTGAAACCTGCATTCGCCCTGGCAGCGTTCGAAGCGGGCGGAGGGGAACTTATGACCTTCTCCAACATTCTGATGGAAAAGAAAAACGCCCTGGCCTATGTCACCGTGAACCGGCCGAAGGTGCTGAATGCGTTGAACATGGCCACCATGGAAGAACTGCGCACGGCGTTTCACGAGATCAAACAGGACCCCACGGTCCGCGTGGCGATCCTCGCCGGAGCGGGCGACAAGGCGTTCATCGCCGGCGCGGACATTGGCGAGTTGGCCGGGCACGACGCGGTTTCGGCAAAGCAGTACACGCATCGCGGGCAAAGCGTCCTCAACCTGATCGAGAACCTGGGGAAACCCGTCCTTGCCTGCATCAACGGATTTGCGCTCGGCGGCGGATGCGAGATCGCCATGGCCTGTACTCTTCGCCTGGCGAGCGAAACCGCCAAGCTCGGGCAGCCCGAGGTGAAGCTCGGAATCATTCCCGGCTACGGCGGGACCCAGCGACTGCCGCGGCTGGTCGGCAAGGGCGTCGCCCTGCAGCTTTTGCTGACGGGCGAGATGATCAGCGCGCAGGAAGCCCATCGCATCGGGCTGGTGAACGAGGTCGTTCCCGCCGCTCAGTTGATTTCGCGCGCCGAAGCCATCGCCCAGAGCATCATCCGGAATGCGCCGCTCGCGGTCGAATACACACTGGAAGGGGTCCAGAAAGGCATGGAGATGCCGCTCGACGCGGGCCTCCATCTGGAAGCGACGCTGTTTGCCGTGTCCTGTGCAACCGAAGACAAACAGGAGGGGACGACGGCGTTTCTCGAAAAGCGGCCGGCGCAGTTCAAGGGAAAGTAAAACCGGACCGAAGCGCCGCGCGGCGCCAAGTCCGGACAGCTCGTCTGAACCGGGGGGGAACGATCTCCTGTCAGGCGGATTGCGGTGAACGTGGACGACGAACCATTGCCTTCGAGAGTGACCGAGGACTGCGGATGACTGATCCTTTGCTGGCGGAGCCGGGCGGCCGGGATAAGGCCGCCGAAGAAAGAATCCGGCGCAAAACGCGCGCCGGCAAGCTGGATGCATCGGGCCTGCGATTCGGGATCGTCGTCTCCCGCTTTAACGAATTCATCACCGACCGTCTCCTGCGCAGCGCCTACGATGGGCTGGTTCGTTCCGGCGCAAACGAAGACCATATCGAAATCCTCCGCGTGCCCGGCGCCTTCGAGATTCCCTCCGCGGCGCGTACGCTGGCCGAAACCGGCCAATTCGATGCCATCGTCTGTCTCGGGTGCCTGCTGCGCGGCGAGACGGCACATTACGACGTCATCGTCAACGAGGTTACGCGCGGCATCGGGCAGTCGGCGCAGGAAACCGGCATCCCGCATGCCTTCGGAGTTCTCACCTGCGACACGCTCGAGCAGGCGATCGACCGCGCCGGCCTGAAGCTCGGCAACAAAGGATTCGAAGCCGCGCTGTCGGCCCTCGAAATGGCGAATCTGGAACGGGCCGTACGCGCCGGGCATTCCGCAAACCGCGCGAAACGGGCCGCTTCAGGCGCCGGGCCAGGGACTCGGGCGAACGAGCGAAACCGGCCCGCCCGCCTCCGGCGCTCCCCGCGGAAAACCCGGGGTTCTGGTTCGAAGAAAAGCGGGAAAGCGAAGGATCCGAAGACGCGCAATTAAATTTCTGCTCCCGGAGCCCGTCCGATACACTGTCATCAACCCCGGCGAATCCGGGCAAACCGTTTTTTCTCCATGGGCACCCGCCGCAAATCACGGGAACTCGCGCTGCAGATGCTCTACCAGGCTGATCTTGGACAGCAGCCGGCCGAGGATGTCCGCAAAACTTTCTGGCAGGAGCGCGGCGAGGTGGATCGCGAAGTGCAGGGCTTCGCCGAGGACATTTTCCGCGTCGCCCAGGACCGCAGTTCGGAGATCGACCGGCTGATTGAAGACCACGCCGAGAACTGGCGCATGGACCGCATGGCGGCGGTCGACCGCAATCTTCTTCGCGCCTCGGTCGCCGAGTTGCTCGGGTTCCCCCAGACGCCGCGCGCCGTCGTGATCAACGAAGCGATCGAGATTGCGCGGAAGTTTTCGGCGCCGGAATCGGCGCAGTTCATCAACGGCGTGCTCGATAGTATCGGGAAGGAGCTCGAGGCGGCGCGCCTCGAGCGATGAAGCCCGCCTCTTTTCGTCTGTTCAGCTCAGCATGCGCGGCTCAGGGTTTCACCTGCACCAGGTCCGGGTTGCAGGAAACCGGCACGACCCCCGAACCGCTCTGGCCGCTCGCGCTCACGCCATTCGGATTGCTGACCGTAAAGGTCGGGTTCCCCGCGGCATCGGCGCCCAGCGCCAGGATGGTAAACGGCCCGTTGTTTCCGCCGTTTGCCATCTGGGAAATCGTGATGCTCTGGCCGGCTCTCAACGCCGGGCCGGAGACGAGCCTATAGCTGTAGGTGGTGTCTGAACCGTTCTCCTCAGCCGAGAGCACGAGGACCTGGGAAAGCGCCACCTGGGTGGCCGGAGTCCCCGGCCCGACGCACAGCGCGTTTTCCGGGAACGGGAAGGTAACCTGCTGGGTGTCCGCGCCCGAAGCCGCATCGATCACGTGCACGGTGCCGTCATCGGCGCCGACAAACAACAAGCTGCTGTCGGGCGAGATCGAGGCGCTTAAGGGAACGGCGCTGTTGGAGAGCGAAATCAGCGACGACGCCTGGGTCGCGAGGTTAAAGGCGATGACGAAGGGCAGCCGCGCAGGCGGCGGACCGGCGGAAGTCTCTCCCAGAATGTAGGCCGTCGAGTCGTTCGGCGCCACGAGGAACTCGGTGGGGATGAAGCTCCCCTGGCCGAGATTGAACGAGGTGGACGTGTTGCTGATGGTGCCGTTGCAGAGGACGGACGGCGCCGGGGGCAGGGTGGTCGAAATAATGGTTATGTCGGGGGGGTTCAGCGCCAGCAGGGTTGAGCCATTCCCGAGAGCGCGCAACATGAGCGGCGGAGTCGCCGTCGAGACATCGGCCGAGCCAATCGGCGAATTGTCGCAATTGCGGTACGGCGTGATCCCCGGGGCGGGTCCGGCCACATAGGCGAAGTTTCCCTGGGGATGGAACACGACATCGCGGCCGGAAGTCAGCGGGATGGTCTCAAGCGGGTCCACCTTGGAGTAAACATAGAGGTTGTTCCCCGCGAGAATATAGGCCTTCAGACTATCGGGGGAAAAGGCGGCGGCGGCAGCCCCGGCGATCGGGAGGGCCTTGATGGTGCGGCCGGTCCCGCTGCAGCCGGCGCAGATGAAGACCTGACTGGGGCTGTCGGCGGTATTGGACAGAACCACGGAATTCTGGTCCGGGCTGACGGCGAGGACCTTGCCGGAGGCGTTGTTGACCTTCGTGGGGGTCGAGCCGCTGAAGACCATGAGGCCCTGCTGGCCGAACCGGCTGCTATCGACGCCCAGATAGGCAAACGTGCCCGCGTTATCGTAGACGAACGAGTTCGGCGAGGCCTGGAGGGCGACGGGCGTGCCGGCGGTCCAGGTGGAGGTCGCCGAAGCTTTGGTCAGCGGGACCACCTGCGCCGTGCAGGAGGCCAGCGAGGGGTTGGCGACGGGGTCGGCGCAGGCCGTCGTGGTGGCAAACACCGAGGGGATGGAGCCGGTTGTGCTCGTCGCCGGCTGAACGTTGAAGCCGAATGCGGCCTGGGCAAAGATGGGGAGCGAAGGCGTAATCCCCCCGTTACAGGCAGGCGGGGTGCAGGAAACGGTTACCGTGCCCTCGCCCTCGGCCGGCGCCGAGACCGTGTTGGTGCTGCCAAAAGCGGCATTGCTGGCCGCCGCGGTCGTGGCCGTGTCGGGTTTCGCCGCGATCGGGTTCGAGGCGCTCCACGTTATGGGCACACCGGTTATGGTCTGGCCTGCGACGTCGACCACGCTGGCGTTGACGGTGGTCGAGGCGCCGCTCGGCACCAGAAACGAGGTGGTAGAGGACGGATTCCCCGCAGCCGCGAGCGTGATGCTTTGAACGCGGCAGGTTTCAATGGAAATCGGCTGGCTGTTGAATCCGTCCACAGTGGCATAAATCTGGCTGATGCCGGGAATGTTCGCGGTGGCGGACTGCTGGTTGAGGCATTGTCCGGCCGGACCCGAAAGACACCCTTCGGTTCCGTTCCCCGGGGTCCCCAGGTTCACGATGTCGGAGCCCGAGCCTGCGGGGTTGACCTGTTGCCAGGCAAACGGCCCGACCGAGGCCGTGATGTCCGCGCTTCCATGAAACGCAGTCGCCTGATAGAGCCAGCTCTCCGCGCCGTGGACGGCCCCCTTCGAAAGACAGCTGTCGGAGAGGGTGGTCTGGCCGGGAACTTTGCTGATGGCGATGCTCGTGACCGGCGCATGCACGTAGACCGTAACCCCCGGGCTAACCGCGCCCTGCGTGCTGGCGGTCACCGTTGCCATGCCCGGCTGGCCGGGCATGCAGATCTGGGGGCTCGAAAGCGAGTTCCAGGTGCCGGCGCAGGCATCGCCGTTTGCGGCGACGGTCACGACCGAGGGATTGTCGGATTGAAAGGTGAAGGTGTGGCCCGTAGGGCTGGCGGTGAACGTCTGCGTTTTCCCGACCTCAAGCGAGACCGCCGGGCTCGGGCTGATGGCGATGCCGGTGGGAAACACCTCGTTCGTTACAGTGGTTGGGCTGCCTCCCCCGCAGGAAGGCAGGAGAATGCAGCCGGCGATGACAACAACGAGAGAACCAGCGGATTGGAACTTTCCCATTACAAACGACATCCTTCGCGAACGACGAGCGCCCCGTCCCCTTGATGTATGCGACCTTAGGATCTATGCGAAAAGATCCATGCGAAAATAGTCAGTGTAGAGGCTGGGGCTTTTTTCGGCAACCCGGACCGAAGTTGCCGCATTAAAACGTGAGATGCACGAATTGCGATGTTGACGATTCGGTTTCGCGATTGATATAGTTAAAAAGTTCCGCGAGCTTGACGTGGCCTGCCTGTGTTGTGTGCGACGCGGTTTAGGTTGAAAACACAGTGCACGCAATGATTTAGAAAAAGTCTTCAGAAGCCGTGAAGACCCCTCGCTGAAACCCGATCCGCGAACCGCTCCCGACAGGGGAGATTATGCGGAGCGAAGCTGGCGAAACGGAGCTTCTCCCAATCCGGGCCTGAAGCCACCGTCGTCAGACCTGTCAAAGGGAAATCAAAATCTCCGGCGATGGTGTGCCGGAAGTATGGATGGCCCGGCCATCCAGTCCTGAACCTGGAGTCATCAAGAAACCGATCCGGGAAAAAAGTTTTCAGGCCTGTTTTTGCGTGCGTGGTCGCGCGCGAAATGGCGTAGCACGGTCGAGGAGCAGGAGTGCCTACTTTCAATCAATTGGTTCGGGCCGGCAGGAAGCGCCCGCGATACAAGACCGCGAGTCCAGCGCTCGAGCGGTGCCCGCAGAAGCGCGGCGTCTGCACGCGCGTGTACACGCAAACGCCGAAGAAGCCGAATTCCGCGCTGCGCAAAGTCGCTCGCGTTCGCCTGACCAATGGAATCGAGGTCACGACCTACATTCCCGGCGTCGGCCACAACCTGCAGGAACACTCGATTGTGCTGATCCGCGGCGGGCGCGTGAAGGACCTGCCCGGAGTGCGGTATCACGTGATCCGGGGAACGCTCGACGCCGTGGGCGTTGCGAACCGGAAGCAGGGAAGATCGAAGTACGGTGCGAAGAGGCCCAAATAGCAGGGCGACCGGCCGCGCGCCGGCCCGGCGGCCTGACCGGTTCCCGGGCGCACCCTGAGGGGTGCAAGAGCAAGTTCGAAAGCGATTGCGAAACCAGAGGATCAGGCTGCCGGAGACACGAGTCGGCAGCCCGGGAGCTAGCAGCGTAAATGCCACGCAAAGGACACGTTCCAAAACGCAAGGTCGAGCCGGACCCGATTTATGGCTCGGACCTGGTGACGAAGTTCATCAACTCGATGATGTGGGCGGGAAAGAAGAGCACCGCGGAGGGCATCTTCTACGGGTCGCTTCATCGACTGGAGCAGAAGGGCGGCGATGAGGCCCTGAAGCTCTTCAAGAAGGCGGTCGAGAACTGCAAGCCGCTTCTCGAGGTCAAGACCCGCCGGGTGGGCGGCGCCAACTATCAGGTCCCGGTGGAAGTGAATCCCGACCGGCGCACTTCGCTTGCCATCCGCTGGCTGGTGTCGTATTCGCGGGGACGCGGCGAGAAGGCCATGATCGACAAGCTGAGCAACGAATTGCTGGACGCGGCGAACGGCCGCGGCGCGGCAATCAAGAAGAAGGAAGATGTGCACCGCATGGCGGAAGCCAACAAGGCGTTCGCGCACTATCGGTGGTAAACGGGTTTTCCCGGATTGATGGGTGAAATTTTGAGCAGTCCAGTGAACACAATCGGCGAACAGGAAGGCCGCAAGGAAGAACGGGAGAAGAGTGTGTCGAGAACGGTCCCGCTAGAACGCTGCCGGAACATCGGCATCATGGCCCACATTGATGCCGGCAAGACCACCACGACCGAGCGCATCCTCTTCTATACAGGGCGGACGCACCGGTTGGGCGAAGTGCACGAAGGCACCGCCACCATGGACTGGATGGAACAGGAGCAGGAGCGGGGAATCACGATTACCTCCGCCGCCACCACCTGCTTCTGGCGCGACATTCGCGTCAACATCATCGATACCCCGGGCCACGTCGATTTCACCGCCGAAGTCGAGCGCTCCCTGCGCGTGCTCGATGGCGCGGTGGCGGTGTTTGACGCGGTGCACGGCGTGCAGCCGCAGTCGGAAAAGGTGTGGCGCCAGGCGGACAAGTACGGCGTCCCGCGCATCTGTTTTATCAACAAGATCGACAAGATGGGCGCCGACTTCGAGCACGCCACGGACACCATCCGCAAGCGGCTCAACGCCAAGCCGGTGGCGATTCAGATTCCCATCGGGCAGGAGGACAAGTTCAGGGGCGTCGTCGACCTCGTGTCCATGAAGGCGATCATCTGGAAGACCGAGACGCTCGGGGCCGAATACGTCACCGAAGAGATTCCCGCCGATCTGAAGAAGAAGGCCGAGGCCTTCCACGCGCAGCTGGTCGAAACCGTGGCCGAAAACGACGACGCGATGCTGCACAAGTTTCTCGAGGGCGAGGAAATTACCCCGGACGAGCTGCGCGCTTCCCTGCGCAAGGCGACGATTGCCTTGAAAGTGTTTCCCGTGGTTGTCGGGACCGCCTTCAAGAACAAGGGCATTCAGCCGCTGCTCGATGCGGTGGTCGAGTATCTGCCTTCGCCGATCGATCTCCCCGACACGCCGGGGACCGAGCCCGGGAGCGGCCAGGAGCTGGCCCGCAAGGCTTCCGACGGCGAGCCCTTCGCGGCGCTGGCGTTCAAGATCATGGCCGATCCCTACGTGGGCCAGCTGACCTTTATCCGGGTTTACTCGGGACAGCTGAAGTCCGGCGAATCGGTGCTGAATTCCCGCACCGGAAAGAATGAGCGCATCGGCCGCCTGCTGAAGATGCACGCCAACAAGCGCGAGGACATTCAGGAGATTCTCTCCGGCGACATCTGCGCGGTGGTTGGCCTCAAGAACGTCTCGACCGGCGACACCATCTGCGATCCCAAGCATCCGATCACGCTCGAGTCGATTGAGTTTGCCGTTCCCGTCATCTCGGTTGCGGTCGAACCGAAGACCAAGGCCGACCAGGAAAAGATGGGCGTCGCGCTCAACAAGCTGGCGCAGGAAGACCCCACGTTCAAGGTTCATACCGATCCCGACAGCGGGCAGACCATCATCAGCGGCATGGGCGAGCTGCATCTGGAGATCATCATCGACCGCATGATGCGCGAGTACAAGGTGGAGGCGAACGTCGGCAAGCCGCAGGTCGCCTATCGCGAGACGGTCCGCAAGCCCGCCGAAGCCGAAGGCAAATACATCCGCCAGACCGGCGGCCGCGGCCAGTACGGCCACGTGAAGATCAAGCTCGAGCCGCAGGAGCCGGGCAAAGGCTACGAGTTCCTGAACGAGATCGTGGGCGGCGTGGTGCCGAGGGAGTACATCAAGCCGGTCGATCAGGGCATTCAGGAAGCCATGGAAGGCGGCGTGCTCGCCGGCTACCCGGTGGTGGACGTGAAGGTCGCGCTGTTTGACGGCAGCTACCACGAAGTCGACTCGAACGAAATGGCGTTCAAGATCGCCGGCTCCATGGCGTTCAAGGAAGCCGCGCGCAAGGCCTCGCCGGTGTTGCTCGAGCCGGTGATGGCGGTCGAAGTGGTGACGCCGGAAGATTTCGCGGGCACGATCATGGGCGATCTGAGCTCGCGCCGCGGACGCATTGAAGGCATGGAACACCGCGCCGGTTCGCAGGTCATCAAGGCGATCGTGCCCCTGGCGGAGATGTTCGGCTACGCCACCCACATGCGCTCGTCGACCCAGGGCCGCGCCGAATACTCGATGCACTTTGCGCGCTACGAAGAGGTCCCGCGCAGCGTGGCCGAGGAAATTATCGGCAAATCGCAAGGCGGCCCGGCAAGATAAGCGCCCTTTCAAGCGCCCGGCGGAGCGGTTCGCCTGCATGGTTGCCGGGCAAGGGTTAGAGGCCGGAAATTAGAGATTTCATGAACTCTGCAGTCTTGAGGATTTGAAGGTTTAACAGTTCCGGAGATCAGAGATCCAAACCGATAGAGATCGTTCGGGATTCGAGAGCGCAAGCCGGGCGAGTTTGAGAGCGGGCGCGGGCCCGCGAGGTGCCGGGGCCCGAGGGACGGAGCAAAAGCATGGCAAAAGAGAAATTTGAACGCACGAAGCCGCATGTGAACGTGGGGACGATCGGTCACATCGACCACGGCAAGACCACGCTGACGG
>Ga0123356_10000702_pt1 | contig 37020 bp, 30 predicted proteins | sample TergutEmb28metaG_2_FD_92546 | JGI IMG/M metagenome (GOLD analysis project Ga0123356, IMG submission 92546) | Embiratermes neotenicus P3 segment gut microbial communities from Petit-Saut dam, French Guiana - Emb289 P3 | ecosystem: Host-associated > Arthropoda: Insects > Digestive system > Gut ...
ATGTCCTGCAAAAGCTGATAAACTCTAATAAAATGAGCAAGAATTTATAGTGAAACTGTCACAACAAATCCGTATGGCAGCACTCTAACAGGGTTCGTTTTTGGGTTCAAATGGGCGACCAAATTTTCAAGCCCTTGCATTGCAAGGGTTTTCTTATGTTAAATATCAACCATTTGCCCTTTAAGCGAACTTATTATCAATATTTTGATAATGATAGATGAGTTTCCAACAATGTTTAAAGAAATACCCGCAATTACAATAATCTATGGTATAATACTATTAAGGGGTGATTATCGTGGATATTGAAATTGATAAATTAACTCCCTGCCTTGAAAAAGCAAGTACAGGAGAGATTGTAAGCACTAATTTCTTGATTGCTGAAGATGCTGATTTGTCTTCATTAACAGGCTGGTTATTTAACTGGAAGGATCCGTTTCTTAAGGATAGCATAATATATAAGGTTATAGTTGATGGTGACAATCGAATCCAAGGTTTGATAGCTATGAAAGACGAGCCGGATAATAAAGCAATATACGTTAAAGTTGCTGAAAGCGCGCCACACAACAAAGGAAATAATAAAGAGTATTTAGGCACCGGTGGACATCTTTTTGCGATTGCATCATTAGTTTCTTTAAGTAAAGGGTATGGTGGATTTGTTTACATGGATGCAAAAAACAGGCGATTGGTAGATCATTATATCGAGATTTTAGGTGCTTCGTTTGTTGGTGGTGTTCACCCATATCGTATATCGATCAGCGAAACTGCAGCAAAGAGATTAATCGAGTTTTACGATTTTAAGGAGGATTGATAATATGACCAGAGCAGAGTATGAAAAGATATGTTCTCTTGATGATGTAATTGATCAAGAAGGTGGATTAGGTTTAGATCCTTTTGGAAATGTCCATTATGATTATCGTGCTATTATTAAACATGCCAAAGAACACAACATAGACCCCATTGATATGACGGTTAGAGAGTTAGGACGATTCGTTGTTGGAGCGCAGGCGTAATCATAACTCAACAGCCACCACAAACCCGTACGGCAACACTCTGACGGGGTTCGTTTTTGGGTTCAAATGGGCGACCATATTATAGTGGGGTGCGGTTCAAAAACTGCATTCCATTTTTTCTTTATGAATCGCAGACAAACTCATATCATTTCATTAGCATTTCGACGGCGCGGTCGAGGTCGTCCATTGCTTCTGTGTTGCCTGTGCTGATTGCGTCTACTATGCAGTGTTCTAAGTGGTCTTTTAGAATCACTTCGCAGGTTTTGTTAATTGCCGAGCGTACGGCGGCAAGTTGAATTAAGACTTCGGAGCAATCGCGCCCGTTTTCAACCATGCCGCGAACAGAGCTCAAATGCCCGATTGCACGGGCGAGGCGGTCAAGAACCGCCTTTGTGTGCTTATGTGAGTGTTTATAGTCGTGCTCGTGTTTATGCTCATGGTCGTGTTCGTGTATATCAGTATCATTCGTGCACATTTTCTATCCTCCGGATTATGGAACTGTTGTAAATTATATCACATTTTTCTGCCGAGTGTATCCCCCCTACGGGCTTGCGGATACTATTTTTGTATGTATAATCATAAAAAAGTAATTACATAAATTCTTTCCATTAAGGGGGCGATTCGGCTTGAGTAAGGAAATGGCAGCGTTTTTCGATAAACTGGCACCGGACTGGGACAACGCACCGCAGGAGTTTGCAACACGCGAGAAGCTGACAGCAATGATGGACTTGCCGCCAAATAGCGTTATTGCAGATGTAGGCTGCGGAAGAGGTGTCATGCTTGAGCACTTGCTTAAAACCAACCCCTCAAAAGTAGTTGCTATAGATATCTCGGGCGAAATGATACGTCTGGCAAAGGAATCCTTTAGTGATGAACGTATTGAGTTTATCCACGGCGACTTATACAATGCTGCACTGCCTGCTCTTGATGCCGTTATTTTCTTTAACTCATATCCTCATTTCATAGATAAGCCGGAGCTGGCAAAAAGACTTGCGGATGTAATAAAAAAAGACGGTATATTTATTATTGCACATAGCCTGAGCAAAGAAGAAATCAACGGTTTTCATACCGGAGAAAGAGTTTCAACATTATCTGTACCATTAGAAAACGCAGAAGCTGAAGCAGAAAAATTCGCCGAGCATTTCTCATTAAGTCATTTTAAAGATAGCGAAGAAATGTACTTCATTAAGCTGATACGGAGGTAACTAATGTCTAAAACAAAAAAGCTAGTGATTACAGCTATGTTTATAGCTATAGGAATCGTTCTGCCAATGGCATTCCATACGATTCCGAACGCAGGGCGCATATTTCTGCCAATGCATATTCCGATTCTTTTGTGCGGTTTAGTTATTGGCTTCCCCTACGGGCTTGCTTGCGGAATCATAACCCCTCTGTTATCAAGCTTGATAACGGGAATGCCACCAACCGCAATGCTTCCTGCTATGGTTTGCGAGCTGGCTGTATACGGAACGGTTTCATCACTACTAATGCGCTATGTACCGGTTAAAAACCTCTTTTCGAGAACATACATCTCCTTGATAGGAGCTATGATAGCAGGCAGGATTTTCCTTGGAGTAATCAATGCTTTGATTTTCTTAGCAGGCAGCTATTTAATCCGGATGTGGGTTACTGCCGCTTTTATAACCGCTCTGCCGGGTGTAGCTATTCAGATAGTAATTATCCCACTCATTGTGCTTGCATTACAGAAATCTAAGCTTGTCGAAGTAGAATGATTTGCGGCTATTACATTACCGGCTTGCTTTTAGCAGCTCAGCCGCTCTGCGCTCGATTGTTGTGCCGTATTCGAAGTTTCGTGCGGCACTTATTGCTTTTTGGCACAGGCTGCTTATGTAACCGCTGTAGCCTCGCCATGCAGCCTCGGGGAGAGCGACAGAGTCTCCCGACCATATCCAGTCAAAGTTGTGATATGGTGCCATTGCGATGTACTCGCCTGTGCTCGAGCTTCTGAGGAAGCCGTAATCATCGGGATGGCGGTCATTATTTTCAACTAAATAATCAATCACAAAAAGAGCTACAGCTGGCTCTTTATATTTTTCTATAAATATATCCCGTGGGTCAGTAATATCTTCTGTAATACCAAACTGTTCCATAGTTTCATAGAACGTATTGGGTGATGTGAAGTTACCAAGCAAAATTCCTTCTTGTGCCGCTTGCACTTGCGGAATGTTATCCAATCCCAAAGCTACGCATAGCTTATACGGCTCAATTTCCCAAGGAGTGTTTACTTTTAATAATGTTCTTGCATCAAGCCAGCGTTTGTCTCTTTTTCCGCTTATGAATAAATTCGACAACGGTCCCCAGATATATTCATTTTGAGCGCTGTCTGCTTCCATTGCATCCCATTCTTTGTGGATGTATGGCGTAATTTCGTCGAAATTTATCTCTTCATTGTTTCGCTTAATCCAATAACAATCAGATAGCGAAAAAGCACCTGTCGTAAACGCAATATGCTCATAATCAGATATGCCCAGGGCTCGTTTTGCTAAGCGTTGCGAAGAGAAATTCGTATCTTCACAGCACCTTGTCGCCATCCACTCGGAGAAGCTTTTTGTCGTTTTGAGCATACAACCCGGCAACAGGTTTTCATTTAATACTTGAGACTGTGTAATATCATAAATCGCTGTGTCCTTGCACATTAACAGGTGGTTGTCATTGCCTGTTATAATCGATGGCATATCAAACTGTTCCGGCTCAGTTATGGGCTCAACGATCTTGGTTATAGGCTCAGCTTCAACAGGGCTGAGGAATTTTGCTATTTCGCTTTCGGGAATACGGCGTTGATTTCCCGGGGTGCGTATCGTACGGATTTTCCCGGCGTTATCCCAGTTTCTCAGCGTTTGTGTTGTCACCCCGAGCAGCTCCGCTGCTTTTAAAAGAGTGTAGTGCTTCTCCATTGCTTATAATATCCTTTATACAATTTTATAGGCATTATAGCTGAAAATAGCGATGAAGTCAATAATTATTATAACCTTTTTATAAGTTTTTGCAAGTTGCTTTTATTAACCGTTAAGGTCAATACTCTTTGTACAAGCTCATCATTCCCTATAAACAACAACTCTGTTTCTTCCCGTTTCTTTTGCTCTGTACAAAGCCTTGTCCGCATTTCCAATAATATCAGACAGAGACGAGGTTCTTTCATTTAATGACGCAACACCTGTAGAAATTGTGATATTAAGCTGCAAATTGTCAATATGGAATGCCGAAGCTTCTATGTTTCTTCTGATTCTCTCTGCAGTTTTATCAACATCGTCAAAATTAACATTTGGAAGAGTTATAATAAATTCTTCTCCACCATATCGAGCTACAAGAGTTTCCTTCTTGATACTGTTAATTATCCGTGCAACAAGGATTTTTAGGACCTCGTCGCCAACGAGATGGCCATAAGTGTCATTTACTTGCTTGAAGTGATCAACGTCCATAATTATAACGGAATATGGCTGCCCCCCCTCTGCGCACTCTCGTATTTCCTGCTCTGCGGTCTCCATTAGATAACGTCTGTTCCGGGCACCTGTCAAAACATCCGTAAATGCTGCTTTTTCAAGCTGCTCAACCATCGCAACCGCATTATTTATATCACTCAAGTCTCGCACAAACGCTATCAGCCTTTGTTCGCCTCGCCAATCAACTCTATTAAGAGTAACTTCGGTTGGAACAGGTTCACCGCTTAATTTTTGATGCATCCAGCCGAAGCTCAAAAAGCCTGTTGCAAAAGCTTCTCTCAGGTTCGCTTCGGCTTTTACGCTCGACAAGCTTCCGTCAGGTTGATATTTTGGCGAAAGCTCATAAAACCGCTGCTTGTACTCTTCTTTACTGCTAAGTCCGAATAGTTTTACCGCCGCTTCATTGCATCCGGTTATATTAAAATCCCTATCACGAAAATTGGAAACCAGAGGCATATTATCAATCATTAATCGCAGCCGCTCTTCCGTAACCCTGCTCTCTTCCATATTTCTCGTTAAAAGTGCCATAAATATCATCGTCAGAACAAACAAACCAATTAGAATTGTGGCAACAGAGAGCAAGATAATCAGCAAATACTGCGACACAGGCTCTGAAATCGTTGACTCCGGTATAACTGCAGCCAGTGTCCAGCCCGTTGATTCAATCGGGAATTTCATAAAATACGCACTTCCGAATCTGAAGTCATTGAATCGTTCAACGCCTTTTTCGGAGAGAATTTTTTCTGCCAGAATATCACCGTTAGGAATATCTCTAATGTTTTTTATCCCTTCCGTTCCGATTGTATAATCTATATTCGGGTGAGAAACAATGTCCAGATTCCTATTGACGAGAATTATATATCCACCGCCATCAAGCCGGTACTCATTGACCATACTGATTATATAATCAATATTAATACTTATAACAACCACTGCTTCCATGCCGTTAAAGTCAGGTATCCATTTTGTTACCGATGTGATTATCCCCAGATTCTCCAAAGCCGACATATACGGAGAAGTCGTAACTATATCGCCTTGTGCATTTTTTGCTTTTATATACCATGAGCGTGTCGTTGAATCCCAGTCATCTCCAGGCACACCCGTTCTGCTGCCAATTATACTGCCGTCATCGAATCCAACGTATATATCTGCAATAAAGGTATATTCATCTAAAATCTCTTCACTGACCTGCTTAATAAAATCTATGCCCAAGCTTGGCAAAACCCTTGCTAGATTAACAACTATGTGGTTACTGGAATTAAACCATGCGTCAATCTCCATTGATATTGTATCAACATTGTCATGGGCTAAGCCGATAACATTTTCATAAATTATATTTCGCACAATTGTATTGACAATAACATACATTGCAATAAGACCTACAAGCGACAAAGCAATTATACTCATAGCCAATTTTACTGTAAACGGGTTTTGTATTCTTTTACGCATAATAGTTTTCCTTTGGTAAAGTTAATTAAACCACATCGGATTATAACCCACAAGTGCCTGAAATAGTATATAAAAAAGAGATATTTTGATAAATTAGTCCGAATGGACGATGTGCTAATTAACCACCGATAATACAATGGTGGTGCATTGGCTGTTTTATTTTAATTATAGCTAATTTTGGGAGGATATAAGCATGAAGAACCTAAAGGTTTCGGTCAAACTGATTTCGAGTTTCCTTATCATCGCGTTTCTAACCGCTATTGTAGGTGTCGTCGGTATCTACGGAATGATACAAATCAATGACTCATTTGATGAAATGTATGAGTTGCAAACTATTCCATTACCTGAGCTTGGTAAAGCAATTGAGATGTTACAGCGGCAGCGTGCCAGCATGAGGGAAATAATTGTCGGAGCGGCTGTTAATGATATGGAGATGATTGATAACGCAAAAAACAACGCCGATAACTACCATGAGACAATGCAAACGGCTCTTGATATTTATTTCTTAACGGTCAGAGCTCCTGAAGCAATCAGACTATTCGAAGAGGCTCGTAACTTGTATGAGACCGAATTCAGAGTGTGCTTCGAGCGTATATATGAGGGTGCAAAAGGCGGAGCAAATGCAGCTGACCTATATTCAATAATGAGAGAATACACAGCGGCAACTAACCAAATCGTTGACAACTTCGACAAATGCCTTGCTATGAAAATCGACGTTGCTGCTGATGCTGCACACTCTGCGTCGGACATGGCAGATGTTTTGCTCGTAATTATAATAGTTGTCCTTGCAATTTCACTTATCGGTGCAGTAGTGCTCGCTTTATATATATCGGGATTGATAAGCAAGCCTCTTTCCGTTCTTGCTGCATTTATGAAAAAAGCCGGAAGCACGGGGGATATCACTCTGACCGCTGAAGAAGCCCGGCAGCTAAACCAATTATCACAAATAAAAGATGAGATAGGTCAAACAATTGCAGGCTCAACTGCATTTATCAACCAGGTTAACTATGTAGCAAAGGAGCTTGAAACAGTTGCCGGAGGCGACCTTACCGCCTCTGTAAAAATGCTCTCCGACGCCGATACAATGGGCAGGTCACTAACAGAAATGGTCGACAAGCTTAATGAAATGTTTGCAGGTATACAAACATCAACGGGTCAAGTCTCAACAGGTGCTAAGCAAGTTGCCGACGGCGCTCAGTCTCTTGCTCAAGGCTCAACAGAGCAAGCCTCTTCAATCCAGGAGCTATCAAGCTCAATTACAGAAATTGCAAACAAAACAAAGGAAAACGCGGAGATTGCCGGCAGAACGTCACACTTGTCCGAAACAATCAAACACAGTGCATTAAAGGGCAGCACCCAAATGGACGATATGATTACAGCTGTCAAGGAAATAAACGAAGCGAGTCAATCTATCAGTAAAATTATTAAAACGATTGACGATATTGCGTTTCAGACAAATATTCTTGCTCTGAACGCTGCTGTTGAAGCCGCTCGTGCAGGGCAGCACGGGAAAGGCTTTGCGGTTGTAGCCGAGGAGGTGCGAAACCTTGCTTCGAAGAGTGCCGAGGCTGCAAAGGATACGGGTGACATGATACAAAACTCAATGGAAAAAGCCGAGCTTGGTTCACAGATAGCGGGCGAAACTGCTGATAGTCTAAAGGAAATTGTTTCCGGTATCAGCGAGTCCAGTGAGTTAATTGCTGAAATCGCCAGAGCTTCAGAAGAACAGTCACTCGGAATTTCACAGATAAATACAGGTATTGACCAGGTTGCTCAGGTTGTCCAGCAAAATAGCGCAACAGCCGAAGAAAGCGCAGCAGCTTCCGAGCAAATGAGCAGTCAATCAAGCATGCTTGAGGAGTTAATTTCCCATTTTAGACTAAAGAATCAAAGCACCTCATTTCATACCTTAGCGGCTTCGGAACACTCTCACTACTTACCTCCTGCGCAGCAGCATACAGGAAGTCCGACCGGTGTTTTTGATACTGATAATTTGGGAAAATATTAACCACGTCGGTTACTCAGCCCCCCTTTGTGACCGATGATAAAAAAAGCTCCTGCCCTCACTATGAGGGCAGGAACTTTTTCTCATAATTTCTCATAATTTCGCATATATTAAGCAGCGAATATTGATAAAATAGTCCGTTTGGACGATGTGCAAATCTTGAGTGAACTCTAGAATTACTTTAGCCTCATATTATATTGTAAGCTCTTTGAGTAAAATAATTTGAAAGCGAGAGTAATTAATATGCAAAAAGCGAAAGAAAAAAGCTGTCATATAAAAAGAAGCCTATATATATCGGTAACCGCTCTTTTGATAGCTTTTGTTTCTATACTTTCTGCGATTGTACTCGCAAATACGCCTGATACAGAAATCGAATATGATAGCAGGGTGGCAGACCCTGACACCTCTACACCGTCGGAGATGGGCTTTTCTGATATTCCATGGCTGCATGACGGTCGAATATGGACAGATAAAAGTGTTCTCGCCAACACCGAACCGGGCGCGAACGATTTTACTGTCACCTTATCTGCATTAAGTCAATCATATCCTCTATATGACGGCTACATTGTTCCTACAGATACGGTATTCATTGTCGACATGTCAGGCAGCATGTATCAGGAAAGCATAGACGGTCGTCCGAGGGTAGCCGCTTTAGTCGATGCACTTAATGAAGCCATCGAAATTTTACTCAACGCCAATGCTCGCAACAGGATTGCTGTTGTCGCTTATGGCGGACGTACCGGCGGCTACTCAAGAGCACAAGATGTGCTCCCACTCGGACGCCCCGAGCGGTCTCCCGGAGCAACCGCCTTCTTTTCATACAGACAAAGCGGAGCAGAGCATTATGTAGATGTAAACACCATTGTTAAGTTAACAGCATCTATACTTGTCCAAGGCTCTACACCAACACAACGCGGTGTGTATAACGGCGCAAACATTCTTACTGCAGCCGATGACCTGACAATACCGGCTCTTGACTCATCCGGCAACCCTTTTACCGGGTTAGGAAACACTCCGCTCCTGCTGACTCGCAAACCAAATCTTGTATTAATGACAGACGGAGAGCCGACAATGGCTTGGAGTGACTATCTTTTTACAATTGCTCCAAGTGATACGAATCAAACTTACGGTGACGGAAGTTATGGTGAAACAGGAGTAAGCCTATTGACAGTATTAACGTCAGCACACAGAAAAAGACTGGTGTACAATCACTATTATTCGAATAACGCATTACACACCCCTGATGTAGTAAACTACGGCACACCCAATCAATCCGTCGGATTCTATACTATCAGCCTAAACGATGTGCCGCCGCCGTTATTGATATCTGCAACAATGTTCCCTTTTAACCCTTCTGACACTTTAGCCGCAGGCTATGCGGATATTGCTGTCCCGGATGAACAAAATGTCGGCACTATCGGAGGAACATATCCGTCCACAGCCCCAAACGTTGCAATGGGAGCTGTCCTTCGCGATTTTACGGCTTCTCCCTCTGTCTTATTTTGGGCACAATTCAGAGTAGCCTTCGCGAACTATCATTGGGAAGAATTAACCATCAACAATTCAGAAGGTCTGACTCTTGATGAGCTTGCTTTTGCCGATGAATTTTTTCCTGCAAATGATTTACAAGCTCTAAGGGATGCGTTTACATCTATCGCAACCGAGATTCAAAAGCAAAGCTTTTCCGCAGTGACTGATTCTGCGGGCGGTCAGGTGGAATATGACGGCTATCTCGTATTTTCTGACGTGCTCGGCGAGTATATGGAGTTTAGCGAAATTACCGGATTTGAATTTGACGGTGTAAGCTTTGACCGGTCGGGTCTGGGACAATCTATTATTAATAACACAGATGGTGTAAAAACAAGATACGAGGATATTTTATATCACCACATTAACTATGGAAATATGCCCGGCGACACAGGGCACAATCCGGTACGTTACGTTTCAAAGGAGCAAGTTTCGATACTTATTGAATCAAATATCACATCAGGGAATTTAGCATCAAACAACAGTATTAAATACTACGCTTATAGCAACAGAGACTTTGCAGACAGCTTTTTTACAGTTAATGGTACAGAATCCGTAAGACCTGCAGGTGCAGCAGCAGTTGTAGATGTCTACCCAATGTTTGGCAATCTCGCAGCTCCTGTATTTACAGGAGGTGCAACAGATTTGATGTATATCACCTTCCATGTTGTCACCGCGTTAGAAAACAACACTGTTTTTGAAGAGGTTTTCAGTACGGATTCTGACGGTTATCCGCTGAACCGCAGACTTAATAAGGACGAACAGCTTATTCGTTTATATATCCCTGCAATACTAATTCCGCAACGAACAGTCGACCCTGAAACCGGTGGTTTGTCAGGGAATCAGCTTCCTGTCAGAGTGCATTACAAGGTTGCATTAAATGAAGCACTTTTCAGAGCAGGGGTATCGGAGGATTACATCTCAAATAACAAACGTGGTGACGATGTGTTCTTTTTCACAAATCGTCACCCCGAAAATGTCAGTCTCGCGTTTTATCAGCCTCATCAGTTCAACCCTTACTATCAACCGGGGCGTCCGGGCTATAACGAAAGAGGTGTAATAAAAACATCAAATATTACAGGCACTTCTTCTCATGTATCGCTTCACCGTCACGCAAGCAGACCGGGAGAAGGACGGACAGAAATACAGTGGCTCGGTAATAACGGACGGCTGACTATACATCAGTCAAATATTCCACCCGAACAACCTGAGCCACCTATACCGCCTATACCGCCAAACGAAAAAAGTCCGCAAACAGGTACATACTATAACACCGCATTATCATTGTCGATTGCACTTGTAAGCTTAGGGCTTATCGCTTGTTCAATTATACTTATCAGAAATGACTATATTTCCCGTAAGGACAACGACCGCTCAAAACGCAGTTAACCGGGAAACCAAAAGTTCCCTGAAGCTACCATTAACGCCAGAACATTAATATATGAACCATATTGGTCGTCAACCCACTCAAGCTCTTTTGCATAATTCCAGCCTGCATCCAGCCATTCTTGGTCACCAAACGCCGCTGCTGTTACAAGTGCAGGGTTTGAAAAATATGGAGCGTACTCATCATTTGGTGTACCGCCGAGTGTATAACCGGCTATATTTTCAAAGTCACCGCCTGATACTTTTTTCAAGAAGCTATTTAGAGGCTTTAAGCATATATCATCTATCGGGGTGCTTCCCGAGAAAAAATAGTCTGTGCCGAGACGCCACGGAGTCCGACACGCATTTGCATTATAATCACAATCATTCGGACTCTCCCAATGCTCATCTTCAGTGGCAGGAACAGGCTTCCATGTTTTTGTTTCTCTGTCGAAGTGTGCAAAGTCAGGCAAGAGTCCGGTGGGTGGATTTTGCATTGAGCACAGTTGCTTTATACAAGCATAAGTTTCGTCGATAACTTTTTGCCAGTCATGCTTCTCATCTGCTTCTTTAAATGCTTTGAAGTGACCTGTTATAAAATCTGATGGTCTTGTTATATCCCAACGCAATCCATAATCTTTTGCCCAAAGCGGCTTTGTATCTGCCCAGTCTCCGACTTTTATGTGGTAGTTCGGCAGTACGCCTCTTTCTTCGTGTGTCTGTGAATCTATATCAACGCAAGTCTCCCATAAATCATTAATCATAGCAAGTGCATACTCGTGGTAATTGTATCTGCCGTCACTTCCCCATTGCTTATCCGCAAGGAGCAGGGCATAAGCCATGTCCAGGTCACCATCGGTCGCACAATCACCGTTTTCAACATTTTCATTTTCTGTGCCCTCGTAATCCGCTTTAAACGGGGTTCCCGCTCCGCCCGGCTGAACCAGTTGCCATAGCATAAGATGGCTTCGCTCGCCTTTTATTTTCAAACGGCTTCGCCAATGCATCAAAGAGCGGAACATTCCGTCAAAATAAGCTTTGACATCAATGCCTAAAGCTTCATCTTGTCCGGCAAGAATAACAAGCATTAACATACCGTAGCCCATTGATTCTGAGGTTGTCACTTGCATATCCGCCGCTCCGCCTCCCGTGTTATGGTTCATTACCATACGAAAATCATCCGAGCTTGCTGTCGCAGGGTCTATCATCAAATCACCGTTATCAATAAGCCCCTTGAATTGCTTTATAACTGCTTTATTCATCTCATCTTGCGATACGCCCGAGGGCATTAGCGGAGAGATTTTATATGATTTGTTTTCCGGTGTCCCTGCTTGCGGAAAAGGACGTCGAGGTGTTACATACTCGTGATTTTTCATTTCCCCTCCATCTAAACTGATTCAAAGAGCTCTTCCGAGATAGAAACGGCTTTTTTAAACTCACCGCAAACAAGACTCATAAAGATATCTTCGATACTGTCAGTCACATTGCTTGGCCATGTTTTTTTCTTTAACTCTCCTACAGTGGCTTCTGCAGCACTAATATTGTATTGCTCACATGCCTGAGTAATTAAATTTAGCTTTTCTCGCAGGAGTTCCTTATCCTCTTGAGTCATTTCTATTGCATTATCACTCACCGCCGTATTCGGTTTCAGCTTTTCAATTAGGGTATGAAGGCTGTTAACAAACCCGGGAGCTGTGTCCAGTATCATCATACGGTTTCTTATATCTCCCGCTCTTTCCAGTCTGAGCGCTACATCCGACAATTCGGCTTCTCCGATGTTCTGAAGTGCACTCTTCATTCCATGAACCGCTGTTATAAACGATTCATAATCGGCACTGTCGGGAGCATCTGTTTTCTGTATAAATTTATTCACAGCCAATATTGTTTTCTCTGCGTCAACTGCAGTGTACTTGTGTAGTTCTGAAAGCTCCGAGTTTGAAACAGATTCTTTTTCCTTCATTTCTCGTCTTGCCTGTTCGATAACATCATCCGGCTTTTTGTCTCTGATCATTTGCTTTAGCAATTGGTCCATCTCGCGTGTATCTATAGGCTTTGCTATAAAACCGTCAAATCCGTTATCCAAGAACATCTTTGAGTTACCGACTATTGCATTTGCAGTTAAAGCTACAATAGTGCCGCTGTAACCCATTTCGCGAATTATCGCGGTGGCTTTGATTCCATCCATTTTGGGCATCATGTGGTCCATGAAAATAATATCATAATCATTTCCGCTTTTAACTCTGTCAATCGCTTCGAAACCGCTTCTGACAGTTTCAATATATAACCCGTACGGCGAAAGAAGCCCTTTTGCTACATAAAGGTTCGACTCAACGTCGTCAACAATTAATACTCTGCCATAAGGCATATATTCGTGTATTATCTTAGTTTTTTTATGAAATGCTGATGGTCTGAAGTTATAGTTTTTCAGTCTCTCGGCAATCTCTTCTCCGCACACCTCAGGTCCTGCAAGCCTTTGCGGCAATCTGACAGTAACAACTGTTCCCTTGTCAACTGCACTGACTAAGCTGATTTCACCTTTCATCATATCAACTAAGCGCTTGGTAATGCTCATACCCAGCCCTGTGCCGGTGATACTTTTATTATCTTTAATATTGAAGCGTGAGTAGTCTTCAAAAATCCTCTCGGTTTGCTCCTTACTCATTCCTTGCCCTGTGTCAAGTATTTGCAAAACAAGATTTACGTTTTCTTCATCGTTGCTGATTACTTCTGTCGAAACTGTCAGTCCTACATCACCTGAGCTGGTGTACTTAAAAGCGTTTGATAAAAGATTGTTAAGAACTTGTCTAATCCGCAGCTCGTCCCCATATAATTCAAGTGGTGTATCCTTATCCACGTGTAAATCAAAGTCAACAGGCTTACTTTCATTTCGCAATAAATTTAATTGTATTGTGTCATTAATAAGACTCGGAATATCGTATTTTTCAATTTCGATTGTCATCTTACCGGCATCAATTTTGGAAATATCCAGAATATCGTTTATAATTGAAAGCAATAAATTGCCCGATTCGCGGATTTGCCTGAACCCGTCCTCTGCATTTGCCGAAAGGCTTTTGTCGTGCATCTGAATTTCGGAGATTCCAAGAATTGCATTCATCGGAGTGCGGATTTCATGGCTTATTTGTGCGATAAAGTCGCTTTTTGAGCGGTTGCTCTGCTCAGCAATATCCTTTGCGTTTATCAGCTGCTCATTGTATGCCATATTAGCTTTGTTTTTCGACCTGTCCATTTGAATAAGGAAAGCAGAAATAGCTAAAGCTACAATAACTCCGATGACTATAATAAATGCCATCATCGACCTGAAATCTTGGAAATACTCTCTTTCAGGCACACCAAGCCCTAAAAACCACCCATTTTCAATGGCTTCAACATAAAACATTGTACGCTCGTTGCGGAAATCAATATCTTCAACCTCAATCATTCTTACACCTTCATAAGCCATAGAAGCTGCAAGCTGACCAAAGTTTGTGTTAATATCACTTACATTCATTCCTATAAATGCCTCATGACTGTGAGCTACAATATTTAAATATTCATCTGCCAGAAATCCGAATGCTGTATCTGTAAGGCGCATATCTATAACAAGCTCGACTATCCTGCCAATCTGAACATCAACTGCGGCAACACCGAGTGATTTACCGTCATCATCGAATATTTGACTGGTGTAAGATATCTGGTATCCTCCGTGCCGCATACTTGTATAAATCGGTGTTGCAACAACATCGCCGCTGGCTTCTATAGCGGAAACATACCATGGGCGGTCATAGACGTAAAAATCATCTGCAACATCAGTCCAGTCTGTGGGAGGAAGAAAAATACTCCCATCCTCTATATAAACAAGAATACCGGAAAAGCGATACCCTGTTGCTTTTTCCGATAGTAAATATGACATATCATCTATATAGTCACGAACGCCTTGCTCGCCAAGCCCCAGCATAAGAATTTCCTTTATGCTTTGAGCAACAACAATAGCAAGAGTTTCAGGCTCTTGCAGCTCTGCTGTTATCATAAGATGTGTTTGTGTTATTAAGTTGACTGCGTCGTCTTTGAATTTGCTTCTAAAAATGCTTCCTGCATAAGTAAGTCCCGAATAAATAATAACTGTAATTGCGGCTATTACAAAAAAGACTTGCAAAATCAGCATGTATGAAGAGCGAAGCTTTTGAAGAACCGAACGCATCATTTAACGACCCTCGCAAACTCTTCACCTAAGCTGACAAAAACATCAACTATTTGCGGGTCAAACTGCCGTCCTCTGTTTTCACATATAATGGCAACTGCTTTCTCATGCGGAAACGCATCTTTATACGGACGAACAGATACAAGTGCATCATATACATCTGCGACCGCCATAATCCTGCCTTGAAGCGGAATCTCTTCCCCTTTTAAACCTCGCGGATAACCTGTACCATCCCACCATTCATGATGATTGCCTGCAAGAAGCTTTGCATTCTCAAGAAACTCTTCACGCCCCGACTCATTAATGATGTCGTCAATTATATTTTCGCCTTCCAATGTATGGGTTTTTATGAGTTCAAACTCATCGTTTGTGAGTTTCCCGGGCTTGTTTAGGATTAAATCCGATACAACAATTTTCCCGAGGTCGTGTAGCCTGGCAGAGGAAACAACTACGTCTAATGTCCATTCATTGAGTTCATCAGCATATACGCCCCTTTCAATCATTCCGTCGATTAAAATCTCAAGAAATCTTGCCGTTCGCTCAATATGCTTCCCTGTGAGCTTGTCTCTGTTTTCTACCATATTTGCTAAAACAGATACCAGACTTCTTTGAAGCCGAACAAGTTTTTCAGTTCTCATTCGGATTATGTCTTCAATTCCTAAATGTGTCTTAATTCGGTTGAGCAACACCGGTTTTGTGAATGGTTTTCCTATAAAGTCAACAGCTCCAAGCTCAAATCCCTGCGCTTCCGTATCTGCATCGGTTTTGCTTGTCAGGAATACAACAGGGATATCTTGATATTTTCTGTTTTTCTTAAGCTGCTCGAGCGCGTCAAAGCCGTTCATTTCAGGCATTAGTATATCTAATAAAATCATATCGGGCATGACGTTTTTGAGGAGGTCAAACATATTTGCGGCAGACGAAAGTGTTATTACATTATAATCCTTTGATAAAGCATCCTTGGCAGCTAATAAATTCATAATGTTATCGTCGACAACAAAAATTGTTTTCATACTAAACTCCCCACATTAAACCATGAAACTCCTAACCATTTCATAGATTATCACATTTAATAACATTTGTAAACATTATAAAGTATCAGAATTGTTGTTATATTGATACCGTTTGGCTCTTTACGTTGCAAAATCCATTCATGGATTGTATAATAATGTTAAAGCTGTTGTGAGTTTCATTGGGGTAAAAGTAGTATGAGGGATTTTTTCAGGCGGATAAGATCATTTTATTTGCAAGTGCTATTTGTGTTTTTGGCGTTTGCAATAATGGTTCTTGTCAGCTATTTTTATGTCAGTAACATGGTCAGAGAACAAATGCTGGTATATAGCGACAGAACCATCGGCTCTGCAGAATATGAAGTTAAGTCCATTCTCTCACAATACGAAACATCTCTCATTAACTTTGCATTTTCTATCGAACACATGATTCAACATGGCTACTCTCAGGAAGAAATTGAGAATTTTTTTGTTAAATGGACTGTATGGCTGCAGTCAAACCAAGAGAGCTTCCATGAGTTTTCCGGCGTTTACGGATATATCAGAGGAAGTTATGTCGACGGAACAAGATGGGTGCCGCCACCTGATTATATTCCGCAGTCGCGGCCGTGGTATCAAGGCGCTGCAACAATGAGCGGCAGAGCTTATTATACAATTCCGTACACTGATGCAGAAACAGGAGACGTGGTTGTTTCATTGTCCATCGGTGTTTTTGACTCAAACAGAGTCAGGGCGGGAATTGTAGCAATTGATGTTAACATTGCGTCTATCGTTGACTACGTCAGTTCTCTCACTATGGCAAATGATGGATACGGTGTAATGTTAAATGAGAAAATGATTTTTGTTATGCACCCGGACAATGATTATAACGGCGTTAATATCATGCAAGTCGGCAGTCACAATAACTTTGCTGAGATAGGTGAAATGCTGACTAATGGTGAAGAAGTTTCGGGAGTCATTTTCACTGACCCTAACGGTCAACGAAGTATTGCTTACTTCCGCACTCTTTTTAACAACTGGCATATAGGTATAATCACACCTCTTTCAAGCTATAACAGAAATGTAACGCAGCTGGCTATTGTTATGTCAGTACTTGGGTTTGCTCTTATGACAATCCTATCGTACATTCTTATAAGATACTCGATTGCAAAAACCCGTTCTGATGAGGCGAGTAAGTCAAAAAGTAACTTCCTTGCTACAATGTCGCATGAAATTCGAACACCGCTTAACGCTGTTATAGGCATTGCACAGATTGAGCTAGATAAGGATAGTATTCCCGACGAGCATACTGAAGCATTTGAGAAAATATTTAACTCCGGCAATGGATTACTCGGGATTATTAACGATATTTTGGATATGTCGAAAATCGAAACAGGCAAGATGGAAATCTTCCCCGAAGAGTATTATACACCAAGCCTTATCAATGATGCTGTGATGTTGAATATCGGCAGAATCGGGGATAAGGATATCACTTTCTCTCTAAACATTGACGAGAACCTGCCTCTCAAGCTCATCGGTGACGAATTAAGGATAAAACAAATTCTCAGCAACATTCTTTCAAATGCTTTTAAGTATACAAAAAGCGGTCAGGTTAAGTTCACAGTATATCATTCAATCGAAATGGGTGATTTTGCACTCCATCTTATTATCGAAGATACAGGACAAGGGATGAAGCCGGAAGACCGGGACAAAATCTTCTCCGAATACTCCCGTTTCAACGCGAAGGCAAACCGTACAACGGAGGGTACCGGCATTGGTATGTCCATTACAAAAAAACTTATTGAGATGATGGACGGCATGATTATTGTCGAAAGTGAATATGGTGTAGGCAGCCGTTTTTCAGTGATGATTAAGCAAGGAACTGTGGACTGCGATGTAATCGGTGCTGAGCTCGTTCGGCAGCTTAGCGAGTTCTCTTACAAGGGCGAGCGATTTACATCTAACACCGAGCATGAACAAATGTCGTACGGGAATGTTCTGGTTGTTGATGATGTGGACATTAATCTCTATGTCGCAGAGGGAATGATGTCGCAGTACGGTCTTAACGTAACGTCTGTTCTGAGCGGCTTTGAGGCAATTGAGTTAGTGACAGCAGGTAATGTTTATGACATTATTTTCATGGACCACATGATGCCGCAGATGGATGGAATCGAGACTACGCAAAAGCTTCGCGAGCTTGGTTACAAAGGTTGTATTGTTGCTTTGACAGCAAACGCAATTGTCGGTAACAGCGATATGTTCTTAAATAACGGCTTTGACGGATTTGTTTCCAAACCAATCGACATAACTCAACTCGATGCGATACTCAACAAATTCGTCCGCGATACCCACAAGTGACATGGCTGTGTGTCAGGGGGACGGTTCTACTGACATATATGTTTTTATAAGTTTTTATAAGTTTGAACCGGCTGAAAGGAGTACAGACCAGTTGACCGAGCAGTGCATTCTTTCCCGCTTACCCGAAGAGTTACAAAGCAAATTTATCAGTAAGCTTTTTATATTCGACTCTTTAGAGTCAACAAATATAACCGCTAAAGAAATGGCTTTAGCGGGAGCAACGCATGGCACAGCAGTAATTGCAAACTACCAGACTGCAGGAAAAGGACGCGGTGGCAAGTCATTTCACTCACCGTCGGGTAGCGGTATTTACATGAGCTCGGTACTCGACACTTCTGTTCTCGGCTTTAGCACACCAACACTCGTAACCGCTCACGCAGCCGTTTGTGTTTGCGAGACTATTGAGTCTCTTAGCTCAAAAGTCCCACAAATCAAGTGGGTAAATGATGTTTTCATCGGCGGCAAAAAGGTTTGCGGTATTTTGACCGAAGCGGTCACTGCACGTGCGGTAGTGAGGAACACAGGGGGACAGTTCCCATCTGTCATCGTTGGTATTGGTGTTAACTTTGTTACTCCTGCTGATGGTTTTCCAACCGAGTTACAAAGCATTGCAGGCTCTGTATTTGGACTCGATGTACCACCTGTAACGAGAGAGCAATTTATCGCAGGGTTGATTACCCGAATAGCATATCCATCTGACGGTTTTAACGAAAATGAAATGCTTGACAAGTACAGACAAAGAATGCTCTTGCTTGACAAAAGAGTATTGATACGCGGCTCGGGTATGGCAGAGAGTGCAGATAGTTTTGAAGCTACTGCAATAGCTGTTGATGATATGGGACAGTTGGTTATAAAAAAAGATAGTGGTGAAATATTATCGTTAATTGCAGGAGATGTTAGTGTTGCAGGTTATTAGCACAATGAAAGCAACACGAAATAAAGTACCGTCTTTCGGTGCTTTTTTATTGACAAATGCTTACAATTACAGTACTCTACCTTAAACGCATTTTTTGGAGGGATTATGAAAAAGGATATTAAACGAGTATTAGTTGCAAACAGAGGCGAAATTGCAATAAGGGTTTTCAGGGCATGTAATGAGCTTGGACTGTCAACAGTTGCAATATATTCGCAAGAAGATATATACAACCTGTTTAGAACAAAAGCCGATGAATCATATTTAATCGGAAAAAACCACACACCTCTTGGTGCGTATCTTGATATTGATGCAATTATCCGGCTTGCAGTGTCTAAGTCGGTAGATGCGATTCACCCGGGGTATGGGTTTTTGTCGGAGAATGCTAACTTTGCACGTGCTTGCGAGGAGAATGGTATTACCTTTATCGGACCGCCCTCCCATGTTTTGGAAAAAATGGGAGACAAGCTGAGTGCAAAGGAAATTGCGAAAAAATGCAATGTGCCGACCATACCCGGGAGTACCGACCCGCTGCTGAGTGCCGAGGATGCTGTAACGAGAGCCAATGAATATGGCTATCCTGTTATTTTAAAGGCAGCAGCAGGCGGCGGCGGTAAAGGTATGCGGCGTGTCAATGATGACACGGAGCTGATGAAAGCCTTTTCACTCGTGCAGAGTGAGGCGCTCAAATCCTTTGGCAACGGCGATATTTTCATGGAAAAATACCTCGTTGAGCCAAAGCATATTGAAATACAAGTCCTTGCTGATATGCATGGAAATGTAGTTCATCTGTTTGAGCGTGACTGCTCGGTGCAAAGGCGCTATCAAAAGGTCATCGAATATGCACCTGCAGTATCCGTTTCAAAGGATATTCTGCAATGCCTATATGATGACGCTGTCAAAATTGCAAAAGAAGTTAACTATGTTAATGCCGGTACAGTTGAATTTCTGGTTGATAAGAGCGGAAATTATTATTTCATCGAAATGAATCCGAGAATTCAAGTCGAGCATACAGTAACAGAGGTTGTTACAGGGATTGACATTGTGCAAGCGCAAATCAATGTTGCTAAAGGCTGCCGCCTTGACGACCCCGAAATTGCCATTGCAGGGCAAGACTCCGTTGAAATGCGCGGTGTCGCAATCCAGTGCCGTGTCACAACCGAAGACCCGACCAACAACTTCTCGCCCGATATAGGCAAAATCACAACCTACCGCTCGGGCGGCGGCTTGGGTGTCAGGCTTGACGCCGGCAATGCCTTTGCAGGAGCTGAAATTCTGCCGTATTACGACAGCCTGCTCGTTAAGGTCACAACGTATGACCGCACCTTTGAAGGTGCCATACGGAAAGCCCTTCGCACACTGGGCGAATTTCGTATCCGCGGTGTCAAAACAAACATATTATTCCTAAATAATGTTCTTGTTCACCCGAAATTCACCGCTGCAGACTGCAACACAACATTTATCGACGACAATCCTGATTTATATGAGGTTGAAGAATCTAAAGACCGTGCAACAAAGGTTATGAAATATATCGGGGATTTGTCGATTAAAGGGCGAAACAGCAAGCCTGTTCGTTACGATCCGCCGCCGATAACGCATGTCGATGGTGAGCTTAAACCGGGTCTCAAGCAGCTGCTTGACGAGAAAGGACCCGATGCCGTCCGTGAGTTCTGCCTCAGCAGCAAAAAGCTGCTAATCGCAGACACAACACTCCGTGACGCTCACCAATCGCTGCTTGCAACACGCGTACGCACCAAAGACATGGTGCTCATCGCCGAGCAAACAGCCCACGCCATGCAAGACACATTCGCACTCGAAATGTGGGGCGGCGCAACCTTCGACGTTGCATACAGATTTCTGCACGAGTCGCCGTGGGCACGCCTCGAAGCACTTCGCGAGAAAATCCCGAACCTCCTGTTCATGATGTTGCTTCGCGGCGCAAACGCTGTCGGGTATACAAACTATCCCGACAACCTCATTCGGCAGTTCGTAAAAGAAGCCGCAAAAAGCGGAATCGACGTATTCCGCGTATTCGACTCACTAAACTGGCTGCCGAACATGGAAGTCTCCATCGACGAAGTGCTCAAGCAAAATAAAATATGCGAAGGCTATATCTGCTACACAGGCGATATCCTTGACACCACAAGAGATAAATATGACTTGAAATACTACGTCAATCTTGCAAAAGAGATTGAAAAAAGAGGTGCGCACATCTTAGGTATCAAAGATATGTCAGGGCTGCTTAGACCTTATGCAGCGCACAAGCTTGTCTCTACGCTTAAAAATGAAATCGGGCTACCGATACACCTACACACACACGATACAAGCGGCAACGGTGTCGCAACCCTTCTGAAAGCAGCGGAAGCAGGTGTTGACATTGTCGATACGGCAATATCTTCACTATCCTCTCTGACAAGCCAGCCCTCAATGAACGCCGTCGTCACAGCGCTTTACGGGCACGAAAGAGACACAGGGCTTTGCGACGACAAACTACTGCCAATTTCAGAATATTGGGAGCACGTGCGCGGATATTATTCAAAATTTGAAGAAGGTCTAACCTCACCGGCAACAGATATTTACAAATACGAAATCCCCGGCGGTCAGTACTCAAACTTAAAACCACAGGTTGTTAGCCTCGGGCTCGGCGACAGATTCCACGATGTCAAAGAAAAGTACAAGGAAGTAAATGATATGCTTGGCGACATCGTTAAAGTAACACCATCATCAAAAATGGTCGGTGACATGGCAATCTTTATGGTACAAAACGACTTAACAGCCGAAAACCTCGCAGCAAAAGGCAGAAACCTCGCATTCCCCGATTCTGTCGTCAGTTATTTTGAAGGCATGATGGGACAGCCGCGAGACGGATTTCCGAAGGATATTCAAGAAATCGTTCTTAAAGGAAAAACACCGATAACCTGCCGCCCCGGTGAACTGCTTGAGCCAATCGACTTTGACGATGTAGCAGAGCAAATGAAGCCATTTTGTGCAAGCCCCGAAATGCGCGATATCGTATCATACTGCCTCTACCCCGGTGTTCTCAAGAACTACTACACACAATCTCAAGAGTACTCTGACCTTTCAAACCTCGACACACCGATATTCTTCAACGGTTTAACCCCCGGCGAAACAACAGCGGTTGAAATCGAACCCGGTAAGGTTCTTATAATCAAACTAAACGGCATCGGCGAAATTAACGAAGACGGCTACCGCCCTGTAGAGTTTGAGCTAAACGGCTTCCGTCGCGAGGTCTTGGTACAAGACACCTCACAAGGTCCCGTCGTAACATCATTCGTTGCCGCTGACCCGAATAATCCAATGGAGCTTGGAGCAAACATCCCCGGCATGATAAGCAAGCTTCACGTCTCAGAGGGCGACACCGTGAAGAAAAACGACGTTGTCGCAATAATCGAAGCCATGAAAATGGAAACCGCAATCGTCAGCAATGTCGACGGCATAATCGAAAAAGTCCACGTAAAAGAACGCCAAGCCGTCAAAGTAAAAGAACTCCTGATAACAATGGTACCTAAGAAGTAAAATTGAAATTTTTGCTGTGCTAACCTTACCTCCCGCTTTTTACCCAGTTTTTTGACCAACCGTTGTTCTTGAATTGTTTGTATACCATACTTTTTTCGTCTATATAACTCAATGCAAGTGACGAATGTAAGCTAAGCTGGTATGTTTGCGGTAATGTCCGTGCTCGCGTGATTGCTTCGCTTGCATCAATAATGCCATCTAAATAGTTGTCCACAACATTATAGACCTTATCATTGGCGATTGGACCGGAAACCCAATTATAATCATGGCGTGGTTCGTTACCTTTGTTTTCACGGCGTCTGTTAAAGCAAATAAATTCCAGCCATTCTTCTTCCGGAGTCGGATTGAATCGCTTACCATGAATTTTGTAAATGCTGTTATCCACAGTGTATGCGAGAATCGTCGGAATGCCGCTTCCCAACTGGATCGTTTTGTTTTTTGCCCATATATGAGCTGTTCCTTGTTTATCGGCAAGATAAAACCCTTTTCCGAAGTCCAGTCTCAATCTGCTCTTTTCCAAGTCTACTTTGCTGATAACAAGAGTCGTTCCGTGATACATGGTCATCTTAAAGCACCCTCTTCACGGAGTAAGTCAGCTGTAACCTCAGCTACATACTCGTAGCCTTGTGTATGAAGCATTGGATATGCAGACAGGGTACGTTCTGCCAAACCTGTGCGTTCCAAGAGCCTTAGTGCATCTTTTGGGTCTTGTCCGATTTCTGTTGCGACCTCGAGTGCGGCACGGGCAAACCAGAGGGCTTTGTCAACAATAGGTTTTGCTTCACTTGCTCCCGTATACAACTCCTCGACAGTACACTCCAAAATATCAGCTAGTCTGTAAGCCAGCGAAAGGTGGATGTCTTGGTTTTCTTGCTCTATAGCATATATCGTTCTCTGAGAAACACCCACAGCATCGGCAAGTTCTTTTTGAGTGAAACATTGTTTCATACGTAGATTTTTAAGATTACTTTTCATATAAACTCCGGTTGAAATGTTTGAGTGGAAGCTTACTGCTCATATAGTAGCACACTTCCACTTTATTGTCAATAATACCTTTTATAGAAAATTTGGAAACCTAGATGCATTAAAGCTAAATCACACTATAACGCATTTACCTGCTCTTCGCCGCGGAGGATGCGTAGTCCGCCGAGGGCGAGGGCTTCCATTTCGTATTCGCCCGGGAGGACTACTACTTTGCCGAGCCATGCGATGTATTTTTTTACGTCCTCGACGAGGTAGGTGTTGTAGGCGAGACCGCCTGTCACAATAATTGCATCGCAGTCTCCTCGCAGCGCAGGAGACATCAGAGCGATGCCTTTTGCAATTTGGTAGGCTTGTGCCTCCATTACTAAAATTGCATTTTCATCACCGGCTTCAATGAGCTTCATTATTTCCCTACCGTCAGATGTACCAAGCAACGAGCGTAAGCCGCCTTTACCGCGGACTTTCCCCATCATTTCTTTTTTAGTAAACTTACCGCTGTAGCACATTTCAATGACATCAAGAAGCGGCACACTGCCTGCTCTTTCGGGAGCAAAAGGACCGTTATCATCGGCAAGTGAGTCGATGATTTTTCCTTTGCAATGCGCTCCGACTGTAATTCCGCCGCCCAAGTGCGTAACGAGCAGATTAACATCCTCATACTTCTTACCGATTGACTCAGCATAACGAATAGAAACCGCACGGCAGTTGAGCACATGATAGAAGCTTCGCCGCTCAATTTCCTTCATCCCTGTAATTCTTGCAACCGGAGGGAACTCACAGGCAGAAACTGCGTCATATATATAAGCACCGACTCCGGCTTCTTTGGCGATGTCATAAGCGAGCACCGCTCCGAGATTTGAAGCGTGCGGCGGAATTTTTTCCTCGTTAATCAGCTCAAGCATTTTTTCATTGACAATATAACCGCCAACCTTCACAGGCGGCAGCATTCCACCCCGACCCATCACAATCGACAAATCCTCCGGCTTATACCCAAACTTACCGAGAGCTTCAAGCACAGTCTTCATGCGCATCGGCGCTTGCCCTTTAATACTCCCGATTTTCTCGATTTCATCATGAGGGTGAGTTATACTTTCATTAAAAACCTCTTGGTCGTTTTTATATAACGCAATCTTCGTGGAGGTTGACCCGGGATTTATCGCTAAAATCAAATATTCCATACTCAAAATCCTTTCAATCAATGCATAATCGACAACATAATGGACAGCAGCTTCTCCTCCGATGACGCTCCGCGCGAGGTTAGCACAATTGGAGCTCTCGCACCTAAAATACACCCTGCCATTTTCGCACCTGCCCAGTAAATGAGCCCTTTTGCCAGTACATTTCCAACCGTGATGTTCGGCACAAGCAGTATATCGGTCTCACCGCTTATTTCGCTTTTAAACCCTTTTAAATCAGCCGACTCTCTGCAAACTGCGATATCAAATGATAACGGACCTTCAAGTACACAATCCCCAAGCTTACCTTCACGGCACAACTCATGGAGCTTCGCTGCTTCGACAGTCTCCAAAATCTTAGGGTTTTCATTTTCAGACGAACATAACGCAGCAACTTTCGGCTTTTTATACCCGATACGTTTATAGAAAGACACCGCATTTTTGACAATATCGGCTTTTTGAGAAAGCGTTGGATTAGGAATCATTCCACCGTCTGTTACACCAATAAGCTTATGATAAGTTGGAACTTCAAGCATTGCAAGGTGCGATAATGTGCCACTGCCTCTGATGCCGGACTCCCCGTCAAGAACAGCCCTGAGCAGTGTTCCCGTATCAACAATGCCTTTCATCAAAGCATCACCACTGCCGTTATTAATCAAAGAAACTGCCTTTTGCACACATTCCTCATCATGGGCGGCATCGACAACATCATCTTTATCCACTGAAAAACCAAGCTCAGATGTGATGGTTAATATTCTCTCTCTGTCACCAACCAAAACACACCCAATCCCAAGCTCATCTCGAGCTTCATAAACAGCCTCAAGCGTATGCCTATCATGCGCTGCCGCAACAACCAGTGTTTTTAGAGATATTGATTTACTTTCACGAAGCTCATTAAAACTTTTTAGCATAATCCCCTCCGATAATATAGCCATTCTAGCATACACGGCTTGTAAGCGGAACAGTTTTGTTATATAATATTAAGCGTGCTATTTATGAAATATATTTAGTGCGTTATATGGAGCAGTGTTACTATTGAAAAAAAGCATTATTAGCCTCTTATTACTAATACTCGTTCTTGGAGCCCTATTTGTATCGCGCGTATGGTTTTTTGACCCAAACGACAGCGGTGATTCGGCGACTATGCAAGACCCTGTTATCAGCAACACCCCTGACACCTCGGTTAACCCTGACACAAGCGAAGCCGACCGTCTGGAGCAGGAGCGGCTCGAAGCTGAAAGACTCGAAGCAGAGCGGCTTGCGGCAGAGCAAAGAGAAGCTGAGATTTTGGAAAAAAGAGCATTTGTTCTTGAAGAAAGCAGATTATTGCTAAGAGGTTACTTCTACGACGAGGCAATTGCATTACTTAATGAAGATTATGAACTGAAAAACCACGAAACACAGGCTTTGGAGGACGAGGTTGTCGCTGCTAAAAACAGCCTTGTACGTTTCGATGGCGATATCAAGCACATTTTTTTCCATAGTCTTGTCCTTTACCCCGAAGTACTGTTCCCAAATCTTAGTGTCCCAACAGGCGGATATAACGAGGGATTTATCTTCAGGTCAGAGTTTCTGAAAATCTTACCTCAGCTAATGGAACGCGGTTATGTTTTATACAATATTAACGATGTTTTCAGCAAGGATGAAAGCGGCACAATGCGGCAAAAGGACATATATCTGCCGCCCGGGAAAATCCCTTTGATTTTATCAATGGACGACCCGACACTGCACTACGGGCAACGCTTTGCAGGTGGCGGCGGTGGTGAAACAGGTGGCTTTGACAGATCGCGTAATCCGACCGCAGGGTTTGCAACCAGAGTTACTTTTGACGAGTTTGGTGAGCTTGCAACCGAGGTTATGACGCCATCGGGTGAAATTATCCTAACTTACGATGGAGATGTACACATCGCTCTTGACGCTTTCGTTAAAGAACACCCCGAATTTTCTTTTAGAGGGCATAAAGGAATTATTGCAGCAACAGGATATATGGGCATATTCGGCTATGATTTACCTGATTTAAGAAATGATGAAACCAGACAAAAAGTAATTGCGATATGTGATAAAATGAAGTCAAACGGCTGGCTATTCGCAAGTCACAGTTACTCGCACAACAGAGTCGGCTTTTGGGGTCCGGAAACCAATCCGAACAGTATCAGATGGGATACACGAAGATGGAGAGAAGAAATGGAACCAATTGTCGGGCAAACAAATCTTTTCATCGCTCCCTACGGGCACTTACTAACGGGTGAAGCAATGCAAGTTATCCTCGATAATGGGTTTGATATATATTGTACCGTCGATTTTAATCAACGAATTTCCGTTTACTCGACTCACGCAGTTATGGGGCGTATTGAGATAGGTGGTTACTCCTTAGCAAGATATGCAAACACACTTAACAGAGACTTCTTTGATGTAGCCTCCGTAAAAGACTCGCACAGACCGCCAATACTGAGTCCCTAACAATTGACCGAAAGGGTTAATGCAAAATGTTTCGTTTTTTTGCCGATACGGAAGAAATTTCAGATAAGTTAATTACACTGAATTATGACGATTCCAAGCACATTAAAACCTTACGTCTCCGTCCTGACGAACGCTTTATAGTCTGTGATGGAAAAGGTACGGACTATATTTGTGTTCTCGGCGAGCGAGACGGGGATTTGTCAGCAGCAAATATTATATCGTCACAGCCGTCGAGCGGAGAGCCTGACATATCATGCAAGGTATATATTGGGGTTATGAAAAGCGACAGGCTCGAGTATGCAGTGCAAAAGTCTGTTGAACTTGGGGCAACCGATATTATACTTTATGAGTCAGCTCGTTGCGACTGTGTACCAAAGGATATTGATAAAAAAACAGTGCGACTCACAAAAATTTCCCTTGAAGCTGCAAAGCTTTGCGGCAGGGGAATAATTCCGGGGGTGTATTCTTGCGGAAAATTTGATATAATGCTAAATCACGCTATCAGCAGCTCCGACTTGACATTACTTTTTTATGAAAGCGAAGAACAGTTACATATTAAAAGTATACTTGAGCAAAATATATCACTAAAAAGTGACAAGCCTAATGATAGAATCAGTTCCATTTCATTAATCACAGGTCCCGTGGGCGGCTTCGACCCTCACGAAATTGAGCAGGCTGCTGCGAAAAAAATTCCAATCGTTTCTCTCGGGCCGCGTATCTTACGTGCTGAAACCGCACCTGTTGTAGCCTTAACGGCAATCATGTATCAAACAGGTAATTTATAAGAAGTAAACTGAGGATATTAGATGAAGAGGGTTCTAATCGTTGACGATTCATCTTTAATGAGAAGATTATTGAGAAACATCGTAATCAAAAATGGTTACGATGTCGTTGGCGAGGCAAAAAACGGCAGGCTCGGCTTTGAGCAGTATAAAGCACTGAATCCTGATATAGTGACAATGGATTTAATAATGGACGAAATGAACGGGCTTGAGGCATTGAAGATGATAATCGGACACAATCCGGACGCAAACGTAATAATGGTAAGCTCAATGGGTCAAGAAGTCATAGTCCGCGATGCAATAGTCTCAGGCGCAAAACACTTCCTCATGAAACCCTTCGACGAAAAGCAAGTTATTGACGCTTTTAAGAAATTATAACTCTTTTCGGATTTCGGCGCGTTTTATTTTTCCGCTTATTGTTTTTGGGAGTTCTTCTACGAACTCGACGATACGCGGATATTTATATGGAGCTGTTGTTTTTTTGACGTATTCTTGGAGTTCTTTGACCATTTCGTCGGAGGGGTCGAAGCCTTTGTTGAGGACGACTGTTGCTTTGACAACCTGACCGCGTTTGGGGTCGGGTGCTCCTGTGATGGCGCATTCGAGAACTGCATCGTGCTCAGAGAGGACACTTTCGACTTCAAAAGGACCTATGCGGTATCCTGAGCATTTTATCATGTCGTCATTTCTGCCTACGAACCAATAGTAGCCATCGGGGTCACGCCACGCTGTGTCCCCCGTGTCATATATACAACTGCTGTCAATCGCAGCAGTTGCAGGCTCATCAGCACCAATCGCTGCTGAGCGGACAAACGCTGTTTTTGTCAGTTCCTCGTCCATGTAATAGCCCTTGAACAGACCGACAGCGTTTATATTTCGGATAATTATCCGACCCTCTTCGCCGTCCTCGCAGGTGTTGCCTTCGGCATCAACGAGGTCGACGTCATAGAGCGGCGCAGGCTTGCCCATCGACCCGGGTTTAGGCTTAAACCACGGGAAGTTTGCGATAAGCACCGTAGATTCGGACTGACCGAATCCCTCGTGCATATCGAGCCCCCAAATCCCCCTGATTTTATTAAAAATCTCGGGATTTAGCGGTTCCCCCGCGTTGCCGCAATGCTCAATCGCGCCAAAATCATACGCCTCCATACCTTCAGCCAGCATGAACCTAAACATCGTCGGCGGAGCGCAAAATGTAGCAATTTTGTATTTTTCAAGTCTTTCCATGACATTTTTAGGAACAAATTTTTCCATATCATACGCAAAGACCGGTGCACCGCAGATAAATTGCCCGTAAATCTTACCCCAGCCAAACTTCGCCCAGCCCGAATCAGACATCGAATTATGGAGCTTATCCTCACGAACCTGCTGCCAATACTTCGCTGTAACAATATGCCCGAGCGGATGTGTAAAATCATGCAAAACCATTTTCGGCATACCTGTTGTGCCCGAAGTGAAGTAAATTAACATTGGGTCTGTATTTTGAACGCTTTCGCTCCCAATCGGGCGTGAGAATGTGTCTGAATAATTCGGGTCTGTATCAGCATCAATATCTACAAACTCCAGCCAGCCCTCGCGTTTCCCGGGAGTCAATATACGTGTTTTAATTGTCGGACACTCCGGCAACGCCTCTTCCACTTGCGAAGCAATAAAGCCATCACTGTCGCTGTAGCATATCATTGCTTTTATCTTTGCTGCATTTGCTCTGTATATAATATCCTTTGATGTCAGCTGCATTGTTGCAGGGATTATTACCGCTCCGAGCTTACACAGTGCAATTGCCGTTATCCAATATTCATACCTTTGCCGCAGAACACACATTACTACGTCGCCTTTACCGATCCCGAGGTTTTTAAAATTATTCGCCGCTCTGCCGGAAAGCTTGCTTAAATCGCCAAAAGTAAACTTCCGCTCATCATTATTATCATCACACCACATAAGGGCAAGCTTATCGGGCTGTAGTTTTGCCCACTCGTCAACAATATCAAACCCGAAGTTAAAGCCGTCGGGTACATTTATCGTGAAGTTATCCATAAAATCCTTATATGATGTAAAATCCGCTCGCGGCAGATATTTTTCAAGTATTTTTGTTTGCATCTACGCTTACCCCTATTCAGTAATTACTGTCAAGAATCTTGCTTTTTCAGTCCCGATTGCTTTTTGACCATGAGGGTGGGTCGGGTCGAAATATACTGCATCGCCTGCACTCAGCGTGTATTCTTTATCATCATAAGTAATGACTATCTCACCTTCAAGAACAATATTAAACTCTTGCCCTCCATGCGAAACAAGCGGAGCATCAGGCTGACCCGGCATCAGAGTTACAAGCAGCGGCTCAATTATTTTGCCTTTAAAACGAGGTGCAAGACTTTCAAACATATATCCGGGATAACGGTCGATTGTTTGCCCTTTTCCGCGACGGCATACTTGAAGTGTTGAGATACGTGCAGGCTCTCCCGTAAGTATTTCGGAAAGGTCTACACCGAATTTCTGTGAAATATGATAAAGCACACTTATCGGAATATTTTTCCCGCTCTTTTCATATTCATTGTATGTTGAGACATCGACGCCGGTTTCTTTCGCCATTTCCTCTTCCGTCAAGTCGAATATCTCACGCAGTTCACGGATTCGCTCAGATATCATTTGATATTTTTCGTCCATGATTCGTACTCCCTTTTGTGTAATTGAAGCTGATTTATAGTATTTAATCTCATTCCATACAGTTATGTCAATAAAAATGTTTAAAACCATTAGTTTTTATGTTAAAATAACTTTCGACATTTTTATTAACGTCAGCACACCGGACACCGGCTTGCGAAAGGACTATTTCTGTGGCAACTAGAAACGAACCAATGAGGCTGCACAAGGTATTACCAAGAGTTGAAGCTCCTATTGAGCTGGGGCTTACTTATGTTCAAGCACGCGAGCGTTTAGAGAACGGTTACTCTAACTTTAAACCCGAATCGGCAGAAAAGACCGTTGCACAGGTTTTAAAAGGTCATATTTTTACATATTTTAATCTTGTTTTTGTTGTTCTTGCTTTGTGCACCTTATTTTGGGGCATAATCGGGAATATATTTTTTATTAATGTTGTTATTATTAATACCATTATCGGAATTGTTCAAGAGCTTCGTTCAAGGCGCGCTCTCGCGAAGTTATCTTTTATCACTGCTCCTAACGCTGTCGTTATCCGTGACGGCAATCAGCTGGCGATACCCACTGATAAAGCTGTTCTTGATGATATCGCTGTTTTCTCAGGTGACCAGCAGGTTTATGCCGATGCGATAGTTCTGCAAGGGCAATGTCATGTTAATGAAGCGATGGTCACGGGTGAATCCGATGAAATAATAAAAAACCCCGGCGATGTGCTGCTCTCGGGTAGCTTTATCGTATCGGGGCAATGCCTTGCAAGACTTGATAAGGTCGGTCGCGATTCTTTTGTTGCACAGCTCACAATGGCAGCAAAAAAGACACGCAATAAACTTTCGACCGGCGGTATGGTCACCACACTGAAAAGACTCGTTCAAGTAATCGGCATATTAATTGTACCGATTGGTATTGCTATGTTTATTATCCAATCGCAAGTTTATTCAACACAAGAATCTGTTGACAGCACCGTCGGAGCATTAGTCGGAATGATTCCCGATGGTTTATATTTACTTGTTTCGGTTACATTGACCGTAAGCGTTCTCAGGCTTGCAAAAAGAAGAACACTTGTTCAGGAAATGGGCTGTGTTGAAACACTTTCCCGTGTAGATGTTTTATGTGTTGATAAAACAGGAACAATAACCGAACCGACAATGGCGGTTAAAGGGGTGGCCTTACTTTGCGAGGACCGTTTTAACGAAGATGAAATAAACGCGCTGATTGCAGACTATGTGGGCAATCTTCCTGCGGAGAATGAGACAATGTCAGCAATACAAGCATATATTAATGCACCTCCAAAGAGGCGTGCTCGTAATGTTATGCCATTTTCATCTTCGGTAAAATACGGCGGCGTTTCATTCCATGAGGATGAGTCCTATCTTCTTGGAGCACCTGAAAGAATTCTTCAATCGCAGTTTCCAAGATATAAAAGCAAAATAGACGCATACTCCGCAGAAGGCTACCGCGTACTCTTACTTGCTTTATACGATAAGGACATAAACGCCGCAATAGATGCAAGCAGAGTAATGCCGCTTGCACTCATCCTCTTGTCGAATCGCATTCGACCCGAAGCCCCCGGTACATTCAAGTTTTTTGAAGAACAGGGCGTCAAAATCCTTGTAATTTCCGGTGATAATCCAATCACCGTTTCGCAAATTGCAAGAGAAGCAGGAATCGACGGCGCCGAAAGGTTCATCGACGCCGCTGAGCTTACGACTGACAGGCAAATAAAACGTGCAGTTACCGAATATGTTGTTTTCGGGCGCGTTACACCCGACCAGAAGAGAAAGCTTGTAAGAGCTTTGAAGGCGGCGGGTAAGACGGTTGCAATGACAGGCGACGGCGTGAACGATGTGCTCGCTCTTAAAGATGCAAATTGCAGTATTGCAATGGCATCGGGAAGTGAAGTGGCAAGTCAGGTTGCCGATATCGTGCTGCTCGACTCTGACTTTTCCGCAATGAAAAGCATTGTCATGGAAGGGCGGCGTGTCATAAACAACCTGCAAAGGTCTGCATCGTTATTCATTATGAAAAATATATTTTCTTTCTTATTTGCAATATCAGTAACTATACCCTTCCAAACTCTATTCCCGATGAAGGGCTTGCATTTTACGCTATATAACCTGATGATTATAGGTATACCGTCATTTATTCTGGCAATGGAGCCTAACACAAGCATTGTGCGAGGAAAGTTTCTTGTCAACGTATTTAAAAATGCCATGCCTGCAGGGCTCACCAGCTTCTTTTCTCTTGTGGCGATTTTCATTCTGTATAGATTCGGGGAAATACCGACAGTAGAAATGTCTACAATGTCAGTATTTGCAATTACATTCATCGGCTTCTTAATGCTCTACCGCTTATGCCAGCCGCTCTCTACACTCCGCATAGCTCTAATCATAACAATGCTAATCGGCTTCACAATCGGATTTCTGCTGTTCAGCGGAGTAATCAACATCCTGCCTGACACATTTACACTGCTCACCACGCTCCAAGGCAGCAACATTCTCTGGACAATCGCAGTCTGCGCCGCAAGCGCCCCCATATTCTTCCTGCTGACATTAGTAATTAAAAGGAAAAAATCATGACCGGAAAAGAGCGGATTAAACTCCCTTATACTGCCTTTTTACTTTCCCGCGCAGAGAAACAGCGATTGCTTTTTGAGGGCACTTGTTAATGCAACGGAAACACATCATGCAGTTATTTTTTGTTTCTACTGTGGTTTTATTATACTCAAAATTATTTGCAGGACATATTGAAACGCACAAGAGGCACTCGTTGCAGTCATTGTCTATCCAAACTCTTCCAAGTGCCCACTTTTCAATTCCCGGTAAAAATGCACCTTGAATTGCACCTAGTGCGCGCGAAACAAAATTAAACCCACGTTTTTTAGTAACTCCATTTAAAATATCATCGCATACAGTTTGCATTTTGATATTTGCCTTTGACAAATACTTTTGAATCTTTTTACTAGTGGGTAACGGCGTAATAAACACATTGCACACGTTATTTGGCATTAAGAAATGCTCTGCATAGATTACATCAACGAAACCATGCGGAAAAATATCGGTAAAAGCTCTTGCACCGTCACCGGAAAAAATCATCTGAGTACAAAAAATAATCAGCTTCTTATTCTCAATTTGTTGTGCGTGTTTGGAAACGAACTCGCGCATTATCCGGGGCACTCTTGAACCGTATATGGGGTAGCAAAATGCGATAATTTCCTCAGAAAGTATCAACTTTGAAAAATCGACATCATCTTCAATAGAGTAGCACGATATATGTAATTTTTGGCCAAACAGCTCTGCAATATATTTTGAATTACCCGTCCCGGAAAAGTAAATCATAATCATGCCATACTTTTTCCTTTTCTTAAACTCACAAGACAGCGACTCCGTCCCCTCGTTTTTAGTGCTGTATCTATCATTGCTCGATAGTTTTCGTAGGGTACATAATAGGGAATACTATTACCGGAGCCTAGTGCGTATGAGCCGTGGTCTTCGGCGAGTTCGAGCATTCTCTCTGAGCGTTTGCGGATATCTTCGAGAGATGATTTTATCAGGAAGTTAACATCTATCCCGCCGAGGATTGCGATTTTGTCACCCCAGAGTTTATAGCTGTCTTCGACAGGCAGAATCGTGTCCTCGTATGAGTGTTTTCCATCGAGTTTAATTACATTAATGATATCTTCCATAATATCATTTGCATACCCGCACGAATGAAGAACTGCGGGTTTGTTGTGTTTGTGAGCTGCTTCAACTATTTTAGTGTGCCACGGAAATACATAATGGCGCATATCATTTGGAGATAAAAACGTCTGTGTTTTAAATCCCCAATCGTCGTTTAGCATGAGCAAACCTACCGAATCATGTTCAGCAGCTATTTGATAGTATTTTAGTAACCGCTGTCCAACCTCTGAAAAAATCCGCTCTAAAAGCTCGGGATTTTCAACAAGCATATAGCATAAATTTTCATATCCGACAAGAGCGATTGCATTTTCAAGGACACCGCACGGTCCCATAACCATAAGCTTCATTCCATCGGGCATGTGGGCACCGAGCCTATCGAGTCGAGAGTAGTCAAAATTTTCAGGGTCAGGCCATTTATACTCGTCAAAGCTTTTTTCATCAGTTATAACAAAGCCGTCATTAAGAGAAACCGTTTTCTCCTTATGGCGGTCATTTGTTGGGAAGCCAAAGTCATTAGCATGTACGGTCGCATAGTCATAACCGCCTGCGTGAAAAGCATCGACCATCAGCTTATATAAGGCTTCACCTGAATCATCTTCCTGTTTATAGCCTGCCAATTGCTGATAAGCTTCAGGATTCATAAACAGCTCAAATAAAACAGGGCGTGTCGGCTTCTTCCTGTTTAGCACCAGTAAAAGTTCGTTAAAATCAGGCTGATATTTATATCTTTTCCGCACTTTTCCGTTCATACTAATCACTCTTCGTATGCTTCAATTTAAAATATAACCGAACGTAAACCGTAAGACAACGACTCCGTCCCTTTGTCTTTATTAATTATACTGTTGGCGAAAACGCTAACATCAATGTCATATCCATTGCAGTTGCAAGACGTTTAAGTGTTTTTAACGATGGGTTTCCATTACCATTTTCTAGTTTACTGATATCACCTTGTGCTATTCCCGTACGCTCTGATAACTGCTTTTGTGTAAGACCTGTTTTTTTTCTTGCTTCTATCATTGCTTTAACAATAGCAAACTCCGGCTCTAAAGCATCATACTCTGCAGCAAATTCCGAATTTTCAAGTTTTTGTTTCACAAATTTATCAAAGTCAGTCATTTTTATTCTCTCTTTTTACAAAATCTGCTCTATACTTCTTCGCTTTAGTTATTTCAGAATGAGGAGTTTTTTTAGTCTTTTTTGTAAACCCATGTGTTAATATTATTTGCTTATTTTTTAAAGAAAAAGTAAAGCACCCGAGATATGTCTGAACCTACTTTTGCTCTTACTTCGAAAATTCCATCGTCTAAATGTTTTGAATATGGTTCTCTTGCAGATACTCCCTCAATTCTGACGATTTCAATTGAACGAACCATTTTTGCAAACATCTTTGCATCAAGCGTATCAAGAAAATCCTTTGCAGGTTCAGTGCCATCATCTTTTTTATAGAATTTCACTTTAAATTCACGCATGGAAGCCAGCTTTCCTTACATCTATAATATAGGATATATGCTATATTGTCAAGTGTAAAATAATTAATAAAATAGCATCACGAGGAGTTCGTTGTTAAGAGACGTTTGGAGTTAGCGTAGCACAAATCGAAACCCTTGTCAGTACACGTAATTTCGGCATGTCGATAGGTATTTGTAGAAAATTTCATCACATTTTTAAGTTTTTCTACATAACCTAGATACTTTTCGCAATTTAACTTGTAATTTTCTACATTGTAAACTTTCCGTGAATTTTATATAAAAAAGACCTCATCGGCAAATGACCATCGAGGTTATCATCGGGCACAAGAATACTCAATATTTTGAGAAAACTATTGATTTTATTTGCTTTCCTGTTTATAATCGAAAACAAGGAAACGAAAGTGCCTACGCTGATTTTCAGCGGCAGGTGATAAGGGGTAGGACCCTTACCACCCTGCATACGTACCGAAGATACGTACACAAAGGTATATGATGTAAAGGGTGTTTTCTAATACGCTCCACCGGGAGCGTATTTTTTTCACCTACTACAACATGTGCAACCGTTCTGTCTGCGGTACATTCAGGCGTTTGCGGTCTGGTGGTGATAGCTCGAGAAGTCGGGGTTTTTACACCCCGATTTTGCTTTTCTCAGATAATCTCTATACCTACGAACACAACATATTTTCAACTCAAAATGACAGATCGCTAATATTATTAATACATATAATATTCTAGTTTAGTCCTCTTCTTGATTTTCATATTGATATGATGAAGTTAACTCCATCATTTTCTGGCTATAGGTTGCCCCATCAATTTCTTCATCAGCATACTGTCGCATTAATTCATCAATTTGACTTTTTAGTTCTTCTCTACCCATTCTGATCATCTCCCCCTCACTCATCACTTCGCCATTCGCTGCCACCTATTGCATTATCAGCAAATTGCTCTGAATCAAAATCATCATCTTTATCAAAACTACCGTCATCATTTAACCAAAACACATCAC
>Ga0123356_10000703_pt1 | contig 36998 bp, 35 predicted proteins | sample TergutEmb28metaG_2_FD_92546 | JGI IMG/M metagenome (GOLD analysis project Ga0123356, IMG submission 92546) | Embiratermes neotenicus P3 segment gut microbial communities from Petit-Saut dam, French Guiana - Emb289 P3 | ecosystem: Host-associated > Arthropoda: Insects > Digestive system > Gut ...
CTTGTCAGCAATATGTATGTGCCTGATAAAGTCAAAGCAACGTACTCCCATGTTGACCGTATGGTGATACTCGGTATCATGCCTGTTGCAGAGACATTGCCTCTCGATAAGGATATCGATATCTGGTCAAATTTCGGTACAGAGTTTTTCCTGCAGCGCCGTGAGGTCGGGTTTTTTAACATAGGCGGCTCCGGCGTCTGTACTGTTGACGGAACCGAATATGTCATGGGCAACAGGGACTGCATCTATATCGCAATGGGTGCGAGAGAGGTTTTCTTTAAGAGCGACGACAGCAGCAACCCCGCGAAGTTTTACGGAGTGTCTGCACCGGCTCACCGCACATTGACAACAAAACACATTTCGATCACAGATGCCGCACAGATGCCGGTCGGCGCACCGGAAACAGCCAACAAACGGATCATTTATCAGTTTATCCACCCTGATGTTCTGGAAACATGCCAGCTATTGATGGGTTTGACCATTCTGGATCCCGGCAACGTTTGGAATACAATGCCCGCACATACACACGAGCGCCGGATGGAGGTATATACCTACTTCGATATGCCGGATGATGGTGTTGTTTTCCATCTGATGGGTAAGCCGGATCAAACCCGCCATATGGTCGTTCGCAACGGTGAAGCCATAATCGCACCGAGCTGGAGTATCCATTCAGGCGTTGGAACAGGCAGTTACACCTTCATCTGGGCAATGGGCGGTGAGAATCAAGCTTTCACCGATATGGATGTCATCGATATGGCGAATCTTAAGTAATTCAATAACGAAAGGAAAAGCAAGTGAGTTGCATATATATTGAAAATATAGCGGGCGGACTTGATACGGAAAAGATCAAAGAGTACCTTAGCAAATCGATTCAAGGCAGGGATCTGAAGAAAGTGTTGCTTGTACCGCCCGATATAACCAGACGCAACTCCGGTGCCGGTCTTATTACAGCTCTTTATTATGAGCTTCTTAGTGATGTCCATATCGACATTCTTCCGGCATTGGGTACACATATCCCGATGACAAGAGATGAACAGATCTTTTTCTTCGGTGATAAGATCCCCGCTGAGCGTTTTCTTGAGCATGACTGGCGAAACAATATAACAAAAATCGGTGAGATCCCCGGCAGTTTTATATCTGAGGTTTCTGACGGGTTGATAGATCGTTCCATTGATGTTGAACTGTCAAACTATCTGCTTGACAAATCCTACGATCTTATCTTATCGATCGGTCAGGTCGTACCGCATGAAGTCGTGGGTATGGCAAACTATACCAAGAATATAGTTGTTGGCTGCGGCGGAAGCAGCTTTATCAATCAATCTCATTTTCTCGGCGCAGTTTACGGTATGGAACGGATGATGGGTAAAGCAGATACTCCTGTTCGCAAGGTTTTTGACTATGCTCAGGAGCACTTTATCAACAAGCTGCCGCTCGAGTATGTTTTGACTGTAACGGTCAGTGAAGGTGAAAAGACAGATATTTTGGGTCTTTACATAGGTAAAGAACGCGAATGCTTTGAACGTGCGGCACTACTCAGTCAAAAACATAATCTCATTTTTATGGAGTCACCAATAGAAACCTGTGTCGTGTGGCTTGATGAACATGAGTTCCATTCGACATGGCTTGGCAACAAAGCGATCTACCGGACTCGTATGGCAATGGCGGATGGCGGACGGCTTATCGTCCTGGCTCCCGGCGTGGTGAAGTTTGGTGAGGATGTAGAAATAGACCGCCTTGTCCGCAAGTTCGGTTATAAAGGCAGAGATAAAATACTAAACCACAGCAAGACCGAGCCGGAGCTTCAAAATAATCTCTCCGCTGCCGCACACTTGATACACGGCTCGACCGATGGCAGATTCAGTGTTACATATGCTACAGATAAGTTAAGCAAAGAAGAGGTCGAAGGTGTAGGTTTTGAATATATGTCACTCACTGACGCTCTTAAAAAGTACGATCCGGAACACTTTTCACCCGGATATAACACTATGCCTGACGGGCAGATGATATTTTATATTGAAAACCCGGCATTAGGGCTCTGGATGGCAAATGACAGACTATAATAACATAATAAAAGAAAACTAACAGACTAAATTGAGAGGAAGAAACAATGTCAGAAACAAAAGGAAACTTCGTAGAGAACATCCACCTTGTCGATTATTTGACCGCATACAGAGAAAAGCTGATCAAGTCAGACAGCATGATCACAGACAGATACCGCATAAAAGAATCATTAAACGGGCAATGGCACTATTGTGTCGACCAGTATGACACATGCTTAAGAGCAAAATGGTTTGAAGAAAACTATTATGATACGGACGGCAGACCGTATCCTCTCGACTACAGCTTCGATACATGGGATACCATCAAAGTCCCTTCCTGTTGGAATCTTCATTCTGATAAACTGTTCCTTTTTGAAGGCTCACTCGTTTATACCCGTCGTTTTATTTACAGAAATCACGGCGAAGATAAGGTCTTTATTAAGTTCAGCGGTGCTGCATATGAAGCATATGTATTCGTGAATAAAAAGTTCATAGGTATGCACGAGGGTGCTTCTACGTCTTTTTATGTTGATGTAACGGATATTTTAGAAGATGAAAACCGTATCGTCGTTGTTGTGAATAATACACGCAGGCGCACTAACGTACCATGCGAAAATACCGACTGGTTCAACTACGGCGGGTTATACCGGGATGTCGAGATCATCCGCCTTCCCGAGTCATATATAAAGGAGTTTATTCTAAATTACGCGCCTGATGAAAACGGAATACGCGCTTCGGTTCGAGTAAGTGATCCCCGCGCCGGCGGAAACGCGATCTTACATATCGAAGAGCTTGATATCGACACTTTAATCGAGATCAATGACGGTTATGGAGAAGCCGTGATAAAAACAACTCCCGTTCTTTGGACACCCGATGATCCCAAACTTTACGATGTCAGTATCGAGTATGGCAAGGACGAGGTTTTTGAGCGTATCGGTTTCAGAGAAATAAAGGTGCAAGGTACTGACATTTATCTGAACGGAGAAAAGATCCTGTTAAAAGGAGTATGTGCACACGAGGAAAGTGTTTTTAACGGGAAAAGTGTATCAGAGGCTGAAATAAGAGAATATTTCCGGCTGGCAAAGGAAATGAACTGCAACTTCATGCGTTTGGCACATTACCCGCATTCTGAAGCTGCCGCTCAAATCGCTGATGAAGCCGGTATCATGTTATGGGAGGAGATCCCTGTATATTGGGCAATCGAGTTTGGTTGTAAGGAAGTATATGAAAATGCCGAGAATCAGCTTTTCGAGCTGATAAAACGCAGTATAAACCGTGCGAGCGTCATAATCTGGTCTGTCGGTAACGAGAATGAGGATACAGATGCACGACTTGAGTTTATGAAATCACTTGCTCTCGCTTCAAAGGATCTGGATCCGACAAGACTTGTTTCCGCGGCATGTCTGGTCAACGCCGCAGAATTGAAGATCGAGGATCGTTTAGTCGATTATTTGGACATCATAGGTATAAATGAATATTACGGTTGGTATGAGCCGGACTTTTCCAAGCTGATAAAGATCTTTAATAACAGCGACCCGGACAAACCCGTAGTCATCAGCGAGTTCGGAGCTGACGCACGGGTCGGCTACAGAGGCACCAAGGATGAACTCATGACCGAAGACAATCAACTCTATGTCTACCAAAGGCAAATAGAAACATTTAAAAAAATCCCGTACGTGAAAGGCATCAGCCCGTGGATATTTTTCGATTTCCGCTGCCCGCGGCGCGCACATGCCGTGCAAAATTACTATAATATCAAAGGACTTTTATCTGCAGATAAGACTTATAAAAAACCGGCATACTTTGCCATGCAGAAATTTTACTCAGAATGGGAAGGAGAGGAAAAGCGCTAGCGTTTTTCCTTGGGTCTCACTTGTTAGACCTAGTGGTAATTATGGATTTACTGCCCGTGGATTTAGAGCAATTCTGGAAAGATGATGAACTGGCACACGAGGATAATTGCTTTTCCCCAAACGCTCCGCAGGTCGCTCTCGGACTCCGGATGAGCGGAGAGTGTTTAATGACCGAGTTCGGCGAAAATCTGGATGATCCTTTGTGGACACGACCGGAGCGCAAGCGCTTGATCGAGCTGAACAAACGCTATAATGATAAAGCCGAAAAAGTTGTCGGCATCAGGCTTATGCCGGAGGATTATCCAACAGCCGAGATGGAGTTTCCTGCTTTTAAGCAAATCGGTGAAGTATTTGGCGGAGTTTACACACTTCATGACGGTTCCGAATGGTTGTCGTCAGATATAAAAACATATAAGCAGCTCGAACAGAGACTGGATATCATTGACAAAATGGATTTGCGCGAGTTCATATTGCCTGCCGGATGGGACGAAAAGTGCAAATCCCTTTACGATAACTTCGGTCTGAAACCGGAGCCGATACGAGGGATCCGCGGTCCCGTAACCCTGGCTTGCTCTATATTCGGAATAGAAAATTTCATCTTTATGCTATATGAAGAACCTGATCTTTCCGAGCGTTTTTCGAACACGATAGCTGATGTTATAACGGGTATGGCTGATATAATGCTCAAAGAGTCAGGAAGAGAGACATTTGGTTTTCAGTTTTACGATGATAACTGCTGCATGCTGAATGAAGAGCTTTACGATTTTTTTGCATATCCTATTCTTAAGAAGGTCTTCGACCGTTTTGCACCGGAGCCTCATCACGATCGTTTCCAGCATTCTGACAGCGCAATGGAGCATCTTTTACCGGTGCTCGGCAGGCTTGACTTCAAAGGGGTGAACTTCGGTCCTACAGTAACTGTTGACAAAATCAGAAAGTACATGCCTAAAACACGCATAGATGGTTGTCTTAATCCGAGGACCTTTATGAAGGACGACCGTGAGGGTATCATTGCAGATGTCAAACGGGACTGTGAGATGGCAAAGCAGTACGGCAGAGGTGTCAACATTTTTACCGCAGGTTCGATAAACTACGGGTCAACGCTTGCGGGTATGCGTGCTGCGATGTGGGCTATTTGTGAGTACGGGAGATATTGACAGCAAATTACTGATCACATATAACAAGCAGGATGTTATTTAATAAACATGATTGAAAGGAATGATCGATATAATGAGGTTGAACTTAAGAGAGAACTGTAAGTACGGGGTGGCAGCGCCGACAAGCATGGGGATCAGGATAACTCCTTTAAATGGTGCTCCGGTCAATACAAGCAATAATTACTATATGTTGGCAACAAGTGCGGAGTCAAATGCTATCAACATTTCCTCTTCTCTCGGGCTAAAGGGTCTTGTACTTACTAATTTTGTCAAAGACAGCCCGATCGCATACTTTATCAAGAGCGAGCTTCGCCGCCGTAATATTGATTACGCCGGACCGGATATCCCGCAGGGTGGTCCGTGGGGTTACAGACATCAGTTCAATATCGCGGACAGCGGCTTCGGCACGAGAGGTCCCAGAGTTCATAATGATCGTGCGGGTGAGGTCGGTTGTATACTGAACAAAAAGGATTTCGATCTTGATCAGGTTTTTGCAAAGGATGGAGTGCAAATACTTCATCTTTCGGGACTGGTAGGTGCCTTGTCACCGGATACAACTCGTTTTTGCATAGATGTCGCTCGTGTCGCTAAGGAGAATGGGACGTTGATTTCGTTTGACTTAAATCATCGCGCTTCTTTCTGGATCGGCAGAGAAGAAGAGCTTCGGGCAGATTTCATTGAAATGGTGAAGATGACCGATATCCTCATCGGCAACGAAGAGGATTATCAGCTTTGTCTGGGTATAAAAGGTCCGCTTGAGGGTGGCATGGAGCTTATGGAGCAGATCGAGTCTTTTAAAGAGATGGTCGTTCGCATCAAGGAGGTTTTTCCGAATGCATGCGTCTTCGGCAATACTCTGCGGCAGGTCATTTCTACAAATGATCATATGTGGGGTGCTATAACTTTGTTCGGTGATACATGGTCTGTAATTGAGCCCAGACCGATCCGTATCTTCGATCGTCTTGGCGGCGGCGACGGTTTTGCCGGCGGCTTGCTTTACGGTATTTTAAAGGGCATGGAACCGGAAAAGGCAACTCAGTTTGCATGGGCGTCTGGTGCTCTTGCGACAACTGTGCTGGAGGATTACGCGACTCCGGCTGATGAAGATGTTGTTTGGAGTATCGTAAAGGGAAATGCCAGGATTCGACGATAGAGATTTGAGGGCATTTGGTGTATAGTATTTTAAGCTAAATACCGGATCAAATAAAAAACGAGAGGTGTATTAATGAATAAAGCTGATATTGGGTTGATCGGTCTTGCTGTAATGGGCGAAAATCTTGTTATGAATATGGAGAGTAAGGGGTTTTCTGTTTGTGTTTTTAACCGTACTGTTCAAAAGGTGACTGACTTTATCAACGGGCGTGCTGCGGGGAAGGATATTTGTGGTGCGTACAGTTTGAAGGAGCTGGTTGATTGCCTGAAGACGCCCAGGAAGATCATGATTTTAGTCAAAGCAGGTAAGCCTGTTGATGATTATATAGAAGAGCTTATTCCTTTGCTATCGCCCGGAGATATCATAATCGATGGTGGTAATACACATTTCCCAGATACGATTCGACGTACGAAATATGTTGAATCTAAAGGATTGCTGTTCATCGGCACCGGTGTTTCCGGCGGAGAAGAAGGAGCTCTAAAAGGACCGAGTATAATGCCCGGAGGGTCATATGACGCATGGGCGCATGTTGCTCCGATTTTTAAGGCTATCGCGGCAAAGGTCGGTGACGATGTCACTTGCTGCGATTGGGTCGGTAATGATGGTGCAGGTCATTTTGTGAAAATGGTACATAACGGCATAGAATATGGCGATATGCAGCTTATTTGTGAGGCTTATTTCATTATGAAAGAGTACCTCGGCATGAGCGCGGATGAGATGCACGAGGCATTTAAGGAGTGGAATGAAGGTGTTCTTGACAGTTATCTTATAGAGATAACAAGAGATATCCTGAAATACAAGGACGAAGATGGCAGCCCTATTGTTGAAAAGATCCTTGACACTGCAGGACAAAAGGGTACAGGCAAGTGGACTTCCGTAGCTTCTCTCGACGAAGGTGTCCCGCTAACATTAATAAGTGAAGCTGTTTATGCACGATGTTTATCGGCATTAAAGGATGAAAGGGTCAGAGCATCGGAGATTCTTGACGGACCTTTCCCGAAAGGTGTTTTCAACGGTGATAAAGCAGCATTTATCGAGGATATCCGTCAAGCTTTGTTTGCGTCAAAGATCGTTTCTTATGCACAAGGATTTGCATTGATGCGAGCCAGCTCTGAAACATACGAATGGGACTTGAACTTCGGTGGGATCGCTATGCTCTGGCGCGGCGGCTGTATAATCCGCTCTGCGTTCCTTTCGAATATAAAGGAAGCATTTGAGTTGAATCCAAATCTTGATAACCTTCTTATTGACCCGTTTTTCCAAAAGGCTACAGCCGAAGCGCAGGACGGCTGGCGCAGAGTATGCGCAGTTGCAGTGATGCACGGTATTGCTATTCCTGCTTTCGCAAGTGCTCTGACATATTATGACGGATACAGGACCGCTCGCCTGCCGGCGAATCTGCTTCAAGCACAACGCGACTATTTCGGAGCACATACATATGAGCGTATCGATAAACCCCGCGGCGAAATGTTCCATACAAACTGGACAGGCACCGGCGGAAATACAGCTGCCACGTCATACAATGTGTGACAAAACCCCCGTCCCCTCGCAGGATAGTCCCCATGTCACATAGAAGGAGTTGAATTTTATGCCGTTTATGGATGATGACTTTTTACTGGAAAGTAAGACTGCGAAGGTTCTTTACCACGATTATGCAGTCAATATGCCTATAATCGATTACCATTGTCATTTAAATCCGGTGGAGATTTATTTAGACAAGAGGTTTGACGATCTGGCGGAAGCGTGGCTTGGAGGTGACCACTATAAGTGGCGTTTGATGAGGGCAAATGGTGTGAGTGAGGATAAAGTCACCGGAGATGCACCAGCTCTGGAGAAATTCCTGGCATTCGCCGAAGTCCTGCCGCGTGCTATAGGCAATCCGATTTTTCACTGGGCACACCTGGAGCTGAGATACTATTTCGATTGCAATCTTGTGTTGAATCCTGAAACAGCGAATGAGGTCTGGGAAATATGCAACGGCCAATTACAAAATGACAGCGAACTGAGTGTCCGTGGTATACTCAGAAATTCCCATGTCGATGCTCTTTGCACAACAGATGACCCGGCTGATGATTTGCAATGGCATAGAAAGCTGGCTGACGACGGTTCTATGTCAACAGAGGTCCTGCCCTGCTGGAGACCAGGCGTTGCACTTGATGTTTGTGCACCCGGATTTTCCGGTTATATTAGAAAATTGGAAGAAGCCACCGGCGTCTCAATAAGCTCTTATAACGACATAAAATCAGCTCTGTTAAAGAGTATGGAGTACTTTAAAGAGCAAGGATGTCTTGCAAGTGATCATGGCATTCCGAATCTTTTTTATGCTCCGGCAACAGAGGAGCAATTAAGCAATATATTTGCTAAAGCTCTTCGCGGTGAAGCTGTGACAGAAGATGAAGCAAATCAGTACAGATACGAGCTTCTGTTATTCTGCGCGAAGGAATATGCCCGTCTTGGATGGGTGATGCAGATCCATTACGGCACACTTCGCAATGTAAATACTCCCATGCTTCAAAAGCTGGGACCGGATACCGGATTTGACTGTTCGGTTTTCACGGGCGGTACCACCGGTCTTGCTAAGTTTCTTGATGCTTTGGAGCTGTCCGGCTCACTGCCGAAAACACTGCTCTTTTCGATCGACCCGAATGATAATCCGGCATTGACAACATTATCAGCCTGTTTTGCGCAAGCCGGTATCAAAGGAAAAGTGCAGCAAGGCAGCGCGTGGTGGTTCAACGATACCTACTATGGAATGGAGCAGCAACTTAAGTTTTTTGCGGAGCAGGGTGTACTTGGGAATTTTATCGGGATGCTTACAGATTCCAGAAGTTTTTTAAGCTTTACCCGGCATGAATATTTCAGGAGGATTTTATGCAACCTCTTAGGCAGCTGGGCAGACAGCGGTAAATATCCAAGCGATACCGGTTATCTGGGAAGCCTTGTGCAGGATATTTGTTATAATAACGTAAAAGATTATTTTGGGTTTTAGGAAACAAAATCGAAAGGAAAAATCATTGATATGCTATCATTAAATGAGAAATCACTTAGTAACAGAGCGGTCTGGGAGTCAGCAGGGTTTATTCTTCCACATTTTGACCGCAGCGTTGTTCGTGAACGCACAAAAGCAGAACCGTGCTGGGTGCATTTCGGTGCCGGGAATATCTTTCGGGCATTCATAGCAGATATACAGCAACGATTACTGGATGAAGGTTTGCAGGATACAGGTATCATCGCTGCAGACGGTTATGACTGCGAGGTCATTGACGCAGCATACAAACCATATGACAACCTGTGTGTAAATGTCACACTTAAGAGCGATGGCAGCGTTGAAAAGAAAGTGCTCGCAAGCATAGTTGAGTCTCTTAAAATAAATGAAGAATATTTTCCGGAACTAAATGAGATTTTTGCATCAAAAAGCTTACAGTTACTAAGTCTAACGATAACCGAAAAAGGCTACAGTCTAAAAAATGTTGAGGGCGCATTTTTCGATGACATCGCTGCCGATCTTAAGACCGGTCCTGAGATGCCTGTGTCATATATGGGTAAGCTTGCCGCTCTTTGCTATCACCGTTATCAAAACGGAGCGGCACCTCTTGCTCTGGTAAGCATGGACAATGTTTCCAGTAACGGAAAGTGTCTGCATGATGCGGTGCGTTGCTTCGCAGAGGAATGGGAAAAAGCAGGGCTTGCAGATAAAGGCTTTTTGGCTTATGTCGATAATCCGGATAAGCTTTCATTTCCCTGGACGATGATCGATAAGATCACACCCGGTCCCGCTGACACTATTGCACAGTTATTGCGGGACAGCGGACTTGACGTCAGCAACAAATTTGTGACCGCAAAGAAAACCGAGGTTGCTGCATTCGTTAATGCGGAAGAGACCGGGTATCTGGTTATCGAAGACTCTTTTCCGAACGGACGGCCACCTCTTGAAAAAGCCGGCGTTATACTGACAAATCGCGAGACTGTTACCAAAGTAGAAAAAATGAAGGTATGTACATGCTTGAATCCACTACACACTTCTCTTGCATTATTTGCATGCCTGCTCAGGATACCCAGAGTCAGCGAAAGCATGAAAGATGAGGATATCATCAACCTTGTCAAGCTTGTCGCAAAGGAAGGCATGCCGGTCGTTGTCGATCCCGGGATCATCTCTCCGCAGGAATTTGTCGATACCGTGATAAACGTACGTCTGCCGAACCCGTTTATACCCGATACTCCGCAAAGGATCGCAACTGATACGTCAAAAAAAGTTGCTATTCGCTTCGGCGAGACAATAAAAGCGTATGTAAAAAGTGATACGCTGGATGTAAACTCGCTTTATGCGATCCCTCTGACCCTGGCAGGATGGTGCCGTTATCTGGTTGGTATTGATGATTTCGGAAATGAGTTCCCGCTCGATCCGGATCCTTTGATGCCCGAACTCAGGCTTATTTTCTCAAGGTTTTCTCTTGGACAGGAAGCAGACTATAAAACAGCACTCGAGCCTTTTTTGTCGAACGCTTCAGTCTTTGGAGTTGATTTATTTAAAGCCGGCGTCGCCGGACGTGTACTGGATTATTTTGAAGAAATGATGAAAGCCCCGGGTGCAGTTCGCCGGGTGTTCAAACGGGTTTTGTACAGCTGACTGTATAGCTATATATTGCATTTTTCTGCATCTTCTATTTGACTTTCTTTCGCTTTCTTAATATAATCTTAATAAAATACAATGATGTTCTTAAGAAGTATATTTTATGCTATGTATTATCTCATGTATATGGAACATTATAGTTGCCATATACGTCAAACAGAAGATATACATAGCATATTTTTTGTTATTAAGGAGAAATGATTTGAAAAAGACAACATTACGCATACTGGCAGTTCTTTTGGTTGCAACACTTTTTGTAGCTATGCTGGCAGGGTGCAGAAGTGAACCTGATCAGGCAGACTTTATCTTTATGCCGGAGTTTATCTCACTGCCTGACGGCATAAGCAGTATCCAGAATCTTTCGTATTCCAATAACACATTATATTTTGTCTCTTACATTACTAACGAGGAAACCTGGGAATCGTTCACAAAGATTTTTACTATGAACATTGACGGGTCAAATATAACTGAACTGGAAGGGTATGTCCCCTTGAGGCACCCGCATCCGGAAGCGACAGGCAGCTCCTATATCATGTCATTCGGCGTTGATAATGACGGTAACATTTGGATCACCGAAACAGGTTGGTACCAGATCGACAACACCCCGCCCGGCTTTATGGGAGACTGGGAAGAAGGAATGCAGTACATCGAAGATCTTGGTTCACTTACCGAGATCCGCAAGCTCGATGCTACCGGAACAGAGATTTTTTCTCTGGATCTGATCCGTGTTCTTGGTGATTCTTTTCAAACCACTGCATTTGGAATGGATAACGAAGGCAACTTATACATAGGTTTATTTACATACTCAGATATGGGTTATGATATGAGCTACGAGATAGCTGTCCTCGGAAGTGACGGCAGCTTAAAATTCAAACTTGAAGCAAGAAACTGGATCAATGAGCTTGTGACCATGCCTGACGGATCCGTTGCAGTTATAGGTTACGAGGAAACAGCCGGCGGCAGCTGGTCACAGGTATTACGTAAGATCAATCCTACAACGCAATCATGGGGAGATCCTGTAGAACTTCCGCAAAGAGCATGGCGGGTTTATCCCGGTGTCGGAGATTATCTTGTTTTTTATCAGGATGATAACAACCTGAACGGTATCAATGCCGAGACAGGTGAGAGTGTAAGATTGATCAACTGGATCGAAAGCGGATTGATCCCCAACAGTCTGGATAATATCCTGGCTCTTCCGGACGGACGGATAATATGTGTAAACCGCGATTATGGTATGGGTGCGTTTGGGCATAACGTAAGCCTTGATCTTATTATTTTCTCAAAAATACCATACTCCGAGCTGCCGGAGAGAATAGAGATCACCTTTGCTGCAATGTATTTCTGGGAGCTTAGAAGCGCAATAGTGAATTTTAACAGGACAAATCAAACATACAGGATCAAAGTTATAGACTATTCCGAATTCAACACCGAGGATGACTGGAATGCCGGTCTTACCAGATTAAGCACTGATATCATCTCCGGAAATATCCCGGATATCCTTGATTTGCAAGGACTACCCTTTTATCAGTATGTAGCAAGAGATTTTCTTGTGGACTTATATACATTGATCGATGCCGACCCTGAATTCAACCGCAGCGATTTCGTTGAAAGTGTTTTCCGGGCAGCGGAGATCGACGGCGGGTTATATAGAGCATTCCCGTCCTTCTACGTCAGTACCCTGATCGGCCATCCCTCTGTTTTAGGACCGGATATGGGATGGAATATGGATGAGTTCAGGGCTGTTCTTAATGCAAATCCGCAAGCTGATATGCTTATGGGTCAGTGGCTTACCAAAGAGAATTTCTTGATGGCAACTGTTTTGCTGAGTCTTGATGAATATATCGACTGGGCGTCGGGCAGAGTCAGCTTTGATGCAGGCGGTTTTGCACAGCTGCTTGAGTTTTCAAACAGGTTCCCGGCAGAACCTCCGGATTTTGGAGATAACTGGGAGAACTATATCGAGCCTGAGGAACTGATCAGGGAAGGCAGACAAATCATGTCAGAAGCTTCCATTGCAGGATTTGATAATATTGAATGGTATATTCGTATGTTTGGCGGCGATATAGTCTTTAAAGGTTTCCCGACCGAAAGCAGAAACGGCAACTCACTCTTTATAAACACAAGTCTTGCGATAACTACCAGCAGCGATCATGCTGACGGTGCATGGGAGTTCCTGCGCACTATACTCACCAGTAACTGGCAACGCGATAATACATGGGGTTTCCCGACAAATATGGAGTTATTCAACGAGAAGATCGAGGAAGCCATGAGAGAACGCGAAGATGAAATGTGGCCGGGATTTGCACGTGACGTTGTAATCGATATGCCGGGATTTCCAACTCAAACACCTCCGTTGACACAAGCACAGATCGATCAGGTTATAGCTCTGATAAACTCCGCAACAAATATTTTTAACTATGATGAAGCTCTTATAAATATCATTCAGGAAGGTGCCCACGACTTCTTTACAGGTCGAAGCAGCGCAGAAGCTGCTGCAAGAGTTGTGCAAAGTCGCGTGCAGATATACGTAGCCGAGCGGAGATAAAACAGCGAAATGGGGTAAAACCGGGGTGAATCTGCAAAAACTGAAATCCCGCGTGGAGCGCTTGAACAGGCGCTCCCGCGACTCTATAAACGGTGCTCTCTGGTTAGCTCCAAGTTTTCTTGGAGTGCTGATGTTCTATATAGCCCCATTCTTTGTTATTTTATATTATGCTTTCATCGATAACCCCACCAGACACAACTTTGTATTTTTTAATAATTTTATCAGTCTTTTTCAAAACCTTGCGTTCAGGGAAGCAGCATCAAACACTTTTAAGTTCTCGATCGTTGCTGTGCCTTTAGCAGTCGCTCTTTCATTGTTGATAGCTCTTATGCTTGAAGCCCGGATCCCCCTTAAGAGTTATTTCCGCACGTTTTTCCTTAGTCCTTTAATGGTTCCTGTAGCATCAGTGGTTTTGATCTGGCAGGTCCTTTTTCATCCAAACGGTGCTGTAAACGAATTTATCATGCTGTTCGGCATCCGGGGTATAGACTGGATGCAGTCGGAGTTCAGCCAGCTTGTAGTCGTTGTCTTGTTTCTGTGGAAAAATCTCGGCTTTAACATGATTTTATTTATGGCTGCATTAAGCAATATACCGCGAGAGCTTCTTGAGACCGCAGATGTCGAGGGAGCGGGTCCTATCCGCAAGCTGTTCTACATAAAACTGCGATACCTTTCTCCGACATTACTCTTTGTAACGATCCTCTCTTTGATCAATTCCTTTAAAGTTTTCCGCGAGGTTTATCTGCTTACCGGAGACTATCCGTATGGTGAGCTGTATATGCTGCAGCACTTTATGAATAACATCTTCAGATCTCTTGATTACCAGAGGCTTGCAGCTGCTGCGATCGTTATGACCATCGCTATGGTGATCATAATTGCCACACTCTTCATAGCTGAGAATCGTTATGGAAGGGATGTGGAAGAATGAGGAAACGTTATTTCGGACGCACAACGCTTTTTATATTATCGGCATTTTTCGCACTTTTCTTTCTGTTGCCGACAATTCTGACGATAACTAACTCATTTATGACCCAAAGCGAGATCGACGCCAACTACGGTATGATCTTCCAAAGCACCAGACCGGGGACCGGGACATTCGTTGCAGACAGTGTAAACCTGAAATTTATCCCTGACAAGGTCAGTGCGTCACAGTATGTGACCGTACTTTTTAGGAGTCCGGAATACTTGCTTAAATTCTGGAATTCTGTTATTCTTGTCATACCTATCGTAATTTTGCAAGTAGGTATAGCATCATTTGCTGCATATAGCTTCACCCGATATCGGGGGCGGCTTAAAAACTTTCTCTTTTTTTTCTATATAGTTTTAATGCTTATGCCGTATCAGGTGACTATCGTCCCAAACTATATAGTTGCCGACTGGGTCGGTCTTTTGGGCTCCCGGTGGGCTGTTATCTTCCCCGGTGCTTTTGCGCCATTTTCTGTATTTTTGCTGACAAAATTCATGCGCCGTATCCCATCGGTATTAATAGAAGCTGCAAGGCTTGACGGTGCTAATGAATGGCAGATATTTACCGGTGTGTGTATACCGCAATGCCGGAGTGCGCTGTATTCGATCGCAATATTAGTATTTATCGATTATTGGAATATGGTCGAACTGCCGATAGTATTGCTGGACGGCGCAGATACGCAACCGCTCTCTGTTTATTTATCTACGATCAACGCAGGAGAAGCCGGCGTCGCTTTTGCAGTCGCCGTTGTATACATGATACCGCCGCTGTTGTTATTCCTCCACGGCGAGGAAGCTCTGGTCGAGGGTATAACACACTCGGGATCAGTGAAAGGATAGGAGTTTTCCAGCATGGCACAATGATCATCTGCCGCCAGTTTGGTGATCATATAGCACTTAGGCTTTTGCGAAGATTTTTCCAGTTTATGAAAGAGGGTTTTAGGTTATGAGCGATTATGATGTTGAGAGAGATACTCAAGATATGAGCGACTCCACGATCATTGAGGATTCGCAGATCGAAAAGTATACTCAAGATACAAGGAGGACCGGGGGCAGCAGAAAACCCGGTGGTAATAGATTTACCCGAAGTATGACAGATACCGAGGTAAAGAAAAGAGCATGGGTGAAGAATGTGGCTATCATATTCCTCGCTGTTATGCTTGTGCTTACCTTTTTCTCTAACACAATAATGAATCGTTCGTTACCGGAGGTTGCTGCTCAATACACCAACTCCGGCTCCATCACTGCCAGGATACGCGGATCCGGGCCGGTGGTGGCAAACGAGAACTTTGAGGTCAAAATAACCGGGTTACCCCGCACAGTCAGTGAAGTGCCTGTGCGCGTCGGTGATGAGGTCGATATTGGCGATACTCTTATGAAATTTACCGGAACAGGAACCGAAGAGTTAGATGCGGCAGAGCAAGATCTCCGCAGACTGGAAAGAGAACTCGAAGAGCTCCAGCTTGAATTGTCTTTGACTGACGGTTCAGTAGCCAATGCAAACAGGATCGTACGGGCAGCTCAAAATGCACTTACAGATGCGCAGCGCCGTCTGGCAGCGATCCAATACAGTGATGCCGCTTACAACTCTGCACAAGCAGCAAATAATCAGGCACAGACAGCATTAAATACTGCAACAGCAACCGCAAATGCAAGGCAATATGACTTAAGTGTAGCAGAAGCGGATCTTGATGCATTAGAAGCAGCAGAATTTGCAAACCCCGGATCAGTCGACCCCGCTGTTATGGCTGCAGCAATCCAAAGGGAAATCGATGCACAGCGTGCATACTCACTTGCGCTGGCGACCTTAAATACAGCCATAGCAAACGCCAACACTGCAGCCAATGCGTTTGCCGCACAGGTCTCAAACAGAGAAGCCTGGCAATCTGCAACCAGTTCTGTCAGAGACGCACAGCTTTCGCTTGACAATGCAAATGCCGAACTGGCTGCGGCACAACAAAGTGCCAATGTAACAAATTCACTTGAGGCGATCAGGCTTAGAGAAAAGAGAAGAGAAGTTGATGAAAAACGCGCAGATGTTGAGAAACTGAGAGAAACCGGCGGCAGCACAAGCATATCATCACTTGTCGGCGGCATAGTTGCCGCAATAGAGATCCAGCCCGGTAATCAGGCTGTTGCCGATGCAGTCCTTATGGTCATAGAGGTAGCCGACCGGGGGTATTCAATAAGCTTCACTGTACCGGTAGAGCAGGCAAGCAGAGTCAGCATCGGAGATCAAGCCGATGTAGACAGAGGCTGGTTCTGGAGACCCGGCGAAGAAATAAGAGCCACTCTGGTGAATATAAGGAACGACCCGCAAAATCCAATGACAAACAGGATACTTCGTTTTAATATCACAGGAGATGTCAAAAGCGGAGATCAGCTCAATCTGGTCCTTGCTCAACGCAGCGAAAGCTACAATATCATCGTGCCAAACAGTGCGATCCGATCGGACACAAACGGTGATTTCGTACTCGTCGTTATACCGAGAAGCAGTCCGCTGGGAAACCGTTACATTGCAACAAGAGCGGATGTTAACATACTGGCTAAGGATGATACCCACACAGCAGTGACCGGTGCTCTGACCGGATGGGACTTTGTTATAACACACTCCTCAGCACCAATCGATCCGGGTATGCAAGTGAGGCTGACAGATAATCCATAGGATAGATCATAAATGAGAAGAGAAAACAAATTAATTGAAATAAATAAGGCACAACTAAAAAAGATCATAATAATCGTCTCAATCAATGTTTTGTGCCTTATTGCCTTTTTTGTCTGTTTGATTTTATCCAATTCGATCAGCGTCCCGTTACGAAGTCAACAGGCAGCGCGAGCTTGGGCAGGTCAAAGCGGTGAGCGTTTTGCGCAGCTTTCTGCATTTTTCCCCGAGTCTTCAGGCTTTAATGAAGAAAGTGTTTTTCAATTACGCAGAGAGATAGATCGTGCGTTACTGTCTGCATCTCTTGAGTCAGCACCGGGGCGTACACTCTATACCGATGCGTGGTCAGCTGAAGCCGGAGTTTCTGTAACAAGTGAACGGGAACGCAATCCGGTAGCCGTCACAGCAGTCGCAGTAGGCGGTGATTTTTTCATGTTCCATCCTCTGTTCCTCAGAGATGGAAACTATCTTACACCCGATGATCTCATGAAAGACCGTGTCATCATTGATGAGGTTCTTGCGTGGCGGCTTTTCGGTGCAATAAGAGTTGCCGGTTTTGAAATCAGCATAAACAATAAAATTTTTCAAATTGCCGGAGTAATATCACGCGAGAGTGATTTTGCCAGTTCAGAAGCATTTACGGACGAGTTTGGTCTGTTTATTACTTTCGATGCACTTTCAGCTATGACAGAGGGCGGAGCAGAGATACGCACTTATGAAATAGTCATGCCCGATCCTATTACCGGTTTTGCAAAAAGAGCCTTTACCGAAAATATTGGAAGCCAGCGCGTTTATATAGTAGAAAACAGCGAACGTTTTTCACTCGGCAATTCATTCGCCCGTATAGGCTCGTTCGGAAGAAACAGTATGCGTACCGATGCTATCTCATTACCCTACTGGGAAAACGCCGCCCGTATAGCAGAGGACTGGCTCGCTCTTCTGTTACTTTTATCATTGATGTTCATTGCATTCCCGATCATCTGCGCTGTGATATATTCAGTTGTACTGATACGTTTCGGTATAGGACAAGCCAAAGGTGCAATAATTAAGGTCATTGATGAACGCAACAGACGCGACTATGAAAAGTATTTATCAGAGCATGGCAGCGAACCTCAAATATACGACAGTGATGAAGTTGTTTACGATGTTTACAGTGATGATGATATCATTAATTATGAGGACTACGGCGACGAAAGTATTATCAGATTAAATGGTCATGAGAGTGATAATGATGTAATAATCGATGATCACAGCGACGGGGGTACTGTCCGCGACGGGGTGACTGTCCGCAACGGGGAAAATGGAGAAAATTCAGTTAATTACAACAATTACAACGGTGAGAATGTGATCATCTACGATGTTTATGGTGATGAAGACAGCGATAATTACGAGAAAGAAGATAATATCAGCCCCTTTGCTAAAGGCAGCGATGAACCGGACATGGACGATATTACAAAAGATGAAGTTATGGACAGCATCAAAAATGACGTCAACGACATACTGATTTTCGGTTCAAGCTACGATCCCGAGGATTGAACCTATCCATATCTCTGACGTTATTAAAAAAGTGCTTATTTTGTACAGCTTATTTAATACTGCTTTTTAATACTTCACGGATGATCTCTTCAACAGACAGAGCTTCGATATCAAGACCGCGCATCGCTGCAGATATCTCTCCCTGGCTGTACCCGAGAACTGCAAGAGCAGCAGCGGCGTCGCGTTGTTTTGATCCGGGACTTGTCTTTCCCGCTGCATCGCTTACGGGCACAAAACCCGAGGCTTTGAGAGCGGGCATTTCTTTGCTTACTTTATCTTTTAATTCCAAAATGATCCGCTGAGCCAGCTTCTTCCCTACTCCGGGGGCAACTGTTAAAGCGGATTCGTCATCTCCTATTATAGCCAGTGCAAGCGATTCGGGTGAAGCAGATGAGAGGATCGAAAGTGCAGCCTTCGGCCCGACGCCCGACACACTCAGGAGTTGTTCAAAGCAGCGTTTCTCGCTTATATCATAGAAACCGTAAATATCAAAAGCATCTTCTTTTACATTGCAATATGTATAAAGCTTTGCTTTTTTATTCATTTCAAGATGTGAGAGCGTATTGAGTGTTGTCATACAAGCATAACCAACACCACCTGTATCGACCACAGCCAGATTTTGCGCAATTACTGTAACCATTCCTTCAAGGTAATAAAACACTTGGATCCTCCTTTTTTACTCTCTTCATTTTCTTCTCCTTAAATAGTAGAACATATGCCTCCCCCTTTGATGTTCATCAGCGAATTGGCAAACCGCGCATGACATATAGCAACTGCCAGTGCATCAGCAGCATCATCCGGTTTCGGCAATTGATCCATTGACAGCAGCCGTTTGACCATTTCCATAACTTGTTTTTTTGATGCGCGCCCATATCCCGTTACAGTTTTTTTGACTTGAAGCGGAGTGTATTCAAACATTGGTATTCCATGATCTTCGCCTGCCAGTATTACTGCTGCACGTCCGTGTGCAACAGATACTGCGGTTTTCTGGTTCGTGTTAAAAAATAACTCCTCGACCGCGATCGCATCAGGCTTGAATAAACTGATAAGCTCAGAAACATCATTATTGATCTGTTTTAGCCGGAGTGCAAGCCGCATCCCTGCCGGAGTAGAAATGACCCCGTATCTTTTCAGCTTAGGGGTGCCGCCGGTTTCACCGATTATTCCAAACCCGACAGTCGCTACCCCCGGATCGATCCCTAGTATTACCAACGCGCCAAACTCCTTGACTTTTTTTCCTTATTAGTATACTATTTTTTGCATTAAAATAGCAATGAGTATTTTGTTTTCAATATATTTCCGGGAGGGAAGAAAAATGCTTGAACTGAAGAATGTTTCTGTATCGGGACTAAATGATGACATAGAGATCGTCAACAATGTCGACCTTTCGCTCGAGGAAAAGAAAATCTATGTCGTAACAGGTCCGAATGGTGGCGGAAAAACATCACTGGCAAAAGCAATAATGGGGATCTACCCTGTTTCCGCCGGCAGGATGTATCTTGACGGTGAAGACATCACAAATGAGACCATAACCGAACGGGCAAAAAGAGGAATAGGTTACGCTTTTCAAGCCCCGCCGCGTTTTAAAGGTTTAAGGGTGCGCGATTTATTATCGATCGCTTCAGGTGCAAACGACGAAAGTAAGGTTTTTTCGCTGCTCGCTGATGTCGGTCTGTGCGCTCAGGACTATATTGACCGTGAACTCAACGCAAGCTTCTCCGGCGGTGAGTTAAAGCGTGTCGAAATAGCAAGCATACTGGCTCGCGACCTGAAAGTCGCTCTGTTCGACGAGCCGGAAGCCGGCATTGACCTGTGGAGTTTTCAACGTTTGACCGAAACGTTCAAGAAACTTAATGAGGTCAGCAACACAACAATAGTCATAATTTCGCATCAGGAAAGGATCTTGCGTCTTGCAGATGAAGTCATCCTTATATGCGGCGGAAAAATAACGGACATAACCGGACCGGACAATATACTGGGAGATATAGATTATTTTGCAGAACCCGGATGTTATTGCCCTAACTGCTTTGCAAGGAGGTGAGATTATGCTAGATGCTATAGATAAAAGGTTATTAAAGGAAGTTGCAGACTTGCATGAGATCCCTCAGGGAGCTTATAACATACGTAAAAACGGAGAGAAATTATCACGTAATACGACAGCTAACATCGATATCGTCACTAAAGAAGATAAACCCGGTATAGATATAACAGTAAAACCGGGTACAAAGAACGAGAGTGTGCATATTCCCGTCATCTTGTCTGCAACAATGGATGATCTTGTATACAATACATTTGAGATCGGTGAGTATTCCGATGTTGTGATCGTCGCAGGTTGCGGGATACATAATGCAACCGAAAACGATTCCGGGCATGACGGAGTACATGAGTTTTTTATCAGACGCGGCGCAAAAGTCAAATACATTGAAAAACATTTCGGTGACGGTGATGGCGGAGGTAAACGCACTTTGAACCCTACCACGATAATCGAGATCGAAGAAGATGCTACGGCAGAGCTCGAACTTGTACAAATCAAAGGTGTTGACTCAACAAAACGCGACACGATCGTTAAACTCCACAAAAACGCACGCCTGATCGTATCCGAGCGATTACTGACATACTTGGATCAGACTGCTGAATCGATAATCACTGTTGAACTGATCGGTGACGGTTCGACCGCACAGGTTATTTCGCGATCTGTCGCAAAAGACGACTCAAAGCAAATTTTCCACCTTAATATGCGCGGTCACTGTGAATGCCGCGGTCATATCCAATGCGACTCTATCATTATGCAAAATGCACAAGTATCCGCAATACCGGAAATATCTGCTCTTAACGAAGGTGCACAACTTATACACGAGGCCGCCATCGGGAGGATCGCATCTGAGCAATTGACAAAACTGATGTGTTTGGGATTGACAGAACAGGAAGCAGAGGAAACTATTTTACAGGGTTTTTTGGAGTGATCCATAGATCGCATATAACAGGATCAAACTGAGTCAGGCATAAAATTGGATCGTTTAATAGTACAATGACGGAGGGCATTGTTTTAATGAGTATAAGTTTTAGTGATGAGATTTTTCCGGATGAGGAGTCTGAGGCTGTTTTATTATCAGCGAAGTACTTGAGCGAGGATGCAAACGAGGTGCGGCTGCGACCGCAAACACTTGACCAATATATAGGGCAGGAAAAAGCAAAGAGCAATCTTGCAATATTTCTCGAAGGTGCACGCCGTCGCGGTGAGCCTCTTGACCATGTTCTTTTGCATGGACCTCCGGGATTGGGAAAGACGACTCTTGCAGCAATAATCGCTAATGAAATGGGTGCTGCTCTACGCAAAACATCAGGTCCTGCAATCGAAAAGCCAAAGGATCTTGCAGCGTTACTGACAAACTTAAATGAAAACGATGTTCTTTTCATCGACGAGATCCACAGGATCAACCGTGCTGTTGAAGAGATACTTTACCCTGCAATGGAAGACAAGCAAATAGATATCATAATAGGGCAGGGACCGGCAGCGACTTCCATATGTCTTGAATTGAAGAATTTCACACTCGTAGGAGCAACAACAAGAGCAGGACAACTCTCATCACCATTGCGTGACCGCTTCGGTATCGATCTTAAGCTTGAGATGTACACAACGGAAGAGTTAAAAACAATAGTTGACCGCTCGGCGGGTATACTATCTATTCCCATTGAGCAAAAAGGAGCACATGAGATCGCACTTCGCAGTCGCGGAACACCACGTATAGCAAATCGTCTGCTTCGGCGTGTGCGTGATTTTGCAGAAGTCACGGCTGATGGTATTATTACATACGATGTTGCAGATGATGCCCTGACCCGTTTGGAAATCGACATCATTGGTCTGGATTCTATTGACAGACGTCTGTTGAGCAGTATAATAAACAACTATGGCGGAGGTCCGGTCGGTCTGGAAACTATAGCGGCAACGATAAACGAGGAAGCAATAACAATAGAAGATGTTTATGAACCGTTCTTAATGCAGCAGGGCTTTTTAACAAGGACCCCCAGAGGCCGCTGCGTAACACAACGTGCATATGAGCACTTGGGACTGCAGCATCCGGGAAATGAACAGTTGATGTTTTAAAGCATGAGTTGGAGGCAGTATGGGCAAATATTTTGGAACAGATGGAATACGCGGTATAGCAGGTGAAGCGCTTGATGCCGAACTGGCTATCAAAATCGGAAGAGCTGTAGCAACAGTACTGATCCAGGCGGGAAATCAGGAAAAACCGCCTTCATCCGATTACCGCCCGAGAGTTATGATAGGACGTGACACACGTATATCTTGTGATATGCTCGAATCAGCGCTGTCAGCAGGACTTTGCTCTGCAGGTGCTGACGTAACATTACTTGGCGTACTGCCGACACCGGCAGTTGCATATCTGACAACAAAAACAGAATCCGATATGGGGATCGTGATCTCCGCATCACATAATCCGTATGAGCATAATGGAATAAAATTCTTTGGCAGCAGCGGCTCTAAACTCGGCGATGCTTTTGAAGAGTATATTGAGTTCCTCATAGATAATGATAAAAGCGTTTATAAGATGACTCACGGCGATATTGGCAAAATAACCAGAGATCATTCGGAATGGACAAAAGAGTATATCAAGTTTCTTGTATCCGTATCCACTGCCGGGAGGTACTGCGGCAGGATCGCTATCGACTGTGCAAATGGTGCAGCGTCAGAAACTGCAAGATTACTTTTCAGACAATTGCACGCCGAATTTGAAATAATAGCTGATGAACCGGATGGCGTAAATATCAATGTGGAATGCGGTTCGACCCACCTGAATTATCTAAAGGATATGATGAAAACCGGAAGGTTTGGAATAGGTATCGCTTTTGACGGCGATGCAGACAGGTGCCTCATAGTTGACGAAAACGGAAATACTGTCGATGGTGATATGATCCTTGCTGTTATGGCACGCGACATGAAAGAGGCCGGTACCTTAAAAGGAAGTGCTTTTGTCGGAACGATCGTGTCTAATGCAGGAATGGACATATTTGCCCGCGAAAACGGATTCACATTCCACCGTTCTGATGTTGGAGACTGGAACGTTCTGGAGCTGATGCATAAATTGAATTGCAATCTTGGCGGTGAATCCTCGGGGCATATAATCTTTAATGACCATCTAACCTGCGGTGACGGACAGCTTACGGCAATCAAGTTTCTTAATGTACTCACTGCTTCAGGAAAAAAAGTTTCCGAACTGGTCAGCGACATCCCGAGACTTCCCCAGGTCATGCCAAGCTTTAAACTTACCGGCGGTTCAGTACAACGCGACAGAATAATGTCGCACCCGAAGCTTTTTGAGGAAATCAAAAGACAAGAAGAGCTGCTTAAAGGAAAAGGACGTATAAACATAAGACCATCAGGCACAGAAGCGATAATCAGAGTACTTGTCGAAGCTGAAACAGAAGAATATTCCTGGAAAGTTGCAAATGAACTTTTAAAAGTCATTGAAACCTTGTAGTTTATTTCAGCATTTTGATGTTTTTTACTCGTTATTTATACTTTTTTTTGTGGTATTTTTATTTTTTTTAATGAAATAGCTTGACTTTGCAAGTTGCAACATAATATACTGTCACGTGCAATGGACGGTATTCGAGATAATAAGAGTAATGATATTCATAAAAAAGCAGACGTGAACGATCCAGCTGCTGAAGAAACTCTTGTATCCGAATACGCCTGGCTGGTTAGAGCATGTGCCCGTCCTTATTTCCTCGCAGGAGGCGACAGCGAGGATTTGATCCAGGAGGGAATGCTTGGTCTTCTGTCCGCAATAAGAACCTATGATCCTGATAAAGGTGCAAAATTCTCAACATATGCCGAGTTTTGTATTCGCAGACGTATTTACAGTGCAATTAAGCTGGCGTCAGGCAATAAACATACTCCTCTCAATAGCTATATATCATTGGAATCTTCTCAACTTGACGAAAACAGTACCCAAAGTGCGTATTTTCTGCGCGTTCCTGAGGACTTCGTAATAGCACGAGAGCAAGTCGGAGAGGTTGAAAAACTTCTATACGGCGCATTATCGAAATTCGAATCCGGTGTTTTGGAATTATATTTAGAAGGCATATCATACAAGGACATGGCAATACATTTAGGCAAGTCGGATAAATCGATAGATAATGCCGTTCAGCGAATCAAAAGAAAGCTCTCAAAGGCTCTGCAGGTATCGGAATGATTCGCGGAAATCAGGAGAGGATCATACATGATCCTCAACAAAAAAAGACAGCGCAAACTAACAATGGCGGTAATCAGCGGAAGCTGAACGCAAATACAGCCCAAAAGGGTACGATTTATGTCAAAAGAGAGGTTTCAAAATGTACGAAGACAAAACGCTAGTATGCAAAGAATGTGGCGAGGACTTTGAGTTCACATCAGGCGAACAAGAGTTCTATGCCGAGCGCGGTTTCCAAAATGAACCGCAACGCTGCAAAGCTTGCCGCGACAACAGAAAAGCTGCCGCAAAAGGACCAAAAGAGTATTTTACAGCTATATGTGCAGATTGTGGCAACGAAGCAAAAATACCGTTTGAGCCGAAGACCGACAGACCTGTTTACTGCAGTGACTGCTTCGCAAAAACAAGGGAACAGTAATTTAGGAGTATCATAATGTCTCAGATAACCAAAGACACGATTATTGCTGATATCCTGAAAATCGCACCCGATTCTGTGCCGCTGTTCAGGTCTATTGGAATGAATTGTCTCGGCTGTGCCATGGCAAGCGGAGAAACGCTTGAACAAGCTTGTGCAGCTCATGGTGTTGATGTTGACGACTTGCTGTCTAAGATCGAAGAGTATACAGGCTCTTAAAGCGTACTTCTTAAAGACCGTACTATTTTCTAAGAGCCAACAGTAAGTAATACAAATAAGTTACACTGACCAAAACGGGGACTTTCAGTGCTCGAGGAGCGTTTTGCGCCTCGTCTACGAAGTGTGCTCCGTTTTTGTTCGCCTTTAAGAGATGAAGTATATAAAATTAACAAAAAGACTTCAGGCATTGGCTGATTTGATCGGTATCGGGGCATCTGTCGCGGACATTGGTACCGATCATGGTCATCTGCCGGTTTACCTCGCACAAAAAGGAACAGCCGGACGGATCATAGCTTCGGACATCAGTGCGGCTTCGCTTTCTGCAGCAAAAAGGTCTGCAATGGATTTCGATGTATCAGATGCAATAACGTTTCATGTCGCTCCGGGACTTGACGGTATCACTCCGGCAGATGTTGATACGATCGTTATAGCCGGTTTGGGCGGAGAAACAATAATAAGCATACTTGAAAATGCTCCCTGGACAAAAAAGCATAAGGTTACACTGATATTACAACCACAATCCAAAATTGATTTATTGTTTAGATTTTTGTATGATACCGGTTACGAAATTAAACAAACAAGGTCTGTTCTTGACAAAAGAAAACATTATATAATCATTTTAGTAACAGGAGGAGAATGAGTTAAATGATAAAAAACAAAACCATCAGTACACAGAAATTGGTGTTGCTCGCGATTCTTACTGCAATCGTTATTGCTCTTCAAATCGTTGCTATCTTTACCAGACCACTGTTCCCGGTATTTTCAATAACCCTGGTTTTGGTGCCGATCGTGATCGGAGCAGCTTTGATCGGTAAAATCGCCGGTGCGTGGCTTGGTCTTGTTTTCGGTTTTGCGGTACTGATCAGTGGTGATGCCGCTCCTTTTATGGCTATCGATCCATTGGGTACAATAACTGTTGTTCTGTTAAAGGGTTTACTGGCAGGATTTGCTGCAGGAGTCATATATTCTTTGATCGAACGATTCAACAGGACAGTTGCGGCAATCTCTGCTGCCATTATTTGCCCTTTAGTCAATACAGGTGTGTTTATAATAGGCTCATATATATTCTTTATTCCAACTCTTACCGAATGGGGTGCTGCCGCAGGATATGCCAGTGCTACTGCTTTTATTTTCCTTGTAATGGTCGGATTAAACTTTGTTGTTGAGCTTGCTATCAACCTGATATTGAGCCCCACGATCGTGCGGTTGATACAATATAAAGAGGATCAAAAGACTGTCTCGTAGCAGCACTTTGATCTGATTTATTTTATCTCTTTTTTCTTTAAAAAATATTCATTTTCGGATGAATATTTTTAGTTTACAATAAGCTTAATGTAAAGTATCACACTCTAACAATATCAATGGTTTTACACATTATCCACAGGGTTATCCACATCACTTATGTCAACATTTGACCGAAATGATTATTCAGTAAGATTTAAATTAGCATTTTTTTCAATGATGATCCGGGTGTGATACAGTTGCTTTTTATCGGTTAACAGTGTAGAATGTCGCATTGAACGCAAAGCATGTTTTTTATGCCCGGCAGCTTCACGGACTCATTAAGTTGAGTAAAGGAATGACTTTATATGCTCGAACAGAAAAAGCCGAATTTCCTTAAGGGCGCCGCTATTTTAGCGGCTACCGGAGTTTTCGTAAAGATAGTCGGCGCTATATATCAAATCCCTATTTTACGGGTAATGGGTGATGAAGGTGCCGGATACTTCCATGTTACATATATGGTTTACTCCTTTATACTGGCAATATCGACCGCCGGTGTCCCTGTCGCTTTATCAAGACTTGTTTCTTCAGCAGCTGCCCGCGGGAACATTCCTCTTGTAAAGCGCTATTACTCTGTAGCAATGCCTGCCTTTTTAGTAATAGGCTTTGCCGCAATGCTTGTGATGTTTCTGTTTGCAAACGAAATCGCTGATTTAATGAACACATCACTTGCATCATACGGCATTCGGGTATTGGCTCCGGCTGTATTCTTTGTCTGTATAATCTCTGTATTCAGAGGATACGCACAAGGCTTTGGGAACATGGTACCAACCGCCGCTTCTCAGGTTGTTGAAGTAGTATGCAAAGCCGTCTTTGGCATAGCAGTTGTATTTTACCTGTCCGGATTAAACTATGCGCCGCACCTTGTATCCGCAGGAGCGATCACAGGAGTCACGATAGGGCTCGGGTTATGCATTCCTTTGATGATGTGGTATAAAAGGAAAATGGATCGTTCTGGTCAGGGGGACGGTTCATCCGCCCGCCCCGATGAAGATAATAAAAATGAAGATCTACCAAAACGAACTAAAATACTTTTGCGTGTTCTAAAAGTCAGTATCCCAATTTCGCTCAGTGCTTCTTTTATGTCCATTATGGGCGTTATTGACACAAGTGTTGTCAGCGGCAGATTGCAACATGCTCTTTTGATGTCAGAATCAGAAGCAGCTGCTCTTCTTGGTATTTTCCGTAAAGGGTTATCTATCTACAATCTGCCTCCGTCACTTATTGTTCCTCTTGCTGTAAGTATCATACCGGCGATCGCCGGAGCGATCGCAATAGAAAAAAGAGACGAAGCAAGATCAATAACTCAGTCATCGTTTAAGCTCATGAATCTGTTCGCTATGCCGGCATGTGCAGGTATCATAGTTCTTGCAGGTCCGATCCTCAAAGCACTTTTCTACGACCCCGGTCAGCTTCCGGAGACTGTTGCTACTATGACTACTATACTTACAATTCTTGGTGCTGCTTCTTATTTTGTTTGCTTCCAGCATTTGACGATCGCAGTTTTACAAGCTAACGGCTATGAGCGTGTCGCTCTTATTACGTTTCCGGTTGGTGCAGCAGCAAAAATAACGCTCAGTTATTTCCTCGTCGGCAATCCGAATATAGGAATTATCGGTTCACCTATAGGAACCCTTACCTGTTTTGCTGTGATCGTTACTCTCAATGTTTTATTTATCATATTTAAAGTCAAGGAGCGTTTCAGGCTTATCGATGGTTTCTTGAAACCTCTAATATGTGCACTGATCATGGCTGCCGTTGCGTATTTTGTTTATCAGGGAGTATATTTGCTCGGATCCGGTATTATTGGTACAGGAGACATGGCTGTTGCTGTTTATCTTGCCTTTGCGATCCTTATAGGAATCCTTGTATACGGAGCTCTGGTTATTTTCACCCGGACTATCACAAAAGAAGATTTATTGCACGTTCCAAAAGGGGAGAAACTGGCAAAGCTCCTAAAGGTCAGATGAGCCTTGCAGCAGAAGGTCAAATGAGCCCTACACATGGTATGACACTTTATTGACACTAACAGCGGGCACTTTCATTCATTTTTCAAAAAAATATTGATTTTATTAGCATTTTAGGCAAAAATTTTCTAAATTCTTCTTGCGGAAAAAGGAAAAGTATGGTAGATTTTGTAAGCAAACTCAGATACGATATCAATGACCTGAAAAAACTCATGAGTTCATTGCGTTCAGAGCAGGGATGTGCATGGGATCGTGAGCAGACTCATAAGAGCATCCGCAACAACCTGATCGAAGAAGCTAACGAAGCCGCTGGTGCGATCGATGAGGAAAACACAGAAGAACTGCTCGAGGAACTGGGCGATATCCTGTTACAAGTTATTTTCCATGCAGATATTGCCGAAGACGAAAACAATTTTAATTTTGACGATATAGTCAACGCAACATGCAAGAAACTTATCCGCCGCCACCCTCACGTATTTGGCAGCATGATAGCGATCACAGGCGAAGAAGCGATAAGCTTCTGGGAAGATGTCAAGAGTATAGAGAAAGACATAAAAAAGCAAGGGCTTCGAATCAGCGAGATTTCGTTGGATGAACTTGAGAAGCTCTACCGCGAATCGAAATTAGAGAAGTAATTCAGCTTCTTTAATATAAAGAAATTACATAAATTAATCAGGAGGGAAAAACACACATGAACAAAACAGAACTTATCAATGCAATCGCAGCAGAATCCGGACTGTCAAAGAAAGACAGCGAGAAAGCTCTTGGCGCAACGATCTGTGCTATCACCGGCGCTCTCAAAAAAGGTGAAAAAGTTCAACTCGTAGGCTTCGGCATTTTTGATGTCAAGAATCGCGCAGCACGCATCGGCCGCAACCCCAAAACAAAAGAACCCATCAATATCCCAGCAACAAAAACACCGGTATTCAAAGCCGGCAAAGCTCTTAAGGATGCAGTTGCGAAATAACTTCACTTCGTTACGTTGATACGCTTGATATGATGCTGCGCACTGCGCAGGAAATATGATCTCTTGTATTAGTTACTGGAATGCAAAGAGCAGTGCGGGTAATACCGCACTGTTTTTGCTAAGGAGGTTTTCATTTGCGGATAGATAAATTTCTAAAAGTATCACGGCTTATCAAGCGCCGTACAGTCGCTAATGAAGCGTGCGACAGTCAGCGCATCAGCGTCAACGGTCGCACAGTTAAAGCGTCATATGATGTAAAGCCGGGAGATGTCATAGAGATACATTACGGTCAGCGATCTTTAAAGGTAGAAGTACAAACAATAACGGAGCATGCTGCAAAAGCAGATGCCCCGGCAATGTATCGTGAGCTCGTCACGTAGCTTACACGGACATGTCTATGTTTTGTCCTACTCCTGTGGCTGCTGCCATTTGGCTTATAAGCTCGTTGGCTGCGTTTTCAAATGCTGATTGTGCCATGTCCATTACTTGTGTGGACACTTGAGCGGAGAAGTTGACTGCATCTGCTCCCATTGCAGGTTGTGCCAGATCAGCTGATTGAACCTGTGGTTCTGCTGCCGCTGCTTGTGAGCCGGGCAGTATTTGTGCGGTTTGTGTTACTCCTGATATGTTCATAGTACCCTCCATCCTTTCTCTATCGGGTTCATGGCAGCTCTTTGTGCGAGCTCCCAAGGAAAATCCTTCCTCAAACTATTGTAACCAGTATTTTACCACACTATTTTGAGAAAATCAATACTTTCTGTGAACATTTTGTGATATTTTTTGATATTTTCCGGAATCTGCTAAAATTCTGTGACAGTTGGAAGGATCATGGGCTTTCTTTTTGTCTTTTTAAACAGATATTCCGATAAATCTGACCTTATAGCTCTTTTTAGCGATGTCCAGTCAGTTACCTTTTCGCTGACATAGTTCTCATGTGTTTTGATAACAACATTTTTGAGCTCTTGTATCAATTCCTCTGATTCCTTTACATAGATAAAACCACGCGTGATAATATCGGGTTCAGAAATGAGGCTTCCATCTTCGCTGGACAGGTTTATTATAACAACTATCATTCCATCCTGTGCCAGATGTTTCCTGTCACGCAGTACAACAGACGCCACGTCACCAACACCGGTGCCGTCAACAAGCACCTTACCGGATGGAACTGTTCCTTTCTTTTGGATGCTTTTACTTGTGAGTTCGATCACTTGCCCTATGTCGGCAATTATGATTTTTGAAGGTTTGATACCCATCTGCCCGGCAAGATTAGCGTGGTTGCACAAATGTCTGTGCTCACCGTGTACGGGTAAAAAGAACTTCGGTTTTGTCAGAGCGATCATCATTTTCAATTCTTCCCGGTTAGCGTGCCCCGATACATGCAGGTCTAATACCTTATCATAAATAACCTCTGCTCCGCGACGGAACAGCTCGTCGATCACACGGCTTACAGTTTTTTCGTTGCCCGGAACAGCGGATGCAGATATTATTACTCTATCGCCCGATTTGATCTCGATTTGTTTGTGTCCGGAAAAAGCCATACGATACAATGCACTCATCGGCTCTCCCTGGCTGCCGGTCGTTATTATCACCGTTCTGTCGGGAGGCAGATTATTGATTTTGCTGAGCTCCATTAAAACGCCGTCAGGAATATTCATGCAACCCAGCTCAGTTGAAACGCGCAATACGTTTTCCATGCTCCTGCCTGTTATAGCTACGCGTCTGCCATACTTTGCCGCACAATCAATAACCTGTTGAACACGATGAATGTTCGAAGCGAATGTCGTTACGATTATTCTTTGTTCGCATCCCCGGAACAGTTCCTCAAGTCGTTCTCCGACTTTTCTTTCAGACGTTGAATAACCTTGTTTTTCAACATTTGTCGAGTCTGAAAGCAAGGCTAAAACGCCATTTTTCCCGAGTTCGCCAAATTTTGCAAGATCGATCATGTCTCCTGAAACAGGCGTTGTATCGACCTTGAAGTCACCTGTATGAACTATCATACCAACGGGTGTCTTTATTGCAAGTGATACTGTATCGTGAATACTATGATTAACGTGGATAAGCTCAATCTTAAAGCAACCCAGTTTTATTACATCACCGGGTTTTTTAACTTCGATTACTACTTTTTCCAAAAGATCATGTTCGGCAAGCTTGATTTCCGTCAGTCCCGCAGCCAACGCTGTCGCATATACCGGTACATTTATCTCCCGCATAACATACGGTAATGCACCGATATGATCTTCATGTCCGTGTGTCAAAATGATACCGCGTATCTTCGATTGATTCTGGATGAGATATGTTACATCCGGTATAACGATATCAACACCGTACATATCATCATCGGGGAAACCGAGCCCGCAATCCACGACAATAATATCTGCTCCGTATTCGTACACGGTGAGGTTCTTGCCGATTTCGTTCAAACCGCCAAGTGGGATGATCTTTAGTTTTTCAGGCATTTGTTTTATTATGTCTCCTTTATTTTCAATACGTTTGTGAAATTGAGGGCTCACAAACATGCCCTTTAATGTCACATTTCAAGTCGCCCTTCAAGTGCACGCATGAGTGTTACATCGTCGACATACTCAAGGCTGCCGCCGACCGGTATACCGTAAGCGAGCCGCGTAACTTTTACACCGAACGGGTGCAGCAGTCGCGATATGTACCTTGCTGTTGTTTCTCCTTCAGTATCGGGATTTGTTGCCATTATGACTTCCTCGACACTGCCGTCGGAAACACGGGCTATCAGCTCTGTTATCCTGATATCATCCGGTCCTATGTTATTCATTGGCGACATTACGCCATGAAGTACATGATATCTGCCTTTATATTCATGTGACCGTTCGATCGCAAGAACTCCTTTGGGATCGGGAACGACGCAGATCACCCCTGTATCACGCCTTGAATCTTTGCAAACTACGCAGAGCTCACCATCTGTAAGATTTAAACAGATTGCGCAGAGCTCAACGTTCTCTTTTGCTCCTGTTATTGCGTCGGCAAACGATATAGCTTCTTCATCAGATAAAGAGATAATAAAAAAGGCAAGCTTCTGCGCTGTTTTACGCCCGATTCCGGGCAATGTCGCAAACTTATCTATCAAATTTTCCAATGCGGACGGGAAATAATCCATGTCAGTTTAATATTCCTTTCAAACGTTACGCAGTTTCTCTATTTTTGCAGATCTGTCAGCAGAGTTAAATATATCGACCCCGGCAACAAGTACATTTGCGCCGGCATTAACACAGAGCTTAGCTGTTTTGAGGTTTATCCCGCCGTCGACTTCAAGATCACAGTTTATACCACGACCATCGATGACACCACGTAATAACGATATCTTAGGCAGCGTTTTCCTGATGAACCTTTGCCCGCCGTAACCCGGTTCTACCGTCATGACCAGCACCATATCCAGCAATTCGATGTATGGTAAAACTGCTTTTACGGGTGTTGCCGGACTGATCGAAAGACCTGCTTTTTTTCCCATTTTATGGATATGATCGATCGTTTTGATGATATTCTCTTGTTCTTCTGCTTCAACATGAAAAGTTATTATATCAGCACCGGCTTCGGCGAACTTTGCAATAAATCGTGAAGGGGTTGTGATCATCAGATGCACATCCAGTGTCATTTTTGTTGCCTTGCGTACTGACCGGAGTACGGGAATACCAAATGATATATTTGGTACAAAGGTCCCGTCCATTACATCAAAATGCAAATAGTCAGATTTACCGACACTTTTTATCTCTTCCCCGAGTTTTGTAAAGTCAGCCGCAAGAACCGACGACGCAACCTTGATCATTTAGCTTCTCCTTGTTGACAACTCTCATTTCGCCTTGCTAATCATACATTATAGTAGTATAATAATCAAGCCAAATGCATTTTAATGACAAGGAGATAGAAAAATGGCAGAAATGGAAGCAATGGAATATGTCCCGACCCTGACACTTGAACCCGACAGCGAAAGCAGTCCTGCAGCACTGGCTATTCCTGCAGCGAATGCACTTGAGGTCAACAAGGACGAAGTCGCAGGTTCAAAGCTTGACATCAGTCAGCTTAGCGAAGAAGAGCAAAAGCAAGTAAGTGAGTTTGTAGACAAAATTGACATAACTGACACAAACTCAATTCTGACTTACGGCGCAGCTTCACAGCGCAATATCGCAAATTTTTCTGAAAACACGCTAAAAAGCGTCCGGTCTAAAGACATGGGTGAAGTCGGACAGATGCTATCCGGTCTTGTTGCAGAACTTAAAGGGTTCAACGATAAGGGGGACGGTAAAAAAAGTATTTTGGGTCTTAGAAAAAGGATCGCTAGTAGAATCGCTACAATGAAAGCTGAATATGCAAAAGTTTCAGTAAATGTGGATAAGATAGCAGAAATGCTTGAAAAGCATCAGATTGTGCTTTTAAAAGATGCAGCAATGCTCGATAAAATGTATGATGTCAACCAGGCTTATTTCAAAGAACTTACCATGTATATCATCGCTGGCAAAAAAAAGCTTGAGGACTGTAGAAGTATCGTACTGCCGGAGTTACAAAAAAAAGCAGCTGAATCAGGTCAGCCGGAAGACGCTCAAGCAGCTAATGATTACGCAAATATGATTAACCGCTTCGAAAAAAAGCTTCATGATCTTGAACTTACTAGAATGATCTCTATACAAATGGCACCTCAAATCCGGCTTGTGCAGAACAATGATGTGTTGATGGTTGAAAAAATCCAGACATCTATAGTAAATACGATCCCGCTATGGAAGAGTCAAATGGTCCTTGCTCTCGGAATGCATAATGCACAACAAGCTATGCAGGCCCAACGCGAGGTCACAAATATGACAAATGAGCTTTTGAATAAAAATGCAGAAATGCTAAAAACAGGAACTATAGAGATCGCTAAAGAATCCGAACGCGGAATAGTCGATATGGAAACACTCGTTAATACAAACCGTATGCTGATAGAGACATTAGAAGACGTACGTACGATCCAGACAGAAGGTTCACAGCGCCGTGCAGCTGCCGAAGTCGAGCTCGGCCGTATCGAAGGCGAGTTGAAGCAAAAGCTGCTTCAATTAAGAGACAACAGGTAAATGAAGTTGATCAAGAACCTAAAATTCGCTAACAGAGAAAGTCACCTGAAATGGTGACTTTCATTTATTGTAACTATGATTTTTACTCAATAATACCTTCTCTAATGCTTCTGTTGAGGTATACCTCTCAAGCGGGTCATTTCTCATTGATTTTTCTATGATTTTAAGGATCTCCAATGAGTACCTGTTCATTTTTACTATTCTTATAACATCCTCCGGTCTTACCGGAGGGCGTTTTCCTGTCAGCAGGTGGTACATTGTTGCTCCGAGGCTGTAAATGTCTGAGAGTTTCCAGTTGATATCTTTTGATCCATTGTTTTTTGTAAAGCCTGTTTCAATGTCCGATTCCGTTTTGCAATCATTTATCAGTAAAACAGTTTCTTCGTTGCCGGAGTGCGTTGCTTCCTTCCCGGCGGTCAATATATTCCGCCACAGCTTAAAGTACTCGTATTGTTCGGGAGAGGCATATCCCAGGCTTCTGCTGATTTGCCCTGTATCGTTGCTGCCGACAAATGCGGAGTCGAAGTCTATCAGGCATATATCATCATTTAGAGTCAGTATTATGTTAGCCGGCTTTATATCGCGATGGCAGATTTCGTGTTTATGGATCTCGCTAAGAGCAGATGCCAGCTGACCGTACCATTTTATGATCTGAGCTTCTGTGAACCTTTGTCCTCTTTTCAGCAACTTATCAAAACTCTCACCTGTGATGTACTCAATTACTGTGTAACTGTGATCATTCTCTGTTAAAAAGTCCAAAACCTGAGGGATATACAGACTTCTTACGTTTTTAAGTGCTTCCGCCTCATTGCGATGGATTCCGACCACTGCTGCAGAACAACCTTTGACTGCTTTTATCACAACATATTTACGCAACCGTTTATGCCATGCTAAATATACCGATCCGTTTATATCACTATCGAGCTCTCTTTCTATATTGTATGTCCTGCTGATGAACGAATCTGTATTAACTGACTTCCCATACATAATCGGCACCGGAGTTTCCAAACGACACGCGATAACCGGTTTCGAGCCCGTATGGTGTGTTCGGCGGTAATTTCTTTTCATTTACAAATGTTCCTGCGCTGGATGATAAATCAACGATTTTATACCCGTTTATATCACGCTCGATCACAGCATGACGTCTGCTGACTGCTTTGGTTTTTTTGTCAAACTCAAAGTTGGATTGCTTTTTACCGACTGTTGCATCAAAACGGCCTATAGTAAATATTTCTCCCTCTGAGATCATTATTTGGATAGCCGGCGGGAGTTGCGAGCACCCGATGTATTTTAATCCCGGACCGTCTGATACTATCGGTGTGTTTTGTGTAATGTCGATTATTTCTAAATGATTATCAGCATTTAGTACAGGAGACATAAAAAGGTCATCAAATTCTGCACGGGCAGCAGATCTCTCCGGCAGACTTTTCCGTGATGACTTTACTGCCGCGACAGGACTTTGTATTTTCTTTCTCTTGCTTCTTCTGCTGAATATCCTGTATCCGCTTGATCCGCGTTCTTTGTTATTCCTTGCAAAAGAGTCCGGGGTAATGTCAATAACAAAATCATCCATGATGTTATTTGCTGCAGTTGAAAAAGTATTTAATACCACCATTTCCTGCAGGCTTGTGTTTTCTGCAATCTCCGGCTCTTTCGGGAGCTCCGTGATGTTGCTGCCCTCTGTGATTTCGTCAAAAGAATCAGTATCATTATGATATATCGATACTAAATCCTCACCTGTATCAGGTGAATTGCCCGATATATGATCCTTAAGCATTTGGAGGAATTCTACAGGGTTAAAATCCTTAAGGATCGCCCGAAGGACTTTATTTTCCAAAACCGCATCGGATACTGTCATCATTTTTGATATTTCAATAGCCATCTCGTAAAATGCATCATATCCTGAGCATCCATATGCAGTAGGTACATACACATATCTCACCGCTTTTTTATTTTTATCATAATACAGACAATCTGTATTCAATAAAAACGAGCAGGGATTCATAAACCAATCGGCACAGTCGAGCAACGGTTTGAGTAAGCTTTGCCACAGATCGGCATACTCCGAAGGCGATAAGTCTCCTGAAAAGTAATGAAGCTTGCATAATGTCCCGATTTTGTAAGTGAACTCTATCTGTCCGTCTGCGGTTTTGTAATGAAACGGAATGATGAAGTCCGGGCAATCTTTTTGTATCGTATATAATGCGCATTGATCCAACTCGTTTTCCGGTATTTTCACAACCAGATAAGATCCTGTTAAAAAGTCGCTTCTGCTTTGGATATCGTATTTCATAATCCTGCTCCCCTCGAAAATTCAATCA